>C687J35021_10000880_pt1 | contig 23138 bp, 20 predicted proteins | sample RifCSPhighO2_12_FD_35021 | JGI IMG/M metagenome (IMG submission 35021) | reverse complement strand
GGCAAGGGACACCGTCCTGCGCAGTGGATTAGAGAGAGTGAGAGGCGGTCATCCATGCCCACCAAAGCAAAAGCAAAAAGCAGCCAACTGACTCGTGGTTTCGAGCCCTATAAAGAAGTAAAGGGCGAGGAATATATGGGTGAGCCGATGCGCGCCCACTTCACCGGCATCCTCAACAAGTGGAAGCTTGAGTTGATGCAGGAAGTCGACCGTACTGTGCACCATATGCAGGACGAAGCGGCCAACTTCCCCGATCCAGCGGACCGCGCCAGCCAGGAAGAAGAATTCAGCCTGGAACTGCGTGCCCGTGATCGCGAGCGCAAACTGATCAAGAAGATCGACGAAACCCTGCAGCTGATCGAAGACAACGATTACGGCTGGTGCGATTCCTGCGGCGTCGAGATCGGCATCCGCCGCCTCGAAGCCCGCCCCACCGCCACCCTTTGCATCGATTGCAAGACGTTGGCGGAAATCAAGGAAAAGCAGATCGGTTCCTGATCTGACCCAGAGGGTGCTTCGGCACCCTCTGTTGTTTCTGTCTCCCTGTGCGCAACCGGCAGTCCTTCGCCCGTATGAACACGCCCGCCTATATCGGCCGCTTCGCCCCCACCCCTAGCGGTTACCTGCACTTTGGCTCACTGGTCGCAGCCCTTGCGTCCTACCTCGACGCGCGCGCAGTAAATGGCCGCTGGCTGCTGCGCATGGAAGACCTCGACCCGCCGAGGGAAGTCCCCGGCGCGCAGAGCGCCATTCTCAAGACCCTGGAAAGCTACGGCTTGCAGTGGGATGGCGAACTGGTGCGCCAGAGCAGCCGACATGCCGAATACGCCGCCCTGGTCGATACCTTGCTGGAGCGGGGCCTGGCCTATGCCTGTGTCTGCTCGCGCAAGCAGCTGGAAGGCTATCAGGGCATCTACCCGGGGTTTTGCCGAGAGGCCGGGCACCCCCGCGCCAACGCGGCGATTCGTCTGCGCGTGCCCGAACAGAGCTATTGCTTCACCGACCGGGTACAGGGCCCTTACAGCCAGCACCTGGGCCGCGAAGTCGGCGACTTCGTGATCCAGCGCCGCGATGGTTTCTACGCCTACCAGCTTGGAGTAGTGATTGACGATGCCTGGCAGGGTGTAACCGACATAGTGCGCGGTGCCGACCTGCTCGACTCCACCCCGCGCCAGCTCTACCTGCAACAACTGCTGGGCCTGGCGCAGCCGCGCTACCTGCACGTACCGCTGATCATCCAGCCCGACGGCCACAAACTGGGCAAATCCTACCGCTCGCCACCACTACCGGCCGACCAGGCCACTCCCCTGCTGATCCGCGCCCTACGCACCCTCGGCCAGCCAGTGCCGGACGGCGCAAGCTACGGCCAACCGCAGGAACTGCTGCACTGGGCCAGCCAGCACTGGGACGCCGAACGCATCCCGCGCACCCCCACCCTGGCCGAGGCACAGCTGCGCTAGGAGCTGGGGTGGGCTGGCCAGCCCTTGATCTGTAGCTGGGTGGGGTTAACAGCGATGGCGTACAGAGGTCGCCAAGCAGGCGGCCGTGATTGAAGCGGTGCTCGACGATACCCGAGCCCATGCCATGCCGCTGTGCGGGCCAAGGGTGTCGGCCTGCATGGTCGTGACGATCATGAAAGTCTATTGCGCGGCCAGCTCAGCCTCGCGCTCGGCGATGGCCAACTCCAACTCGGGCGAGCGTTTGGCCCATTGCTCGGGAGGCAGGGGTTTGGACCATTCAACGACTTCGGGAGCGGTGAGGTCGGGGATATGGGCGAGTTTTTTACGCAGCAAGTGCTCCAGCAAAAAACCATTGAAAACCACACTGCCGAGTCCTTCCCACAAAAACGCCAGCAGCCACCCTCTGGACTTCACTGCTGTCATGAAATCGTGAGTAAAGCTCTGCCAAAGCGTCATGCCTTTATTGCGCATAATTGATGGATCTGGCGCTGCATCTGGCCCCACTTCCATAAAGCTGCGAATGCATTCCCATTGCGCCATTGAGGAGATTCCACCGCCGGGATTGACCATCAGCACCCAGCCCTTCTTTTCGGGGCCATAGGCTTCATGCTCCTGGCCCTTGAGCGGAAACCAAAGCAGCAGGCTGCCATGCTTGGTCGCGCCATAGGTGCCCAGGTTGGTGACGCTAGGAGCGATGGCATATACGCGCTCCCAGGGCACGAACCAATAGCTGCCGTCCGGCTCGGTAATGCATACCTCGCGGCGTTGACGGTTGAAACGGATCGGCTGCACCAGTGGTTTGCGCCACTGTTTGCTAAAGAAGTACCAAAGGGTCCCCATCAGAGCAAACATTGGGAGGCTCACGATTGCCAGGCCAATCCTGTCGCTAGTAGTAAGCGCAATCCAGATGGAGATTACTGTAATTAAAAATGTTCCCCAATGCAGCGTCAGCCAACCCGCCACCATGGAAAAGCTGCCGATATCCAGATAGACCTCATTCTTGCGCCAGATGATATTCATCAGATCGCTAGCGGGCTGCCCGGTTGGGATAGGCATAGGGGCCAGGTACTCCTGCTTCCAGAGCAAGCCCTGTTCAACTTCGCCGGCGTGTTCGGTCATGTCGCGTCCTTGGGTTGGAGCTGGCCCGGGCTAACAGCAATGGTGCCGTAACGGTCGCTCAGCAGGGGGCCGTCGCTGGAGCCATGCTCGACGATACCCGAGCCCTTGATGATATAGCGCATACCCATGCCGCCACCGACCACCGCTTTTTGCGGGCCAAGGGTGTCGGCCTGCGCCGCAGCGATCATGGAAAGCCTATTGCGCGGCAAGCTCAGCCTCGCGCTCAGCGATGGCCCGCTCCAACTCGAGTGAGCGTTTGGCCCATTGGTCAAGCGGCAAGGATTTGGACCATTCGACGACTTCAGGGGCAGTAAGGTCAGGAGGGGGGACGAGCTTCCGTTCTTGTAAGTAAAAACCAAGTGGCGCGCCAAGGATGAAAGTGAAAAATATATCTTTAAACGCGGACTTGAAATCCCCCTTCAATATTGAGCGGACTGCATCACCAATCAGGCTAAAAATCCAGCCAAGTAGGCCTCTCCCGGTTTTTTCACCCTCGAAATTACATTTCGGTACTGTTTCTGGTCCAACCTCCATATAACTGCGCATACATTCCCATAGACACATAGCCGTGGTGCCACCACCACAGCTGAAGCCCAGACTGAACTCACGGTCTTCTTTTTTGGCGCTTGGATCTGGGTTGGTAAAACCAACCACCAGCAAGCCCTGAGTTGTTTTACCGTGCTGGCCAACCGAGGACACCGCTGTAGCGGCGGCAGTGACCTGTTCCCAAGGCACTATCCAGTAGCTGCCATCGTCTCGCGGCACGCAAACCTCGCGGCGCTGACGATTGAAGCGCACGGGCAAAGGCACTGGCTGGGTCAGACTATGAAGAACGATAAGAATCGGGATGCCAAGCATGATGGAAAAAATTATCGTCAGCCCCAAGTTTCGGCCTCCAAAGCCACCTGTGTTCAAAAGAATCAGAATTGCCAGCAGTAATGATGGCCATATCACCATCACCGCCGAACCAATGCTGTAGTCCCCGATATCCAGAAACACATCGTTCTTGCGCCAGATAGTATTGAGCACATCCTTGGGCGGCTGGCCGGTGGGGGTATGCGGCGGGGCCAGATAGTCGTCTTGTGAGAGCAAGCCTTTACGGCTGCTGCCGGCGGGTGCGGTCATGCGGAATCCTTGGGTTGCAGATAGTCGGTGCCGTCCAGGCGATAAGGGATTGCGCGATCCAGTTCCGGAGTGGGGTCGCTGGCGCGCAGGGTGATCACCTCACCTTCGGTTAATAGCCCGTTGGGGCTGAGGGTATAGGCCAGTCCGCGAGAGCCGCCAATGACATTCTCCATGCCGGCCAGCAAGGCGACCGGGCTATGGTAGCGCAGGCGCAGGGACAGTCGCGTCAGTGGTCGGGCGAAGGGGCCGCTAAGGCGCAACCCTTGGCCCTCGCTGGCGGGTATCCAGGTGCACAGGCTGCCGTTCAACCAGTCCGCCCCCTGGTCGGTGGATTCGCCCTGTGTACCACCGCCAAATATCCTGGCACTGGTCGGGGTGTTATTGCCAATCAGCGCCAATTCCACCTGTACAGCACTGGGATCGGCCCCCGGCAGGTCGATGGTCAGCGAGCTGATGGCGTTCTGGGTCAGGGTATCGCCCACGTTGGTGGGGATGCGCACCTCGTCCACTTTCATGCTGAGCTGGGGTTGATACAGGAGCGCAAGCAGTTGCTCGAATTCGGCAACCTGGGCGGCCGGAGCGATGCTTTCCTGCTTATAGGCACGGCCACGGGACCAGCAGCAGCCGGCCAGGTAGTTTTGCAGAGGGGTGGATTGGCGGAGCCAGGCATACAGGTACAGCCCGCCCAGCCCCAGCAACAGCAAATTAAGTGGCCCCATGGCCAGGCGGAAGCGGCGAATGGCGGTGGGGGTGTCGATTTTATTGGCCAGGCGCATACCGGTCAGGCTCATGCCAAGTAGGCCTTGAGCTGCGTAAACTGCTACCTGCCCGGTAACCGCCAAGTTGCGAATTTCAAGCCAGGGATCGATACGACTTTGCGCGTTTTCGATTTGTAGCTGTAACGAGCTAAATTCATTAAATGCTGCGGCTGCAGACAAAATACCGACCAAGCCTCCAAAGAGGGTCAGGGTTGGAGCTGTGTAGGAAAACGGCCCTTTAGCCAATGTCAGCTCCTGCACCCCCTTCCCTATAATCACCCAATTCTGCACCACCGCCGCTAAAGCTGCCGCGGTAAACAGCGTGGCGGACAATCTATCGGCCCGGCGCTGCGCATCCTCCCCTTCAAGCACGCCTGCCTGGCTGATATAGGTTTCGGCATTCAGGGCATTGAGCAGCAGGGCTGCCAGCGGCAGGATGCCGCCACTGTTGGTGATCGCCGGGGATTGGACGATACCGGCAACCCGTCCGCTACGAATGGCTTGTGCAGTGTTGCTGGTCCACTTACTCAAGGCTTCGGCTTTCGCGCCCATCAGGTGCCAGACCTCCACACCATTTTCCACGGCGCGCACTAGGCGCGAGTCCTGACCAAAGCGGGTCACCAGCAGCAGCCCGACCCAATGCGTAGCCAGTTGCGTGTTGTGCTTAAGCAATACCAGCGCGCCGCCCAGGCGGGCGACGGTCGTGGCCCAGGTGCCTTCGATATCTCCAGCCAAGCGCTCGATGGAGCGTAGGGCGGGTTCGTCGAGCGCGCTGGCCAACGCCGAGCGGGTTTCCCCAAGGTTGTCGAGGCTAAGGGCCGTGACCAGTTCATTGAAGCGGTTGGTGTTATTCAGCGCAGCCTCGATGGACGGGCTCCAGGCCTGGAAGATCAAGCGGAACACCCCCTGGTCAGAGACCCGCACAAAGCCAGCAAACTGTTCAGCGCCTTGCTCTTTAATACATTGGCCGCTCAGGCAGGCAGCTGCCAGGTCATCGAGCCACTGCAAATGGCTGGGATTATCGTATTCGACAAACCAGGTGCCGGCGGCATGACGTGGCAGGTAAACCGCACGATCAGCATAGAGCACAGCATGCCGTTCATTGACTTGGCGATAGTGCTCAGGGGCTTCTTGCTCAAGCCATTTATCCATGCGCTCCAAGTCTATATATTCAGCGACCTTGGCACTGGCCCGACCGCCCGCAAGGTTGCTGGTCTTTTCCTTGCGGTATTCACGCACCACTCGCTCTGCCTCGGTATGCAGATGCGGCGGAATGAACTCGCGTACCGGTGCTGTGGTAGCAGCCACCTCGGCATGCACGCTGACCAGCAATGCATCGGCCTCCCTATGTGAGTACTGGCGGCCACGTTCATGGTTGATGCGCGTCTCTTCCTGAAACAGTTCCTGCAACCTCCGCTGACTCGCGAGCAGGATTTCGCCTTGCTCATGTGTAAGCCGAATATCCTCCTCGCGGTAGCGGTAATTGATTATGTTCGCAACCTCGCTGCCATCCTCGTGAATCAGACTGTGGATAAAGCTGCCCACCGTCTGCCGCAAGTTATTGTCGGCGATCCAGTTCTCATGGCGCGCCTCCAACTGTTCCTGCTCATGATTGAGGTCGCGCAGCACACCCAGATCGTCGTCCAGGCTGGCGAACACTCCGTGCAGCTCGCCGGCCTGGCTGCGTGCCTGTTTGAGCCAGGTATCGGTGGCGGGCACGTCCCAGGTGACCGAACTCCATTCGCCGGGCGGGTGCTCAGCGGCCTGCGGCTGGCGGGCGGCGGCTTGTTCACGCTCGTGCAGCCAGGTGCGGGTATCGACATAGGCCTGAACGCGCTCTGGGGTGGGATTTTCCATCATCTGCTGGCCAAGGATGTCCACCCCTTCCCGGTAGCCATCGCCATTCTGCGCGTAATCGTGAGCCAGGGCTCGGTCGCGAATCTCGGGCATCAGCTCGGCCATAACCTGGTCGGCGCTGTCCAACGCCGGGCAGTGGTCGGCCTCCAAGGTGAGGGCAACTTGAGTCAGGCGAATACGGCGCATACGCGCGCGGCGCTCGTCCGGCTCGGCGGCGAGGCGTTGATGGACAGCCGCAGTCAAGGGTATCTCGGTATAAAGCAATAAGGCGTCGTGCTGTTTGTTTAGCGCGATACCGGCGATGCTTCCGCTGGGCAACTCGCTGGCGGCGTCATCCAGCCCCTGTTCCAGCAACTGGCCATCGGCAGCTACGGCAAAGCGGCGCAGCGGCCCCAGGTCATGCCAGAGGTAAAGGTAACCGGAGCGCAAACGGCGCAAGGCCATAGGATGGCTATGGGTTTGGGTCGCCGGTTTGCAGCGGGCATGCTCGGCCGCTTGTTCGGCCAGGGCATAACGTACCGGAACGATAAACACCTCGGCCTGGCGCGCCGGACAGCTGGCGACGGAGCTGGACAGATCGTCCTTTTCGAAATCCTGTTGCGCGGCCTGGTCGGCCTGGGCCAGCCGTAACGTTCGATCCTGAGGGCGGGTGGTCATGCGACTGACTCCTTGTCGGTGCGCAGCAACTGGCATTGCAGTTCGGCGATGAGATTATCCAGACGTTGTGCGGGCAACGGGCCACGCTGTTCGAGCAGCTGCCGGTAAGTTTCCTGCTCAGGGGCCTGCGGAAAATCACTGCCCAGCTCGGCCAGCAAGCCGGCCCAACGGGTGACTTCATCGGCCGAGCTGTAGCCGTAGCGCGCCGCGCTTTGTCGGCACAGGGCGGCGAATTGTTGCTGGGCCGCTGCGTCCATACCTTGCAGCGACTCAGGGAAGAACCGCTGCAGGTGGGCCAATAGACGTTGATCGAAGCAGGCGTGCTTGGCCTGGTTCATATGCTCCAGTTGCTCCCGTGAGAGGCGCAGCCAGGGCCTGTCGTCATAGCGCGCAAATGCCTGCGGCTTGTTCTCGCGTAACAGCGCCAGCTCCGCGCCGGAATCGGTCGGCAGACGAATACGCTTCACCGGCCCCATCAACGGATCACGCTCGTCGGCTTTCAGCGCGCCCAACCATAAAGCCATGATGCGTGGGTCGTGATAGCGGAACAGCGTGGTTTGATCGCCTTCAAGGCGCACATGAATCAGGCTACGCAGGTGCTCGACCAGCGCATCTTCGCTCGCATCGGACTCCAGCCAAATGCCGGCCGTTGCTTGCCACTCCTGCTGGAATACCTGCGCCAGTTCGCTGTGCGGACGCACCGCCACCAGCAGCGGGCCGACCTCGGCCAGCGCCTCATAGGTACTTTGCTGATAGAGCAGATGCAGCGAAGGGGACTCTTCCAGGCTGTAGATGCGAGCAACTAGGCCATCGATCTGCGCGCCATCGAGTAGCAGATAGCTGTGCAGTGGTGGTTGGGCCGTCATACCTTGGCCTCCGGCTGCTGGCAGATTTCACAAACCGGCAGGGCGGTACGCGCCGCTTGTTGCAGCGCCTGCTTCTGCGCCTGAATCAGCAACTCTCCCGCCTTATCCGCATCCGCCGGCTTGACCTTGCCCGGCAACACCGGTGCCGCCCCCGAGCCGCTGCCCGGGCCGCCACCAGAGTTGAACTTGATGATCGGCCCGACCATGGTGATGCCGCCGGCGTCGAGTTTGATAAAGCTGCCGGCGGCTTTGAGGGTGAGTTCGCTGCCGGCTTCGAGTACGACTTTCTGGCCGCTGGACAGGTGGATTTCCTGACCGGCGTTGATGAACTGGCCGGTGCCGATCTTGATGTGCTGGTTGTTGCCGACGGTGAGGTGGTCGTTGGCTTTGATTTCGCTTTTGCGGTCGAGGTGGATGGTGCGGTGTTCTTCGGCTTTGAATTCGCTGTAGCTGTTGGCCTCGACGGTGTCGTGGCGTTCGTGGCCGACGCGGATCTTCTGGTCGTGCTCGATGTTTTCGTCCCAGTCGCGCTCGGCGTGGAGGTAGATCTGCTCCTCGCCCTTTTTGTCTTCGATGCGTATTTCGTTGTAGCCGCCACCGCCGGGGCTGCTCAGGGTCTTGAACACGCTGCGAGTCTTGTTCGCCGGCAGGTCGTAGGGGACAACATGTTCCTTGTGGTACAGGCAGCCGGTAACCAGCGGCTGGTCGGGGTCGCCTTCGAGGAAGGTGACCAGCACTTCCATGCCGATGCGCGGGATGGCGATCGCACCGTAGCGATCGCCGGCCCAGCTCGACGATACCCGTAACCAGCAACTGGTCTTGTCGTCGGCCTGACCGTGTCGGTCCCAGAAGAATTGCACTTTGACCCGGCCGTATTCATCGCAGTGGATTTCTTCGCCAGCGGGGCCGGTGACCACGGCGCTCTGGCTGCCGAGGATGCGCGGCTTGGGGTGTTCCAGGCTCGGGCGGTAGGGCACCGTCCAGGGCGTGGCGGTGAAGCGGTTACGGTAGCCTTGCTGGAAGCCGCCATCGGCTTCGCCGTGCTCGGTGACCGACTCTTCCAGCACCTGCGGTTGCTTGCCCTCGTGGTGGATTTCGCTAAGCAGCCAGAGGTCGTTCCAGCTGGGGCGCGGGTGGTCGGTGAAGGCGAGGAAGTGCCCCGATGCCAACAGGGTCTGGTCGCTCTCGCCCTGGGCCTGTTCGAAGTCGTGGCGGTGGCGTTCGAGGGCGCGCTGGCTGAGGTGCTTGCCGCGCTCGCGTTCGACGAAACGGCCAGGGTAGTCGTAGTCCTCGAGGTCCGGGACGAACTCGCTCTTGGCCTCAGCCTCCATCAGCAGCTTGGGCTTTTCGAAGTCGTAGTCGCGGCGGGTCACCCGGCTGGTACGGGTTTCCACGCGCACGCCGAAGCGTTTGATGACCGGCTTGTCGGCGACCAGGCCGCTGTCTTGCTGGTAGGCAGTTGGGGCGAGCTTGGGGAAAGGTGTCTGGTCATCGCCAAACACTAGTACATGGCCCTGTTCGCTGTGCTGGAAGTGGTAGTGAATCCCCTCCTCCTCGCACAGGCGCTGAACGAAGTGCAGGTCGCTTTCGTCGTACTGCACGCAGTACTCGCGCTCGGGGTAGATCGAGCCGAGCTGGAATTGGTAGGCGTTGGCCTGNATGCCGTGCTCTTCGAGCACTTGGCCGATGATCTTTTCCACCGTCAGGTGCTGGAAGATCCGTTGATTGGTGCGGTGCGCCAGGTAGGCCAGCTGNGGGCGCAGGGTCACGTGGTAGCGGGTCAGGCGCTTGCCGGATTCGCCCTGGGCGACGCGGTAGATCTGCCCGTGGATGCCGTTGCCGGCTTGGGATAAGGCCAGGAATGCCGATTGATGCAGCAGGCTCTCCAGGTCGAGGTCGGGACGTTCGCTGACCAGTTCCAGCTCGAACTCAAAGGGCTGGCTGATCGCCTCGCGGCCGCTGAATTCGAGCACCTGCAGATCGTGGCTGAGGCCTTCGATACTGAGGCTGAAATGGGTCTGGTTGGCAGGGGCGAACATTCGTTGTTCCTCTTCTTTCGATCCATGAATGAGCCAGCAATTTTACGAGCACATCGTCCTGATAACCGGGCGTACCCGACGTTTATCGCCTGCCGCCTGGAACGCCATGGCGCACCCTACGAGGCTCGTGCGGATAGATGCCAAGACTGAAACGCAACGGCCAGGACGATGCCTGGCCGAAGCGGTGTTACACGAACTCAGCCAATGCTTAGGCGGAGATCGGGGTACGCCAGTCGTCGGAACCGGAAGTACCGGAGACTTCGTGGGTCCAGACGATTTTGCGGTAGGTGAAGTACACGTCTTCCAGGTGGGTGAAGTGCGACATGCCTGGGTCTTGGCAGTTCGGCATGCGCGACTGCACGTCGACGATCACGGCATCTTCCAGCTCGATGGTGAAGTAGTGCTCCTGGGTACCGGTGGAGGAAGTGCGGTACCACTCCAGACGGCACTTGTTCAGACGCTCACCGGAGGTCAGGGAGTTGAAGATCAGCGGCGAGGACTTGTCGAAGACTTTGGTGATCATCAGCGGCTTGTGTACGCGCTGGCCAGTCGGCTGACCGGACTGCGGATCGCGCGGGATGATGACCTGGTGGTTGAAGGCCTGAACCAGGATCTGGTCTTCATGACCTTCCTGGAAGATGTTGCCGACCGAATCTTCGGTGAAGGTGCCGGCGGTGATCAGGCCTTGCTTGGTGCCTTCGAGGGACAGATACGCGGGTGTTGGCATGAGTGCTTTCCTTGCCTTGGGTCATGGATCTGTAGCGATCCGGGAGCCAGACTAATAGCGATAACCGTGCCAGCTATTAAAAATACATATATTTCAAACAGTTAGCGTGACTACAAATAAAGGAAAGGTCACATAGTGCGGTCTATCACTGAAAGCTGAGCAGCTTCTTGCGCAGTGCTGCGCAAGAAGCTGCCAGCCCCTCTACAGCCCCATAACGGCAGAGGACAGAGCAAGCTACCCACAGACTTATCCACAGAAGACTGCGCAACAAGTGGCGCAGTGGCCGTTCACATCAATCGCCGTGGCGCAGGCCACTAGCTCGGCATCAGATGAATCGTCTCGCCGCGCAGACGTACGTCAATTGCCTGCCCGACCTCAAGACCATAACGCTGCGCCACATGGCGCGGCACGTTCATGCTCAGGCGCTCCGCGCCGGCCAGCAGTGTCACCCGGTATTGCTCGCCCAACGACAGCAAGCGCTCGATGCGCACCGCCACAGGGTTATCCAGAGGCGTACCCGGGCGCTGATTGAGCGGCATCAGCAGCACCCCCGAGGTCGGCATCACCCAGGCCACCTGCTGCCCCACCGCCAGCTGCGGCTGGGCACGGACCTTGAGACGGTAATCGCCCCAAGCCAGCAGACTGTGATCGGCAGCATGCCCCAGCAGCCGGCCGCTGGACATATTGCGCATGCCCAGCAAACGCGCCACCTCGGCCGTGGCCGGAGCCTGCATCAGACGATCCGGGGTGTCGGCCTGTAGGGTCTGGCCGGCTGCCAGAATGCACATGCGATCGGCCAGCAGCGTGGCTTCGTCCAGGTCATGGGTGACCAGCACCACCGGCATGCGCAGCTCCTCGCGCAGTTCGGCCAGCTCGCCATACAGGACCTCGCGGGTGCTGCGATCCACTGCGGAAAAGGGCTCATCGAGCAGCAACACCTTGGGCTCGCGGGCCAGCGCCCTGGCCACCGCCACGCGCTGCTGCTGGCCACCGGACAGCTGATGGGGCAGGCGCTCACCCAGATCGTGCAGGTGCACCCGTTCCAGCCAGGCCTGGGCGCGCGCCATGCGTTCGGCCGGCGGATAATCCAGCAGCGCCTCGGCGACGTTGTGCCGGGCGCTGAGATGGGGAAACAGGGCGAAATGCTGAAACACCATGCCGACCCGCCGATGCATGGTCGGCACGGCGATGCCACGCCCACTGTCGAACCAGGTTTCGCCGCCGCAACGGATGCTGCCGTGAGCCGGTCGATACAGGCCGGCAATGCTGCGCAGCAGGGTCGACTTGCCGCTACCGGAGGGTCCGACCAGGGCCAGCACTTCTCCGGGCGCACAGCTGAGCTGGGCCGCCAGCGGAATCGGGCTGCTCTGCTGCAGGTCGAGATGCAGGCCCTCAGTCATGGCGCTGCCTCGCTGCCAGGCGCGAGGTAGCAAAGTAGGACAGGCCGATGGCGCACAGGGAAATCAGCAACAGCACTGCCGACATCAGCCCGGCGGCCTGGTCGTCGAAGGCCTGTACCCGTTCGTAGATGGCAATGGCGATGGTACGGGTCTCCCCCGGGATGCTGCCGCCGACCATCAGCACCACGCCAAATTCGCCCAGGGTGTGGGCGAAGGTCAGTACCAGGGCCGAGAGAATCCCCGGCCAGGCCAGCGGCAGCTCGATGCGCCGCAGCACCCGCCAGGGCGACAGGCCGCAGCAGCGCGCCGCCTCGCGCACATCCCGCGGAACGGCCTCGAAGGCGCGCTGCATGGGCTGAATGGCGAAGGGCAGATTGAACAGCAGCGAGGCCACCAGCAAGCCGGCGAAGGAAAAGGTCAACTGGCTGCCGAAAAGCGCCTGATAGGCCTGACCGATGGGCGAGTTGCCTCCCATGACCACCAGCAGATAAAAGCCCAGCACGGTCGGCGGCAGCACCAGCGGCAACGCCAGCAGCGCCTCCACCAGGCTCTTGCCGCGGAACTGGCTCCAGGCCAGCTTGCGCCCGATCCAGATGCCCACGGGCAAGAGAATCAGCATGGTGCACAGGGCCAGTTCCAGGGACAGCAGCAGCGCGGGCCAATCCATTGCGTCCTCCCCTACCCGGCCTCAGGCATGTCGAAGCCGTATTTGGTCATGATCGCCCGGGCGGCTGGCTGCTGCAGGTAGTGGTAGAACGCCTGGGCGCTGGCGCTGGCACCTTTGAGCAGAACCATGCGCTGACGCAGCGGCTGATGCCAGGCCGAAGGGATCAGGACGAATTCGCCACGCTCGGCCACCCCCGGCGCAAGTGCCAGGGAATAGGCGACTATGCCGCCCTGGGCATTGCCCGAGGTGGCGAACTGCGCCGCCTGGGCGATGTTCTCGCCAAGCACCAGCTTGCCCTGCAGCGCGTCCCACAAACCCGCATGCTGCAAGGCTTGTTCGGCCGCGCGACCGTAGGGTGCATGCTCCGGGTTGGCGATGGCGAATTTCTTGATCTGCCCCTCCGCCAATGCGGCCTTCAAGCCCTGAAGCTCGTCACCGAGAGTTAACGACGACCCCTTGGGTGCCATCAAGGCGATGCGTCCAAGACCGTAGAGCCCCCCCTCGTCGAGGGTTTTACCCGCGGCGGCCAGTTGCTGCACATAGGCCTCATCGGCACTGAGAAACAACTGGAAAGGGGCCCCTTGGCTGATCTGCCGGTAGAGATTGCCGCTCGAACCAAAGACCAGGCGCAGTGAATGACCGCTGTCCTTCTGGTAACGCGCGGCGATCTCCTGCAACGCGAACTGCATGTTCGAGGCTGCGGCGACGTTCGCCGTGTCTGCCAGCGACATGACCGGGACGAGGCTGCACATCAGCAGCAAAGCGCGTAGCGGTTTACGTAGACCGAACATCATCGGGCGAGCTCCTCAACAAGCGCTATATCCTTCCATATATAACGAAATGCCGTCCAGCAAAACCTGCCTATGCGCTTGAGGCCTTAAGGCGTCGAGGAGGCGGGGCTGGCGAGCAAATCGCCGAGGTCGGCAAAGCCGTCTTGCACTGCGGCCAGCGCTTGCGCGCAGAGGTGCCGGTAACGCTGCAGCACCTGCTCGCCCATGGCGGTCAACTGCGTGCCGCCACCGTGTTTACCGCCGGCCAGGGTGGTGACCAGCGGCTCCCGGAAACTGCGGTTCATGGTTTCCACCAGCAGCCAGGCGCGCCGGTAGGACATGCCCAGAGCCCGCGCCGCGGCGCTGATCGAGCCATGCTGGGCAATGGCCTCGAGTAGATCGGCCTTGCCCGGGCCAATCGCGATATCGCTGCCGTTATGCAGGCGAATTTTCACCTCGAGACGCTGCATGGCCTTGCTCCCTCCCCCGCCCGTCAAAGCCGAGCTTACTCCAGCGCCGCATCGACCAGCTGCTGCGCCTCGCCGAAGATTCGTTGCAGGTGCGCCTTATCGCGGTAGCTCTCGGCGTAGATCTTGTAGATGTCCTCGGTGCCCGATGGCCGTGCGGCAAACCAGCCGCCTTCGCTGATCACCTTGATCCCGCCAATCGCCGCGCCATTGCCCGGGGCCTTGTCCAGCACCTGGGTGATGGCATCGCCGGCCAGTTCACGGCTCTCGATCTGCGCAGGCGAGAGTTGGCCCAGGGCTTTTTTCTGCGCAGGCGTAGCGGGCGCGTCGACACGGTTGGCATGGATCGCGCCGAATTCATCGCTCAGGCCCTGGTACAGCTCGCCCGGATCGCGCCCGGTCACTGCGGTCATCTCCGCGGCCAGCAGGGCCAAGGCAATGCCGTCCTTGTCGGTGGTCCAGACCCGGCCATCGCGGCGCAGGAAGGTCGCCCCGGCGCTTTCTTCGCCGCCAAAACCAAGGGAGCCATCGAACAGGCCGCTGGCAAACCACTTGAAGCCCACCGGCACCTCCAGTAGCGGCCGGCCGAGGCGCGCAGCGACGCGGTCGATCATGGCGCTGCTGACCAGGGTCTTGCCTACCGCTGCTGTGGCGCTCCACTGGGGGCGATGCTGGAACAGGTAATCGATGGCCACACTGAGAAAGTGGTTGGCCGGCAGCAGGCCAACGCTCGGCGCGACGATGCCGTGACGGTCGTAGTCGGTGTCACAGGCGAAGGCGATGTCGTAGCCGTTTTTCAGGCTGATCAGGCGCTGCATGGCATGGCTGGAGGACGGGTCCATGCGGATCTGTCCGTCCCAGTCCAGGCTCATAAAGGCGAACTGCGGATCGATAATCTCGCTCACCACATCCAGATTGAGGCCGTACTGCTCGGCGATGCGCGCCCAGTAGTGCACCCCTGCGCCGCCCAGCGGGTCGACGCCCAGGCGCAGACCGGCGGCGCGGATCGGGGCGAAGTCGATGACATTGCCCAGGTCATTCACATAGCTGCCGAGGTAATCGTACTCCTGCACATTGGCCGCCTGCCGCGCCTGCGCCAGGGGCATGCGCTTGACCTCGCGCAGGCCGCCTTCCAGCAACGCGTTGGCGCGGTTCTGCACCCAGCTGGTGATATCGCTGTCGGCCGGGCCGCCATTGGTTGGGTTGTACTTGAAACCGCCGCTGTCCGGCGGGTTGTGCGAGGGGGTGATGACAATGCCGTCGGCAAGACCCGAACTGCGGCCCTGGTTATGCACCAGGATGGCCTGGCTGATCGCCGGCGTCGGGGTGAACTCACCGCCGGCGGAGATCATGGTCTGCACGCCATTGGCGGCCAGCACTTCCAGAGCACTGTCCAGCGCCGGCTGCGACAAGGCATGGGTATCGGCCCCGATAAACAGCGGGCCGCTGATGCCCTGGGCTACCCGGTAATCACAGATCGCCTGGCTGATGGCCAACACATGCCAGCGATTGAAGCTGCCCTGCAAGGAACAGCCGCGATGCCCGGACGTGCCGAACGCGACACGCTGGATGGCCTGGGTTGGATCGGGCTGCAGTTCGTCATAGGCTGCCAGCAGTCCGGCAATATCGGTCAGCATCGAGGCGGGTGCCGGCTGCCCGGCCAGAGGATGGATACGCGCGCTCACAAATAACTCCCTGAGTGATGGCAGCCGGTCGTCTTCAACAGCCTGCCGAGTCCACAAAGAGCGCAAGCTTAACAGGCCCTCGCGGCCAGGGCGCACCCAGGCTATCCTTTGCAGCCCTTTACCCCTCGCCAGGAATCACCGATGAAAGCCCAGCTCGAAGAACTGATCGGCAAAATAAGCTCGGGCTGCATGCTGCCGGAAGAGGTCGCCCGAATCGCCGATGAAGCGGCCCAGGCCTATGCCGACCCGCAGGCCTTCCTCGCCGCCAACCCGGACATCAACTACGACGACAGCTTCCCCATCCCCCTCGGCGAGTGGGTGGTGGTCGGCAGCCTGCCGGAAACCGTGCTGTTCCAGGCCGACAGCTATGATGCGCTGTTTCAGCAGATCGTCGACTCCTTCGGCCCCGACGTGAGCTTCGTGCTCAAGCCCAAGCAACTGGTCAAGACCGAGCCGCTCAAGGCGCTGAACCGTATCCAGGTGCAACTCAGCAGCCTGTCGCCGGAAACCAAAGGCTATGTACTGCTGGATTTCAGCGAACCGCTGGACGACGCGCTACAGGCCGTGCTGGTGTACAGCAGCGACCTGCCGCGGGTGATGGAGCTGGCCGTGGAAGTCGGCATCTACGCCGCACCGGCCTATGAAAGCCTCAAGGCCGCTCAGGCCGAAGAATAGCCGCAGGGCGGCTGCAACCCGCCATGACAACGACAGCCTCCAAACCACGGCGGGTTACCCCCGCCCTACGCCGCCCCACTGCTCCTTCCCTGCGGCAATATAAAGGCAAATTGCCATTATCGAAGGAACTCATACCCCCTGGCCTGATCAAAGCTAGCGAGCGTGTGCGAACAGTCGCCTACCTCACGCAGCCATGCGGGAATAGTCTGTTTGATAAGCGCTCATTGGCACCATGGCGAATGGAACTGGGCGCTGCAGGCAGTTTTCCACCACTGCCCATACCGATAGCCGNCACTGAAGTTTCTGGTCGTCGATTCTGAAGAACACCCCCTACGTCAGTGTGCCGAGCCTGCTCGAACACGCTGCNACNTGNCCTGCTGGTTCGTTCGAGGATCGCCTTTTGAAAACAACAAACCTCACCTGCGCCATTACCCTGGCCCTGTATAGCGCCACCAGCTCCTTCGCCTTCGCGACCGCCACGTCCCCTGCGGCCAGCACTACCGTGCTGCCGCTCACGGCCGAGGTTGCCAATGACGCCAGCCTGCGCGGCGATGTCGGCCCCAAGCAACGCAATGCCGCGGTACTGCGCGTGCAAATCCTGCTCGATCGCGCGCGCTTCTTTCCCGGCGAGGTCGACGCCAGTTTCGGTTCGAATACCCGGATTGCCATCAGCGGCTTTCAGAAACACAACGGCCTGACCGCCAGCGGTGCCATGGACGAGCCGACCTGGGCAGCGCTGAACAGCGATCCAGCGCCTGTGCTGGTGACCTATACGGTCACCGAGGCCGATATCGCCGGTCCCTTTGTCCAGATTCCCGCCGACATGATGGACAAGGCCAGGCTTCCAGCCCTGGGCTACCGCGACCCGCTGGAAGCGCTCGGCGAGAAATTCCACACCAGCCCCGCGCTGCTGGCCGAACTCAACCCGGGCAAGGATCTGAGCCTTGCAGGCGAGTCGATAGTGGTGCCCAACCTGGCATCGGCCGCGCCCCTGGCCAAGGCCGCGCGGGTGGTGGTGGACAAGTCCGACTCGACCGTCACCCTGTTCGATGCCGCGGATGCCGTTATCGCGCAATTTCCCGCCTCCACCGGCAGCGGACGCGATCCGCTGCCGCTCGGCGAGTGGAAGATTCTCGGCGTGGCACGAAACCCCGAGTTCAAATACAACCCCAAGCTGTTCTGGGACGCCAACTCCGCCCATGCCAAGGCCACCATCCCACCTGGCCCGAATAACCCCGTAGGCATCGCCTGGGTCGCCCTGTCCAAGCCTCATTACGGCATCCATGGCACCCCGGAACCGTCGAAGATCGGCAAGACTCAGTCCCATGGCTGTATCCGCCTGACCAACTGGAATGTCGAGGCCATGGGGCACTCGGTCTCGCCTGGGCTACCCGCCCTTCTGCAAGAGTAGGCCGCCGCTGATGAAGAGCATTCTGATATTCGTGGTAGGTGCTTTGGTGGGTGCTACGGGGCTGTTCTATGCCCTGCACAACGACCGGCTGACTGCCCCTGTGGCGCTCGCCCCTGCCGCCCTGGAACCCTTGCCCTATGGAGCCGTGACTGTCGCGGCCAGGACACAGGAGCCGAGCGCCGTGCCGCCTGCACAGACACTAGAACGGGTTGCCAGTGCAGGTGCGCCGTCAGGGGAAACTCAGGTCGAACCCTCGATCAGCCCCGAGTCCCTGGCCCCTGAGCCGCCCCCTGAGCCCAGTGGGCTGGAGCAAAGCCAGGATCCAGATCCGTTCGCCGAACCCTTGCTCGCGCATCCCGGCGGGCTGCTGATCCCTGTGGCCGGTATTGCCCCGGCGCAACTGCAGGACACTTTCCACGACATGCGTGGNACCNCGCGCAGCCATGAGGCCATCGACATCATGGCCGCGCTGAAGACCCCGGTATACGCNGTCGATGACGGCACCCTGGTGAAACTCTTCGACAGCAAGCCCGGCGGCCTCACCCTCTATCAATACGACCCGAGTTCCACCTTCGCTTACTACTATGCGCACCTGGATGGCTACGCCGCCGGCCTGGTGGAAGGCCAGGCGATCAAGCGCGGCGACCTGCTCGGCTACGTCGGCGTCACCGGCAACGCCGACCCGCTAGCCCCACACCTGCATTTTGCGGTGTTCGTCCTCGGCCCCGAAAAGCGCTGGTGGAAAGGCACCGCGATCAACCCCTATCCACTGTTCGCNCGCTAACNGNGCCTACAGGGTTCCACGCAGCGCCTTTTCGAACAACTGGCTGTACTGCGCCGCGCTAAAGGCAATCGGGTTGGTGCCCGCCGAGGGGTCGACCTCGGCCATCTGCCCGACTTGTTCGATGCGTTTGTCGTCGATGCCGATCTCGCTGAGGCTATGGGGAATGCCGACCTCGTTGCGCAGGTGCAACACCCAGTCCAGCACCCCGACAAAACCGGGCTTGGCCAGGTTCAGGTAGCGCGCCATCCTCTCCATCTGCGGCTCGATGCTGGCGCGGTTGGCCACCAGCACATAGGGCATCAACACTGCGTTGAGCAGGCCGTGGTGGGCGTCGTACAACGCGCCGAGCGGATGGGCCAGGGCATGCATCGCCCCCAGGCCGCGCTGGAAGGCAGTCGCGCCCATGCTTGAGGCCACCAGCATCTGCAAGCGCGCCTCGACATCCGCGCCATGGCTGACCGCACGCGGCAGGTACTGCTGGACCAGGCGCATGCCCTCCAGGGCGATGCCTTCGGCCATGGGATGGAACAGCGGCGAGCAATAGGCTTCGAGGTTGTGCGACAGCGCATCCATACCGGTGGCGGCGGTGATCTTGGGCGGCAGGCCGAGACACAGTTCGGGGTCGAGTATCACCAGGGCCGGGAGCATCCGGGCGTGAAAGATGATGCGTTTGATATGCGCCTCATCATCGGTGATCACCGAGGCGCGGCCGACTTCCGAGCCGGTGCCGGCGGTGGTCGGCACCGCCACCACCGGGGCCATGCCAGCCACATTGACGCGGCCCGCGTTGTCGCCGATATCCTCGAAATCCCACAGCGGTCGATCCTGGCCGACCATCAGGGCGATGGCCTTGCCGGCATCCAGGGCCGAGCCGCCGCCAAAGGCGATCACCCCGTCATGGCCGCCGGCCTTGTACGCCGCCACCCCATCCATCACGTTGGGCCCGGTGGGGTTGCCCTTGATCCCATGGAACAGGCCGGTTTTCAGGCCGTCGTCGCGGCACTGCAGCAGCGCGCGGTCGAGCATCGGCAAGGTGGCCAGGCCGGGGTCGGTAACCAGCAGCGGCGCGCTCATGCCCAGCTGCCGGCAGGCCTCGGGCAGCTCGCGGATACGGCCGACGCCAACCCGCAGTGCAGTCGGGTAGTTCCAGTTCATGCGGTACTGATTGATATCCATGACGGGCCTCATAACCGGGTCTTGAAGTGGAAGGATTTCGGTCGGGTCAACTGCTCGTAACCGACGCTGGACAGGGTGCAGCCGCGCCCGGAGTTTTTCACCCCGGTCCAGGCCAGGGCCGGGTCGAGGTAGTCGCAGCGGTTGAGAAACACCGTGCCGGCCTCGACCCGCTCGGCCAGGGCCATGGCCGCTTCGGCATCGGCGCTGAAGATCGCCGCGGTCAGGCCAAACTCGCTGTCGTTCATCAGCGCCAGCGCCTCTTCATCGTCGCGCACCTTCTGGATGCCGACCACCGGGCCGAAGGATTCCTCGGTCATCACCCGCATGCCGTGGTGCACATCGGTCAGCACCTGGGGGGCCAGATAAGGGCTGCCGGGCTTGTCCAGGGCAAAGTCGGCCGGCACCAGATGAGCCGTGGCCCCCTGTTCGATCGCCTCGTGGATCTGCCCGCGGACAAAATCCGCCGCCTCGGCGCGTACCAGGGGTCCCAGGGTGGTTTCGGGATCGTCCGAACGGCCCAGTCTGTATTGTTTGACCAGGGCCACCGCCTGTTCGACAAAGGCGTCGTACAGGGCTTCATGCACATAGATGCGCTCGATGCCGCAGCAGGACTGCCCGGAATTGAAGAAGGCACCGTCGATCGTGGTTTCCACGGCGTGACCCAGGTCGGCGTCGGCCCGCACATAGGCCGGGTCCTTGCCGCCCAGCTCCAGACCGCTGCTGATAAAGCGACCCGCCGCCGCCCGCTCGACCATCGCCCCGCCCGCCACCGAACCGGTAAAGGCCACATGGGCGATGGTCGGGGCACGAATCAGCACCGCGGTCTCGGCGTGGCTGAGGTGCAGGTACTGGAACACCCCCTCCGGCAGCCCGGCTTCGGCAAACGCCTCGACCATGCGTTCGGCGCACAGCGGGGTTTGCGCCGAGTGCTTGAGCAGCACCGCATTGCCGGCCAGCAGCGCCGGCATTACCGCGTTGACGGCGGTCAGATAGGGGTAATTCCAGGGTGCGATAACCAGCACCACACCCAGCGGTTCGCGGCGGATAAAGCGGATGAAACCAGGTTTTTCCGGCAACTGGATATCGGCCAGGGCGCTCTCGGCGATATCCGCCATATAGCCGGCGCGCTCGGCAAAACCGCGAATCTCGCCGGCGGCATAGCGGATCGGCCGGCCCATCATCCAGCACAGTTCTTCGGCCAGCTGATCCTCCTTGGCGCAGAAGGCGGCGATGGCCCTGCGTCCGATGGCCACGCGCTCGGCCAGCGGAGTATTCTTCCAGGCCTTCTGCGCCAGCTCGGCCCTGGCCAGGGCCGCCTGGATCTCGGGATTGGAGGCCAGATGACGCTCGACATAGACCGAACCGTCGATGGGGGAAATACATTGCAGCTTGTTCATTGCATGCTCCGTTGATGCTGCCCCTCACCCCAGCCCTCTGACCTCGGGAGAGGGCTGGGGTGAGGGAGGACATTCAGATGATTTCGAAATAGCGATCCAGCTCCCAGTCGCTGACATGCCGACGGTACTCGCGCTCTTCCCATTCACGGCTGGCAGCAAAGTGCTCGACGAAGGCATCGCCGAACAGTTCCCGCGCCGCCGTGGAGCCCTTCAGGCGCTGCGCCGCGTCCCACAGGGTACGCGGCAGGGCCAGGTGTTCCGGGTGTTTCTGCGCATAGGCATTGCCCACCACCGGGTCGGTCGGCTCCCACTGCTGCATCACTCCGTACAGACCGCTGCCCAGGGCCACCGAAAGGGCGAGATAAGGATTGCCGTCGGCCGCGCCGAGGCGATATTCCTGGCGCTGCGACTTGTCCGTACCGGGAATCACCCGCAGCGCCGCGGTGCGGTTCTCCACGCCCCAGGTGGCGTCGGTGGGGGCCCAGAAACCGGGAATCAGACGCCGGTAGCTGTTCAGGGTCGGCGCGACCATGCACAGAAATTCCGGCATCAGGCGCTGCTGGCCGGCGAGGAAATGGCGCTGGATCTTGCTCATGTTGTGCGCCTGGCTCGGGTCATGGAAGGCCGACTTGCCACTGGCCAGGTCGCGCAGNGACACATGGATATGCCCGCTCTGCCCCGGNTACTTGCCCGACCACTTGGCCATAAAGGTGGCCATCAGGCCGTTGCGCTGGGCCAGCACCTTCATAAAGGTCTTGAACAGCGCGCCCTTGTCGGCAGCGGCTTCGGCACGGTCATAGGCGATGGCCGCCTCCAGCACGCCGGGGCCGGTTTCGGTGTGCANGCCCTCGATGGGAAAGTCCATGGCTTCGGCCATGGCCAGGATCTCGTGGTACAGCTCGGCGTGCACCGAGTTGCGGATCATCGAGTAACCGAACCAGTCCGGGGTAAACGGCTTGAGGTTGCGAAAGCCCTTCTCCCGGGCCGACTCCGGGGTCTCGTCGAACATAAAGAATTCATATTCGAGGGCGGCAAAGGCATCGAAGCCCATGGCCTTGCAGCGCTCCACCACACGGCGCAGGGTGGCGCGCGGGCAGACCTGCTCGGCGGCCTCGGCAAACTCGCAGATAAACAGCAGCATGCCGTTCTCGAAGGGCAACTCCCGACAGGTGTGCGGCAACACCCGCACCGGGGCGTCCGGGTAGCCGGTGTGCCAACCGGTGTACTGCGCGTTGTCGTAGAGCTGATCCTTCACATCCCAGCCCAGCACCACGTCGCAGAAGGCGAAACCGCAGTCCAAGGCGGAGAAGAACTTGCTGCGGCTCAGGTACTTGCCGCGCATCACACCATCGTTATCGAACACCCCGACCTTGATATGACTGAGCCCACGTTCTTCGACAATGCGCTTGGCATCCTCGCTGGTCTTTACATCCCGCGGATTGAGCATAAACACCCCTTTTGTTGTTATGGCCGACCTCCGGTGTCAGGCAACCTCGGCACCCGCGGCGCGGGGCAGGCAGCCCCTTTGCGCGCCGGGACGCAACAGCCCACGCCTGTTGCAACACTCGGTAAAAAGCCCATTGAGTGTGGTACAGGATTGCCAAGTTGGCTGGCCCGTTTGGGGAAAAACCTGCAGCCCCGTCGCAGGAATGCGGCAAGCAGCCGCTTAGGTACTGGGATGCAATTGCGCGCCAGTTGCCTAGCCATGCTGGTCACGGAGGGGGAAAGGATTGATGGCGATCAGCGCCGCGGCCATGAGCTATGGCGCGCAGCCAAACGCATGGCTGAGCAACCCGCATGATGCGGTTTGCCGGGAAGTAGGGTGCGCCGTGCGCACCGCGGGCTCATTAACCAGGCTGATGCGCGCGGCGCACCCTGCGAAATCAGGCCTCGCACACTTGGATACCGGCGTCTAAACGCAACACAGTACCAACACATAACCCAAACAAAACGCCCGCACTTTGCAGCGCGGGCGTGGTGTGCAGGCGGGTCGCGGGGCTCAACGATAGGGCGCGCCAGCCTTGGCCATGAGTGCGTTGTACTTCTTGAAGATGTCCACCACCTTGGCGCAGCGTGGGCTGGTCTTGGCGATTTCGTC
>C687J35021_10000879_pt1 | contig 23154 bp, 21 predicted proteins | sample RifCSPhighO2_12_FD_35021 | JGI IMG/M metagenome (IMG submission 35021) | reverse complement strand
GGATGGATTGCGGTCTCTGCAACTAACCTACAAAATGGCCGAGGCAAACCAGTACGCAACTTTCCAAATGCCACCGGATATTATAGCTGGCTAAATAAATACGACCCTATTGCGGTAATAAATTATTCAATTTTTGTCTATCACATAGAATGATAAGCGTGAAAGAATAAAAAACAGAGTTTGGCTCTGTTTTTTATTCTTATTATGTTCCTCCCTGCCACTTGTAGAACGCCTTGTTGCCTAGGCGCAAATCCACATACAAAAGCTCCCCTATCCGCAATCCGATTTCTTCATTTAAAATCAAGACTAAATTTTCTACGCTTTCCATTAAATCCTGACTTCTAGAAAATTGGGCCTCCCAGCCTAGAGAAAATCCAGCAGAAATTTCATCGTTATTTTTGATAAGTATATAACTTGGCCTCTCGTATGCCGTGTCCAAAGATTCAATTAAATCATTAGCGTATTCCAAAATTTCTAAACTCATAATAGCGCTACCCAAACTAGCTGTCGCCACACGCGAGTCCCGAATAATTTTAATTAAACTACCCCTCACGGAATTTGGGGCCTCTTCATAAATTACCCCCGAAGAATCATAGAAAAAACACTGGGGAGCCTCCGCTTTGGCATAAGCACACCAAATTCCTTCCTGCGTTCTTTCTTGCACTTTCATATTTAATGTATGGGGCATTTTTATCCTAATTTCTATTTTTTTTATCTTAGGAAGTTCAAATAATATATTCTTCTCAAATTCCCTCGCAGAAAAACTTACTGTTTTATTTTGTTTTAATATCAAAAACTTTCTTTGTTGCGATACCTTATTATAGTATTCAATAATTTCTTTTTGCGTACTTTCACTTACCCCACCAATCTTAATATCTGTTATTAAAAAGTGATTCGTAAAAAATAAAAAATATCCAACTCCTATCGCCGAGGCAAGAAAAATACCAAGCATAATATAAATTTTAGATGAAAATACATTACGCACGCGTTTAACAAATAAAACCCTCTTTTTGTGAGGGCGCGTTCTTTTTATAACAGCGCTTTTATAGTTAAAACGGCGCGTGTTGCGTTTTTTAAACATAATTACCCTATTTTTTTAAATCCTACATATTTATGTAGCGCTTTGGGTATTTTTATACCTCCGTTTTCAGTTTGATGGTTTTCCATTAAGGCAATCAACGTTCTGCCAATAGCAAATGCTGTTCCATTCAATATGTGCACGAATTCCAGTTTATTGTCTTTAGTTTTAAAACGAGTATTTAACCTCCTTGCTTGAAAATCTGTCGCGTTGCTCGTAGAATGTGTTTCTCTGTATTTTTTTTCTCCCGGAACCCAACTTTCAATATCAAATTTTTCTGCCATTGGAAAACCTGTATCCCCGGTGCATATGTGAACTACCTGATAGGGAATTTCCAGCGCCTTCATTAATTTTTCCTGCATACTTAGTAAAAACTTGTGTTCTTCCCTGGATTTATCTGGGTGAACAAATGAAACCATTTCTACTTTATCAAACTGATGAACCCGCAATATCCCTTTTGTGTCTTTTCCATACGAACCTGCTTCACGCCTAAAACAANTTGAAAATCCCANAAAACGCAGNGGCAAATCTTCTTCNTGAAGAATTTCNTCTGCAAACATCGGNACNAGCGTCTGTTCGCTGGTTCCCACCAATGTTAANTTATCTTTTTCCAAGTGATAAATATCATCTTCCCATCCTTCTCCTAAATACCCTAGTTTCGCCATATACTCTGGTTTTATCATAACTGGCGGTACCATTGGTTTAAATCCTTCTTTTTTAAGAACATCCATAGCAAAATTTACAAGGGCAAATTCCAATTGCACAGCTTCGTTTTTTAAATATCCAAAACGAGTCCCCGAAAGCTTAGAAGCACGCTCTATGTCTATTAAATCGTGCTGTGAAGCAAGTTCCATATAATCTTTTGACGCAAACTTAAATTCTGTAATTTTACCTTCAAGGCGTAAAACTTTATTCCCGCTTTCGTCTTTGCCTACCGGAACATCATCAAACGGTATATTGGGAATACTCAAAAGCAATATATTTAACTCGCTTGATATTTTATTTAAATCATCTTCTTTTTCTTTCAATTCTATCTTTATTTGTTCCGCTTCTTTCAGCTTAGCTCCTCTTTCTGATTCGTTTAATTTAGGGATTTCAGAAGATATCTGATTCTTTCTTGCCCTTAATCCTTCAACGGCCTGCAGCAACTCCCTGTGCTGTTTGTCTAATTTTAAAATTCTATCTACGTCAATATCAAAGCCCTTATTATGCGCCCCTGCTTCAACTTTTTTAGAATTTTCTCTTATAAAATTTACGTCTAACATAGTTATTTAAAACTTTTCATCAATATAAAACTCTATTCCATCCAAAGCAAAATTTTCTGCTTCTTCTTGCGTATCAAATTCTTCTTCCCAAGTTACAGGGGTTTCTTCAAAATTTCTTGCCTCATCCAGCGCGCTAATCGCAACCCGAGGCACCCATTTACCCGTATCTTTATCTTGATATACTTTTGTTTCAATTTTATAACCTCTATAGGTTATCTGCTGACTCATAAATTTCTTGTTAATTATAAATTTATAATAGCACAAATAAAAATAGACCACCAAATGGTGGTCTAGAAACTTTATTTAGCTTTCTCTTCTTGTGAAAGCACAACACGTTTTACGGTTACAATAGGACATGTTCTCTGATATGTCGATCTAATCATAACCCCCACTCCCTTCAATAAAGAGACTCCAATACGAATGATGCCCATAAAAATAGCCACAGCAAGTTCTAATATAAACGTTAACCCTTTTAAAATTCCCCTCATCAAGCTAAGAAAAAACTTAGTAACTGGATTCAAATGACTGCGTCGATTGTTTCGTTGGACCTTACGAATTCGAACCTGTCTTTCCCACTCTGTCTTTGCTTCATCTGCTNCTTTATTTCTGATTCTTCTCTTGCGATTCCTCTCCGCCTGTCTATCCCAATCATTCCACCAACTATCAATCCCTCTGGCCAACTCTCTAATTCCTAAAACCAACGAAACAAGAATGACCCCAATAGTTACAATACCGCCAACCACTAAGAAAATCCATTTGTATGACTGGACACAAAGAATCACAAAATATACAAGAAGCCAAACCATTGCTACGGAAAATACCAAAACAAGAGGAATCCAAACAACTTTTTTCTTGAAGAATTCAATAACTGCATCTATTGCCTTGTTCAACACATTTGCAATCCCTCGACCATGATTTTCAAAGAACACACGCAACCCCCAAGTTCCAAGCAGTACAGCGGGAACTGTCACAAGAAATGCCCATGCCATCTCACTTAAGATGTCATTTCCAAAAATACTGCCCAGTGAAGAAAATACAACATAAGGGGCAAAAAATACCCCAACTAAAGCCCAAAACTTTTTACAAATCTGGTTATTCCAAGTATCTTTTGTATCACGTCCAAACGGCTTAAGCAAAAATCTCCACCAGTGATAAGTAAAAGCAATAACCCACTTGGGAACATAGTTCTTGTTTGACTTGTATACATAAGATACTTTAGTTGTCATTTCGTCCTCTTTCTGGCTGGTAGGGGGCAAGTACTGATGACTTTATAGCATACTGTTTAATGTCCGTCAATAGACACTTGGCTAATTATTTGATAAAGTAAAGCCCATGAAATGTAAAAAATGTTTTTTGGGTTTAATATCGTTATTAATTTTAACCATTCTTGGGTTATTTTTTATTTATAAAACCTCAAGGGCACAAGAGCCTGCGGTTATTATTAATGAGTTTTTGCCCAATCCAGAAGGCAAGGACTCCGACAGCGAATGGATTGAGCTTTTTAACTCTTCAAGCGAATCTGTGGATTTATCTGGATGGTTTCTAGATGATATAGAAGGGGGCAGTAAAACATATGAAATTCCACTTGGAACTTTGATAGCTCCCAAGTCTTATTTGGTTTTTAATATACAAGACACAAAAATTCAACTAAACAACACCGGGGGAGATTCTGTCAGATTATTAGACCCCAATAAAACTGTTACCTATGAAATAAGTTACGCAGATAAAGCTAATGACAATCTCGCGTATGCGTTGATAGAAAAAAATTGGCAGTGGACAGAAAATTTAACTCCAGGATCAACTAATAACACACCCACTATGTCAAACGATTTAGTTAAACAAGAAGAGACACAAACAATTGAAACTCAGGACAACACCACTCCCTTGCCTAACACATCAGAAACCTTGCCAGTTAAAGATACGCAAGCAGAAATTACTCCCAAATCCACGACAAAACAAGTAGAAAAAACACCAACCAACATACAAGATCCACCAAATCCCAAAGAGCTTTCCGCTTTCCTATCTAAAAATAATTCACTGTACAAGTCTCAACTGGTCATATTTACTGTTGCGGGAGTTTTATCACTGGCGATGGGAATAACGGTTGTCTTAATCAAAAATAAAAAGCGATCTTCTTAAGATCGCTTAACTTTTATACTTTTACCACTCCCTCTAAATTATCCGTAAGTGTGTAACTATCTTTTGTGGCTCCAGCAGAACTAAATATCTCTTCTATTCTGTCGCCGCTAATTGTCTCCTCCACAAGCAAGATACCTACCATAGCGTCTATAGCTTCTTCGTGGTCTTTCAGAAGTCCAAACGCAATATTTCTTGCATTACTTACGAAACGCCGTTTTTCTGCATCAATTAACGCGGTGGTTTCTTCTGAAACATGCTTCATCTGAAGGTCTCGCCCGAGAAATACTTGTCCAGGAGAGTCATCGTATGTAAGATATCCAAGTTTATCTTCGCTCATTGCATATCTAACTACCATAGCATCTGCAATCCCGGTTGCCACACTAAGGTCATTTGAAGGACCTGTACTTGGATTTCCGGGATTAATAATTTCTTCAGCAACTCTGCCACCCATCAAAGATACTATGTTTGCAAATAGTCCCTTTTTAAACGCCAAAAATTCTCCACTACCTTCCTCTGGTAGGATCTGCGTATGTCCCAAAGATAATCCCCGGGGCACAATGGATAATTTTCTAACACTATCTCCATCCTCAAGCAGATATGCCGAAAGTGCATGCCCTGTCTCATGATAAGCAACAACACGTTTTTCATCTTCTGACATTATACTTGTCGGTCTTGCGTCACCGGCAGCAACCTTATCAATTGCCTTTTCAAAATGAGCCATCGTTACCAACGAAGCGTCTTCTGACACAGCAATTAATATTGCCTCATTAACGATGCTCGCAATATCTGCGCCAGTAGCACCTGCGACTGAAGCGGCAAGAACCTTTACATCCACCTCCGAGGAGATGGGTTTGCCTCTCATATGAACTTTAAATATTTCTACCCTACCATATTTGTCCGGCGTACCAACAACAACTTTTCTATCAAATCTACCCGGCCTCAAAAGTGCGGGGTCTAAAATGTCCGGCCTATTTGTTGCCGCTATCACAACAATTTTATCGTTCTCATCAAAACCGTCTAACCCAATAAGAAGCTGGTTAAGGGCCTGCTCCCGTTCATCGTTTCCGCCACCAATTCCATAACCGCGACTTCGACCAACTGCGTCTATTTCATCAATAAAAAGAATCGCCGGAGCTACTGCTCTTATCTTACTGAACATATCTCTCACACGGCTTGCGCCAACACCAACAAACATTTCTACAAACGAAGGAGCGTCAACGCTCATAAAAGGCACGCCAGCTTCTCCAGCCACTGCTTTGGCAAGTAATGTTTTACCTGTTCCAGGAGGACCAATCAACATAATTCCCTTAGGGATTCGCGCGCCCATTTTTCTAAATTTTTCAGAGTTTGAAAGAAAATCTTTTACTTCTTTCATATTGGCTACAGCTTCATTTATACCCGCCACATCTGCAAATGTCACTTTGGGTTTCTCAATAAGGATATTTGATTTGCTTTTGCCAAAATTAAATATTCCTCCGCTAGCATTAGAAGATTTTTTAAATACCAAAAAAAGTATTCCAACAAATAGCAAAAAAGGAATAAGTCCAAAAAATACTGATAAAAATCCCCCGCCATCGTTAACCACCTCAAATTTTATATTTTTTTCCAGCAATACTTCTGTTAAACTTCCCTCGTATCCATCGGTATAACTGCTTTTTACAATAATATATTCTTTATCATCTGAATCTTTCCATGGTTGTTCATCTGAAAAAGTTGCTATTATTATATCCCCATTTTTCTTAATAGATACCTCTTGCAAACCCTCGCTTTCCAAAACATTTGTCATAAACTGATCAAGTGAAACTTCGGTTGCTCTTGTAGGAGCGCTGAAAAAGTAGTTAAACAACAAAGCCGTTCCTAAAGCCATAAGAATTAACCCTGTTATACTCCTTCTGGGTTTCTTATTGCGTCCTCTTGATATATCTGATAACTTCATCTCGTCCTTCCTTGTGAAATAACTACCTTATTTCTACCATAAAGCTGCTTTGGTGTAAATAAAAAATCCTGCATTTGCAGGATTAAAAAATTAACTCTCCTTCTTCATTACGTTTGAGTGAAGCAGCTTTTATATTATAACCATTAAAAATTTCTTCAACTTCTTTCCCTGTCAGAGTTTCCTTTACTAATAACGCCTCAACAAGAGCTTTCAAACCGCTAAAGTACCGGTTAAGAATCCTACGAGCTTGCTCTAGTTCTCTTTCCATAATGTAAGATATTTTACTGTCCAACTTGGCTCTCTGCTCTTCAGAGATTTCTGGTTGTCTGTGGGGGTTTTGCTTGTTTAAATAATTAACAGGTCCGATATCTGGAAACATTGCGTAATAATACACCATTTCTCTCACTATGCCAGTTGCTTTTTCTATATCGTCCCCAGATCCAGTTGTTGGACCAAATCTTCCAATATGTTCTGCCGCGCGTCCACCCAAGCTCATAGCTATCATATCTAAAAGTTCGTCGCTTCTTCTTAAGTATTTATCTTCGGATGGCGAAAATACTGTATGACCTAGTGAACTAGTTTTAGGCAAGATTGTAACTGATTCCAACGGATCAATAGTCGCTAAAACATAACCAACTAGCGTATGTCCCGCCTCATGATATGCAACCGTTATTTTATCTTCTCTGGAAATGAGAATGTTTCTATCTATCCCAGAAATAATCTTATCAAGTGCTTTTTGTAAAATATCGCGCGTTATATTTTCTTTTTCCTCTCGAGCTACCAATATCGCAGCTTCGTTTAAAACATTCTCAAGATCTGCTCCAGAAAAACCCGTTGTTTTGCCGGCTAACCATTCCAAATCTTGTTCATCAAAAAGTTTTTTATTAGTAGCATGTACATGCAGAATAGCCAATCTTCCTCTGCGATCAGGAGCAGTGACTTCGATGTGCCTATCAAAGCGTCCCGGACGCAAAAGGGCTGGATCCAATTTTTCCCGCATGTTAGTTGCGCCTACAATTATGACCCCTTTCTTGTTATCAAAACCATCCATTTCTGCTAAAAGCGCGTTTAATGTGCTATCCTTTTCTGTATCTCCACCACTCCCAACTCCTTGGGTTCTATGAGATCCAACTCCGTCTATCTCATCAATAAAAATTATGGAAGGAATTTTTTTTCTTGCTCTCTTAAACAAATCTCTTATGCGTGCGGCTCCGCTTCCTACAAATATTTCTACAAACTCTGAACCATTAGCGCTAAAAAATGTTGCTCCAGTTTCCCCAGCTAAGGCTCTAGCGATAAGAGTTTTTCCGGTTCCCGGAGGTCCATATAGCAACACACCCTTTGGCAACCTTGCACCTTGGTCCTTATATTTTGCAGGATTTTTCAAAAAATCCTCTATTTCTTTTATCTCTACTAGAATTTCGTCTATTCCTGCGACATCGCTAAATCTGGTTTCTATGTTTTCAGGTTTAATCTCTTGGGCTATAGATTTAGTAGTTCCCCCATTGTTTGCGTTATTCCCCGAACCATTTCCGTCGCTCATAGTCCTTCTTTTTTTTATAACCCACCTTATGGTTAAGAAAAAAATACCAAAGATTATTATCCACATCCAAATATTTGTAGAACCCCCACCGTTATTTTTAAATTCCAGTTTTTGTTCAACTCCACTTTCAAAAACTAACCGGTTAAACAATTCATCTTCTACCGCATCTGGATAAATAAAAATTATGGGTCTTTCTGATGTAAAAATAGTGTCATCTTCGGATGGTACTGGATATACCTGTATTGTATTTCTTAACTCATCTATAACTACCAACTCTACGTCTTGTCTTGCAACTATTTCGTATATATCAGCTAATCCTGGATCACTTTCCCTTAGTATCTCGAAACTAGAAAGCTCAGGCTCTTGAGAGCTATTTGTCGTCTTTGCATTGTTGTTAAGCCAAAGCAAAAAAACAAAGATGGACACAATCGTAACAATTATTGAGATTAACTTACGCTTTCTTTTAATGAAGGCTGTTAAAGCTTTGAAACCTTTTTTCATCTAATTCACCTCGCTTTTCAAAGAAACTATTTATATCATCTCATATTTTTACAAAAAAATCATCCTTGATTAAGATGACTTTTTGTGATGCGGCCCCAAGGGGATTTGAACCCCTGTTACCAGGATGAGAACCACGCGTCTCCCGACATAACTAAAATTTTTAATTTTGTTGCTATGTCGAGGATCCTCGATTTTCTAATAAAATCCTTGCGGCCCCAACGGGAGTCGAACCCGTGTTACATGGATGAGAACCATGCGTCCTGGGCCACTAGACGATGGGGCCGAGCCGCAAGGATTTTAAGAAAATCGGGACTAGACCGGGCTAGACGATAGGGCCTAAACTACCTTTAAATCTAAAACTAAAAACAAGCACAGATAAAACAGTACCCTTGAAATCAGAAGTATTATACATTAAAGTTCCCTTAACGACAAACCGCCGACCACTATTGAGGCGGAACTTTATAGTACTGCAATATAAACGAAGCAATTTCCCTAAACGTTGGCGTTACTGAATCTGCGGCAAAACGAATACCATGGGGGTTGTCAACTTTTATTATCCCTATGAATACCGGATCGTATGCCGGAGCAAAACCAACAATGGAATGAATTGTTTGATCAGAATATCCAGAACTATCTTTATTTGGAATTTGCGCTGTTCCGGTTTTACCCGCTACGCTATACCCGGGTACCGCCGCCTTTCTATCAAATGAATTATCTACAACGCTAACCATCATAGCCGCGACCCTAGATGCGGTTAAAGAAGTTACGGGTTGCGCGAGCACTTTCGGTTCGGTTGATATTTCTTGGCCATCTTTAATCACTTTTTTAACCAGAAATGGCCGCATTATTTTGCCTTCGTTTGCAATCGCCGCAACTGAAGTTAAAAACCGCAAGGGGGAAAAACTAATTCCTTGCCCAAAAGAAGAAGTCGCAAAATCTATATCTCTGTTTGCAGTTTTTATACTCTGCATATTCCCCGCAACTTCTCCCAATATATCTATACCGGTTAATTTATCAAACTGAAAAGCCTCTAAATAATCCCTAAATTTTTTCTTTCCTAGTTGTTGTTGAGCAAATATTGCTCCTGTATTTAGTGACTTCTCCAAAACTTCGGTCATGGTCTGTAAGTTTCTAGCTTTACCGTCAAAGTTGCTAATAGTATACCCGCCTATTCTTACACTGCCTGTATCGTTATATACTGTCTGAGGTGTAATAACCCCTGCGTCTATCGCGGCGGCCATTGTTATTGGTTTAAAAACGGAACCCAACTCATAAACAGACTGCACCAAATTGTTCTTAAAAACATTTATATTTTCCACGTCGCTGTAGTTGTTTGGGTCAAACCCCGGCCGCTGCGCCATAGCTAAAATCTCACCAGTGCGAGGATTCATAAATATGGCACTCGCCAAGTCCGCGTCTAAATTTTCCAATAATTCTTGGAGTTTGCGTTCTACCACAAACTGAATTCCATAATCTATTGTTAACTCTATATCTGCTGCTTCTAAAGAACTATCGGATAATAACTCATAATTTGCTGATCCTAAAGCGCTCCCACTAAGTAAATTTTGATAATACTCTTCTATGCCATACTGGCCTTTTCTATCTTCTTCGTTAAACCCCAAAAAACCTAAAACCGTTGATCCGACCTCCCCTGCCGGGTACACGCGCACCAATTCATTTTTGATATATACCCCCGGCAACTGCAATTTTTCAATTGCATCTTTTTCTTCCAAAGATATTTGTTTTTTTATAAGCGCGTATGAAGAATTTTGATTTTGTAAACGATCTAAAATTACTGAATAGTCCTCCTGATTTATTTCCACTATTTTTGATATCTCGTTAAGAATATACTGGGAGTCGTTAACCTCTTTGGGATCTGCGTAAATAAACGGAGACTCTTTGTTGGTAGCCACCAAATACGTGGCTTCGCCTGTCTTATCTTGAAAATAAATATCTCCTCTGGGAGGCGTGTAATCTTGTCCCCCTATATAAATACCCTTAGCAAAAGCTGAATATTCGTCGCCTTTTATTATTTGTAAATAATACAATCTTGCGCTAATAGCGCCGCTTACCAACACAAATAACACAAAAAGCGTAGTTATACGCTTATTTGAATTTGATTTTGATTCAAAAACCCTATAAGACTTTCTTCTTTTTTGCATAACAAAACTCTATCTACTAGCAAAAGGTGAAGTAGAAGATTTCTTTAAATACTTTACATTCTCTATTTCTGCATATAAGAGCATACTGCTTTGTTCTAAAATATATTCCAGCGAGCTGGCGTACGTTAAATTAATACGCAATTGGTTATTCGATTTCTCGGTTTCCATAATTTTATTTTTCAACTCCTCAACCCGATATTCTCCTCTTACATTATTAGTAGCAAGCAATACATAGCCAACTAACACTATACCAAAAATTAAGGCGAGTATCACAATAGACAACGTTTTTTGTGTATATAATATTTTTAACAATAAACTCATAAGATTCTAAATATTCTTAATTTCGCACTTCTACTTCTGCGATTTCGCTTAATTTCTATATAATCCGGTTTTATTACCTTTTTATTTACCACCTCCCCTATGTTTTGCTTTGCCCATTCTTTTAAGATACCTTTCACCAATCTGTCTTCCAGCGAATGAAATGTGATTGTGGCAATCAGTCCTTTTGGCTTTAAAACGTCCAAAGCTGCAAACAAACCATATTTAATAATTTCTAGTTCGTTATTTACAACCATTCTAAGCGCTTGGAATGTCTTTGTTGCCGGATTTATTTTTCCCCTGGAATGTGTGGCTTCCAGAACAATATTTACCAAATCCTGTGTTGTCTCTATTGTTTTTTTTCGTCTTGCATATAAAATTTCCCTAGCTATGTTGTGCGCAAAACGTTCTTCTCCAAATTCTAAAATTATTTTTTCTAGGTCTTGCGCTGAAGCAGAATTTAGGTAGTCAGCCGCTGTTGGTATGCTTTTATCGGTAGGGTCATAGCGCATATCAAGAATTTCATTTTTTTGAAAACTAAATCCCCTACCGCTATTTTCTATGTGCCAGGAAGAAAAACCAAAATCAAATAAAATCCCATCTGCTGGAGGAAAACTATTTTCAGCCGTAATCTGTTTTAAATTTTTAAAATTACCATGCGCACTAACTACATTTTCTATTTTTTCTTTTTCCAAATTGCTTTTTAAATTTGCTATCTGTTCTGAATCTGCATCTATTGCCAACACCTTCCCGTTTGGCGCTACTGCCTTGGCAAGCGGTATTGTATGCCCCCCTTCACCCGCCGTACAATCAATAAAATTATTGCCAGGACTAGGGGAAAAATTAGATAAAATTGTCTTAAGTAATACTGGGTCATGCATTTTTGTTCGTTAACACTTATAAAAAAGTGAATAATGAGCCTGTTTGCCAATCAGACAGGTGGTAAAAATAGTACAATTCATTCCGTCGTAAGCCTGCCTACCGCCTGCCTACGCACAACGTGCAGGTAGACAGGCAGGCGGGAACGAAGTGGCAGTGTGGAATAAATTGTACTATTTTTTACTACTACTCGCTAAAGCGAGGCATTAGCCGAGCTATACCCCAAGCTCTCCCAAGCGTTCTGCCATATTACCGGCATCACGCTCGCTTTTTTGTTTGTAAATATTCCAATTTTTGAAATCCCAAATTTCTAACCTATTATAAACTCCTGCAACTACAACCTGTTTTTTTAAAGATGCATATTCTTTTAAGTAATCGGGGATCAAAATTCTTCCCAATCTATCAACCGCCGCCTCCATTGCGCCTGCCAACATTAATCTACTAAACCCCCTTGCGTCCTTTTGCCCAAGAGGCAAAGCGCCTAATTTATCTGCTAACTTTTTCCATTCATTCTGTGTAAATACAAAAAGACAACTATCTAGTCCACGGGTTACAACAACTTTTTTACCCACATCGCTCCTAAACTTAGCAGGAATTGCAACACGTTTTTTTGCATCTAAATTATATTGATATTCACCTAAAAACATATTTAAAATTGCTTAAACTAGCTAGAATAATCTAAGTTTTCCACTTTTTGGGCAAGTTATCCCCACTTTTATCCACAATCTTACCTATATCTACCATTTTATACCACCAACCTGCCCTAAGCAACACTAGTTATCCACATCAGATAGTTCTATATATAATAAAAAATCGCTCTTTCTAATGAGCGATTAATTTACTTTCCCAGAATATATAAAGGTTCTAAATGTTATTTTATATTTACAACCCCGCCTGCGACAAGTTTCTTCCTCTAGTACCAAAGTCCCCCTAACTATCCCATCCAATTCAGCATCCTTTTCAAGAACTCCAAGAAAACGACGCGCGTACTTGTGCCGTAACTTTTTTATACAACGCTTGTTCCAACNATTTTTTAAGTCAGCTGTAAATTCAGCTATAAATCTTTCATCTCCTGGTTCCAAAACACCTCCTTCTGTAACTTATATAAGTATACTATATAATTACATTTTGTCAATATCTTTTGTATCAAACCTGAAAAAAACATAAAACCGCCCTAACGAGCGGTTTTTAATAATTCATGTACATATTCTGCTATAGCCATTGCACTTGCAAGCCCCGGGGATTCTATTCCTATTAGATTTACAAAAGTCGGGCTGATGCTGTCCACATTAATAATAAAATCAGACTCTTCAGCATCAGGCGTGATTTTAGCTCTTATACCAGAGTATGCCCAGACTAAATCGTCTTTTGTAAGGCAGGGCAGATATTTTATTGCATGCTTTAAAAATACTTCCACCGGAGTTTTATCTTCTTCGTAATAATCTTTAGCAGGCACGGAGCGAGCATTTGGTCCTATAAACAATCTTCCGTCGGTCCTCGGGCTAAAGTGAATGCCCTTGCTTGGAGATTTTTTTGATACCGCAGGATATACCAAACGCCTAACTAAATTTCTCTTTTCTCCAACAATCTCATAATATTCGCCCCTCCATGGATAAATAGTATAACCATCAAATCCCGCCATGTGCGCCACATCATCCGCGTATAAACCAGCCGCATTTATAACTACTTCAGCGTCAAGGATGTTACCCCCACTCATATGAATACCATAAACTTCTTCCAATTTTTCAATACTCGTAACTTCGCTATTAAAAAAAGCTACAGCGCCGTTTCTTAATGCGTCTAACTCCAAAGCCCTAACAAACTCTCCTTGGCTTATAACCCACACAGCGGGAATAAAAATTCCTACCAACGCCTTTATATTTGGAGCTAATTTTTTTATGCTTCTGCGAGTTACAAATTTAATTTCTATACCCTGCTTCCTAGCGCTTCTCATTAAGCGAAATAAATCTAATATCTCCCTGTATAGTCCGTTTCTAAACGCCCTAAAACTTACAACGATAAGCATCCCAGAATCAAGAAGTGGAATGTTTTTCTCTTTTGCATATTTTACGGCTTTTAAACTCCCGCTTACCGCAAGCTTAGATTTTAAAAAATTAGGATTTTGATGTATGCCGGAATGCAAAACTCCGCTATTTCTAGCGCTTGTTTCCATTCCGCCATATGCGTTTTTTTCAACTACAAAAACTTTTTTTTCAGGATAACTCATGGCCAATTCCCGAGCTATAGCAAATCCAACAACCCCTCCTCCTACAATAGCTATATCTACCTTTTTCCGCATGAACATGCCTCCCAGTAAAACTACCTATATTATATACCTTTTTTGAATAACAAAAAACCGCTAAAAGCGGCTCTTCAAATTGGTTCTTCCTCACCTCCTTCAATAGTTTCGTCTTGTCCCTACAAAATCCCAAGACTGTAAGAGAATTAACTAGCTATTTAGTTATTTAATTATTTTATTAATCAACTTTTTATGCGGTTTTTCCAATATGTCACGTAAAAATCTATCAAACATTTTTTGTCTATATTGAAATTCTTCATTATCAAAAACTGCATAATCAATTTCAGTACCCGCTTCTGCTTCCAGATTTTTCATAAAACCGGCCAACCTTTTGTCATTTACTCTGTCCCCGACAAGGAGCAAATCAGCTCTAACATCCTCGTTGTCGTGTCTTATAAAAACTCCCGATAGTACAGCCAACTTAATACCCCCTAACCCCCTTAATTTTTGCGTCATTTTATCTTGATCTGTGGGAGAAGATTTTAAAATAAGGTTCTGCAGTTCTTTTATAAAAATAAAACCCATATTCAACTGAAACAGCTTATCCCTTTTTCCTCTTTGTTTTCTGATTTGAATTATTTTTATGTCTTCTAACTTTTTTAACTCCTTGTTGATTTGCGCTGTCTTTAATAATGTTTTCTCGCGAATGTCTTTCAAAGAAAACTTTTTACCAGGATTGCGCAAAAACAACTTCAATAAACGAAGTTTTGTCGGTGAATCAAATAATTTTTCTAAAATCTGCTGACTCATACCCATACGAGAACCTGATTCGAACCAGAATCCTGTTCCCCTAACTATTTAGATTATATATACCATCTTATTATAAAAAAGTAAAGCTACTTACAGCTTTACTTTTTTATAATTCGTCACTCGTAGTTAAAAGAATTAACTATTTAAATGTAACTTTTGCACCAGCTTCCTCTAATTTCTTCTTCATCACTTCCGCCTCTTCTTTTGCTACTTTTTCTTTAACCATTGCCGGAGCCCCATCTACTAAATCTTTTGCGTCTTTCAAACCAAGCTCTGTAACTTCACGAAGGGCTTTAATAACTCCAATCTTATTTGATCCTCCATCTGTTAACTCTACATTCACTAACGAGCTCCCCTCGTCTGCGTCTGCTCCCGCACCTGCTCCCGGCGCACCAGCTACCATCATCATTGGCGCTTGAGAACTTACACCAAATTTTTTCTCAAGAACTTTTACCAATTCCGATAGTTCCAACACGCTCATTTTTTCTATCTTTTCAACTAAATCTTTAAATTCTTTTGGGACCTCCACTGTTTCCTCTTTAGTGCTTATGGGTGCATCCGTGGTTTCTTTTTTTTCTTCAGTAGTATCTTTTGTCATATTTTTTTATTATATTAATTTTGGCCTGCCATAATTTTTATACAGGATAAATTTGACCTTTAAATTTTAACTTTTTTGCTCTTTAATAGCATTTAATACATTCAACAAACCGCCCAAGTTGCCACGCAACACGTTAACAAAACCGTTTATTGGAGCTTTAAAACTTCTAAGGACGGACGCAAGTAGTTCATTGCGTGTTGGCAATTTAGCTAATTGTATTATTTGCTCAGAACTTAAAACTCTGTCATCCATTAAGCCTCCCAAAATTTTTAAAATTTCCCCTTCTTTTTGTATGTCATAAACCGCTTTGCTTGTAGCAACAGCATCCTGCGTTCCAAAGGCAATACCTATTTGCCCATCCATTTCCAAAGGATTTAGACCTTCCATTTTTCTTTCATCCAACGATTTTTTTATAAGTGTTTTTTTTGCGACATAATACTGTCCGCCACTTTGTCTAACCTTATTGCGCAACCGTGTTAAAGAGTTAACATTTATACCTTTATAATCCGTAAATACAACAACTCGAGCACTGTCAAAAGCTCTGTTTAATTCTTCTATAACTTCGCCTTTTTTTTGTTTTGTAATTGCCATGTTCCTTCGCTTTGCTCAGTCAAATTTAAAATTCAAAATTAAAAATTTAAAATGACAAAGTAAAAATAAAAAATGCGGAATTTAACCGCAAAGAAAGTAGGTGTAATTATTAAATAATTACTACTTACCTCGGTGGGGCTTATGATCGCCCACTGTCTACGGTATTATCCAGTTTAGCAAAACCCGAATAATAAGTCAACCCCCCTGCTATTTTAAATATGTTGCTTTATTTCTAATATGTTCTTCCAAGGTTTCTGCAAAATGGGTAATATTATTTTTATCACTTAAATAATATAAATAATTATTGGCTTGCGGATTTAATGCCGCATTTATTGCTCTTAACCCTGAATTTGCGATCGGGGCGGGTGGCAGTCCTGAATATTTATAAGTATTGAACAATGAATTTATAAGTTTGTCTTGGTTTGTTATTTGCCCTGTCTGTTTGTTTGTTATATAAGCCAGCGTTGCATCAACCTGTAGAAGCATGTCCAAGTTAAGGCGGTTAGCCAACACTCCAGCTACAAGTTTCATGTCTTGCTCTGTTTGTACCTCTCGCTCAAGCAAAGAAGCAATAATCAAATATTCGTACGAAGTAAACTTTTTTGCTTGCCCGTCCGTAGCTTCACCAGCAGCGGAGCGTAGAAAAACCCACGCTTTTTTATCAAAGTTTTTTAAAAACTTATCCAAAACTTCTACCGCGCTCTCCCCTTTTCTGAACTCATACGTATCTGGAAATAAAAATCCTTCCAGCGAACTTGCCGAGATCTTGTTTAAAAATTCATATTTATAAATATCATAAGCTGACGCTGTAGATAAAGACGCCTGATTCAAAAATTCAATCTTACTTTCCAGCACTTCTTCTGCTTCTAGTTTTTGCGCAATCTGCTCGCTTGTAAAACCTTCCGGAATTGTAACCAGCGCAAAGCCGTTTATATCCCCTCCGCTGACTACTGTGATTAGATCAGCAATACTTACAGGTGTATCTATCTCATAAACCCCCGCCTGCATTTTAGATGCTTTCCCATTTAAAAACGCATAAACTATAAAAAGTCCTCTATTTAAAATAAGTTCCTCTTTTTTAAATAAGTTAGCTATACCGCTTAAACTAGTTCCCTGCTCTATAATAACTATTTTTGTGCCAAACTCCCCATTGTGTTTATGCGCTTGATAGACTAAAAAACCCAAAATAGAGGTTATAAAAAAACCTAAAATTATTAACACTAAAAATATATTTTTAAAAAATCGCATAATTAAAAACCTCCTAGTATTCTACTGCGCTAGGAGGTACTGCTAACTATTCTTTTATTCTTTCGTCTAAAAGTCTGACTAATTGGTCGTAATCACGTTTTCCAACTTTTTTCATGATTAAGGCTTCATCCAATACGCGCCTTATATGTTTTCTATCGTGATTTCTGCGAGTAAATTTCTTAATGACCACCTCCATAACTGTTCTTTTGGTAGCTTTTTTACCATATAAAGTATTCCAACTTGATGTCCTTTTTTCTATTCTCCCTCTGTGTGTGTCTTGTTCTTTTATTTCGTGGTGTGGATTAAAGACTTCCCAATCAAATAGTGCAAGGCGGGCAACCTCTCCAACTCGCATGTTGCCATGCAATCCATGCCAAGGAGCATGTTCCTCTTGTATGTTCCTATCTACCTCGTTTGGAAAACCGTCATCCCCACCACGACTTCTTGGGCGCGTATGATGGGAGTTACAACTTTTACACTTGTTGCCTTTAGTTTTAAATTTACCACAAGTACATATTTTTCTTTCGGGACCCCTGTTTGCCATGCAGACCTCTTTTGATAACTGCTATCATAATAACATATCTTATACCTACTGACAGGGGGTCTAAAATAAAAAACCCCGTGCCTTGCGCGGGGTTGTAACTATTATGTCGTAATTATTATATGGAAAGCGATTTTAACAACTCTCCTTTGATGCTTGAGCCATCAGGAAGTTCTGTAAGCCCATCTTCTGGCGCATTATCAAAGAACACTGATGTTTTAAAAATTCTACCTTCATGAGAATAAATCTTAGCTACAACAACTCCTGTATCAACAGTTTTATTCTTACCGTCTTCAAAGTCGGTTCCTGAAACCAGCGTACCTGCCTGAAGAGCTAGACGCTGGCCCTTCTCTTCTTCCCACTGCAGTACCTGAATACCAACATGGAAGTTTGCAAATATAAGAACTTTTCCGTTCGTGTCAGCAAGAGTTTGTTGTGCACGACCAGAAGATGTCGTCATTCTTCCCATTTCTGGATGTCTCATACTTAGCGTAATACCAGATGGCAAAGTGCTTTCTCTTCCATAAATAATATGCGCAGAGACAACCTCCTGAACATTGCCAAACGTCAATTTATATTTAGCAAGCTCTCCGTATATTCCATTTTCTAATTCCCTCTTGAGGTGAAGAATAAAGATACTCAATGGTTCCATCCCGAGGTCCAAAACCCATTTATCGTGGTTGCCTTCAATATAGTAAAATAGCAAGAGAGCGTCTCTTACCAACCTCTCAATTGCCTGTGGTGTAGGTTTTTTACCAAGACTACTAATCTTCTTTTCAAGCCTAGCGCGGAATACCTTAAGTATCACGCTTGCAACTAAGTCTGCTGCTAATTCTTCTTGAATATTGTAGTTAAAACCAGCATAAACTTCACCCCTCAAATGAAGGTTGTGTTTAAGTCCTGCAATAAAATCTCCAGCGCCGACTAAGCATTTAATATCGTTTTCGAGTATGAGCTGGGGAACCCTGTTAGCAAAAAAATCATATTGAGTTTTTCTGTACCCTGCATGAAGGCACCCAAATGCCAAAACCGAATCTTCTTTAAGCCCTTCCAGCGATGGAAGTCCGAATCTCAACTTTCTTTGTAGCCATCTAGATTCAATATCGTATTTGCCCTTCCCGCCGACCCTGTCTTGAGTAATTGCTGGCTGTAGCCCGCTTTCCTCATATGCCTTTATTTCCTTCTCAATAGTATCTCTGCCAAACGGTAATGCATCTTCCAGCATACCGATAGTTACTGGTCTATTTTGCACAACCCGCAAGATTTCTCTTTGTCTTTCAGTAGCTTTTTCAGGAATAGGAAAATGACTTCTTTCTTTGGATGTTAAATCTTTAAAACTGTATATAGTAACACGGGGCTGAGAATTGGAATCCCCATTAAACTCAACAATCATAACGCCAATCTGATTTTCGAACTTCGTAACTTCCTGTAACTTGTGTAGACCAGGAGGCGTAACCCTTGGCCTCGAAAGTTCACCAGCAGGACGATAAACGCTTACAGCACCGCAATCTGCGACCCAAAGGCTTGGCAAGCCCTTATCTGACTGTATCTCTTTATCTTCCACAAGTCTATCCGGGGCTGTAGAGAAATACTTACTCCTCCAAGGAGCTTTCTCTGGAAGTACTACCCAAAAGTCCTGATTCGTACCCTTAATCGGGAAACGGCCGCTAGTCTCATCCCAGAATCTAATGTCTGTCCTAAGCTCATGCAACCTGACTGCAATTTCGTATCCAATAGCACCGTCGTATGCCGGAACAGAAGAAATTACAAGGTAAATCTTTAAAGCTTTACCTTGGTCATTCTTAAAAACAGGAATAAGATCTGCAAGTTCTTTGGCAATATCTTCAACTAGGGCTTTGTGTGTATCTTCCAATATCTCTTGCCGTGTTAGAACATGTTCGCGCTCTTCAGACTTCTTTCCTGCCTGCGCAACTCTCTTGCTCTTATTTTTTTCTATCAATTCATCTACAAGTTTTTTATTGCGTTTGCGAAAATCACGCATAGAAACAAGCCCGCCGGCAATTACAATAAAATCAACTTGTTCATATTTAAAAACTTTCGCCGCAGCTTCCAGTAATCCCTTTCTAAAACCCTGACTTAAGTAATCTATTCGGGATAAAAATCCCACTCTTTGTTTATGTCGTGCTGTCATCTCTTCCTCCTCGTTTGGGTTGGGAAGGAACTGCCTTCAATATATACCATTTTTTTAGATTTGTAAACCCTGCGTAATATATCATGACCTTCGTAACACCCTTTAGTATCACGAAGAAAATAATGTCTATCTTTTACGCTTCGCTAAGTAAAAATAGTGGGGTCTGACCCCACTATTTTTACTTAACTTTATAATTTATAAAAAATCCGCACAGATTGTGCGGATTAAAACTTTATGTAGTAAAACTTGAAAGATCATGCGGGTTACCTTCACGATTCCCAGCATTTGTAACTCTTACATACTGCCCAGCGTTACAAGCTTCCCAAAGCTCTTCAATAGTACGTACTCCCAAATACGTCATACAACTGCGCAAACCACCCGTAATTTCCCGAATTGCGTCTTTGGCGCTTCCCGTATAATCAACAAATCCAGTTTCAACACCCTCTGCGTGCACATTATTATATACGTATTCCCATCTTGATTCTGGGTCCACGTCTGAAAGCTTGCCTTGGATTCTATCAAATTTACGTTTTGCGTCATCAGATGCAAGACCTCTGTGATATTTAACTAATCTACCATTAATTTTTTTTACCTCAGGTGGACTTTCGTCTGTTCCTGCAAGAACCTTACCCAAAACTACAGCCGATGCCCCAGCAAAAAGCGCCTTATTCAAATGATGCGGTCTACTTACTCCCCCATCGCTAAGTATAAATTTACCCTGCTTGCGAGCAACACCTTGACTCATGCGCAAAGAGGTAAATAACGGAATTCCAACACCTGCAACTACGCGTGTCTCACAGATAGACCCGGGCCCTACGCCCACAAGTGCTGTATCTGCGCCTGCGTCAAACAAACGAGCTGTTCCGTTTTCTTCCGCCACAACGCCTGCGGCTAAATCAACATTCGGATAATCGTTCTTTAAATCTCTTAATGCTTCTAGAGCCACTTTCAAATACCCATTTGCAATCGCGAGCACCAGCATATCGGCTCCTGCATCAACCAGAGCGCCAGCCCTTTCCATCATACCTTTGCCAAGTCCTATTGCCGCTCCAACTACTAAACGACCTTCTGTATCGCGAACCGCAAGCTTGTTCTGAATACGCAAAATGCTTTTTTTACTGATTAAACCGGTAACCTGATTCCGATCGTCTACAAGCGGAATCTTTTTAATACGATGGCGCAACATTAACTCAACTGCTTCTTCCATACTTGTGGATAAAGAACCTGTAATCAATCTGTCCAACGGCGTCATCACATCTTTTGCAGTTAACCGCTCTCTGCTCTTTATTCGCCATAAATCTACATCGTGCTCTGAAACAACGCCTATCAATTTTCCGCTTTCATCTACAACCAAAAACCCGCCAACTCCTCTCTCTTTAGATTCCTGTTTTATCATCTCTAGCGAAGTGTCCAAAGAAACGGTATAGGGATTTGGAATAATTAAACTTTCTGCTCTTTTTACCAATCCAACTTCCTCAACCTGCTCTTCTATGCCTAGGTGTCTATGAATAATTCCCATTCCACCGTTGCGCGCGCACTCAATGGCCATCCTGCTCTCACAAACCGTATCCATGTAAGAAGCAATAATCGGGAGTTTCAATGTAATATGCGGCGAAATCTGGCTGAACAAACTAATTTCGGGATCTCTACGAGATGGTATGTCAGACTCTTCCTTTGGATAAATACTTATATCGTCAAAAGTTAGTGCTGTGCGAATATTTGCAAGCTCTCGAGCTAATTCCTCATCCATATTTTCACCTTGCCTTTTAAGTACCGAGTGAATTATAACAGATACAATCTTCGCACACAAGAAAAGCCAACAATAATTTTTTTAAACTTGACTTAGAAGTTTTATATGCTATAGTGATAATAGTTTTTACGAAAGAGAGGTGGCGTGCATAACCTCAAAAAAGTTCCCTACAAAATCCTAAACTTTTTTTACTTAGTTGTGGGATTTGTTTTGTTAGTTATTGGTGTCGCGGGTTTGTTTCTCCCAGTACTTCCCGGTATCGTGCTCATAATTTTTTCAATGGGCTTCATAGCAAAAGGTTCGCCACGCTTTCACAAATGGATTGAGAAAAAAAAACTTTACCAGTCACTGCAGTCAAAAAGAGAATCTATGCCCAAGTGGCTCAAGCTTCTAGGTATACTCTTCTTGATGGCAATGTCTATTTTTATGTATATTAAAATCCTAGGATAAATCCTAGGATTTTAAATTTTTAAAAAAAAGCGGCTAATGCCGCTTTAATAATTTAACTGATTTGCCTAAACAACCTACTATTTATAATGTGGCTATAATTTTCTTGTACTTTTCTTTTAGCTTCTTCGTCATTTTCCGCAAAAAACTCAATAATGGCTGGCTCAAAAATAGCAGCAAATAAACCACGACTTCCCGTAGACCTTATGCCATGAAGTACATACATTTGCATATGAATCTCCTGTAATAACTATGCACTTTATAACATATGCCATAAATAAAGTAAAGAACGAGAATAAGCCAAAATCATTCTTGAAAGAGGGTTTTGGTTCTGGCAGGAACGGTGAGAAAAAAGGGGGGTTTTAAATTTTTAGCAGGGGTGCTCGGATTCGAACCGAGAGTAATGCTTTTGGAGAGCATTGTGTTAGCCATTAACACCACACCCCCTAATTTCCATTGTTCTTTCCTAATTAGCTAAAAAGCTAATTAGCTAAGAAGCTCTTTGTTTTTATTTTTTCTTTTTCTTTCTGCCTTCTTTATGCGACGTACGGCTTGTACAACTTCTACAAAACTTATTGAACTCTAAACTACGCTCCACTTTCTTTTTGTTTTTAGAAGTCCAATAGTTCGTATTACCGCATTTAGAACATTGTAGTTTTACTAAATTATCTTGGGACATATTTTATTTTCTAAACGCCTCAACGCCCGTTGAGGCGTTTAGAAATGGAGCCGCCTCTCGGATTCGAACCGAGGACCTACGGTTTACAAAACCGTTGCTCTGGCCAGCTGAGCTAAGGCGGCGAATAAAAAAATTAAAAATCTTGACAATGTGGGTGCGCGCTGAGGGACTCGAACCCCCGACCTCCTCGGTGTAAACGAGGCGCTCTAGCCAGCTGAGCTAAGCGCGCGTGTATGTTTATGTTGAACTAAGCGAAAGTGTGCAGGGTGAGGGATTCG
>C687J35021_10000876_pt1 | contig 23210 bp, 29 predicted proteins | sample RifCSPhighO2_12_FD_35021 | JGI IMG/M metagenome (IMG submission 35021) | reverse complement strand
CGATCTTCTTAGATAGATACTTTACTTATGAGCAGATACCCAATGATTACGGTGATGGCTATTGGAATTATTACTGTGTAAGAAAGTGAACATATTAAATAAATTAGGCTGGACTGGACGATGGGACAACTACTATTTGTTTGTATGGGGGAAACATATAGAGAAGCATAGAGAGTACGATGTGCTGAAACACAGATTTGCAATAGTAAACCCATTGGTATTGTATCAGCGTATAAAGCGTTGTAAATTGTTGTTTTTATTAAGATATGACATTTGTAAAAGGAAAATCAGGTAATCCTAATGGAAGACCAGATGGAGCCAAAGGAAAAAAGACTCTTGCCATGGAAGAGCGTAGAGCTATCTTTGATGCAGAGATGTCTAAGATGTTCCTAGATAAGATTAAGAAGGCTCGTCCTGAATACTTATTAGACCAATTCATTGGCAAGCCAGCTGAGACAGTTAGGCATGAGGGATTAGAGTTTCTGTTTGAAGATAAGAAAAAAGAAGATGAAGAAACAGCTAAACTGGTCTGATTGGTGGAGGCAATGGTCTAACTTTGAATACGAAAAAGGTGGAGTCATATATAGAAAACAAAAGGATGCCGAAGAAGCAGTAGAGAAGTATGACTATGTATTTTATGGTGGAGCTGCTGGGCCAGGTAAGTCTTATTTCCTTCGGAAGTATCCAATTAAGTTCCTAATTGAAACTTGGCATAAGACAGGTGTAAAAGGCATTCGTTGTGGCCTATTCTGTGAAGACTATCCAGCTCTACACGATAGACATCTATCTCGTATAGCTTATGAGTTCCCAAGTTGGTTGGGAGATTACAATGGTGGAAGCCACGAATACAGATTGAAAGAGTCATTCGGTGGTGGTGTTATTGCTTTCAGAAACCTAGATGATCCTTCAAAATATCTATCTTCAGAGTTTGCTCTTATTGAGGTAGATGAGCTAACTAAGAATCCAAAAGAAACCTTTGACTTCCTAAGACTTAGAAAACGCTGGCCTGGAATTGAGCATACTAAGTTCATAGCTGCTTCTAATCCTGGAGGTATCGGTCATGACTGGGTCAAGCAACTATGGATCGAACGAAACTTTCCATCAGAAGAAACTGAACGGGAACAGTTCCACTTCATTAAGGCATTACCGCAAGACAATAAACATCTCCCTGATAGCTATTACAACACTCTAGGTTCCTTGCCAGAGAAGCTCAGGAAGGCATACAGAGATGGTAATTGGGATGTCTTTGAAGGCCAGTACTTCGGTGAGTGGGATAAGGATGTGCATATCGTACAGCCATTTGAGATACCCAGCAGTTGGAAAAGGTTTAGAGCATACGACCATGGTAGAGAGAATCCAGCCTGTTGTTCTTGGTATGCCTTAGACTACGATGGCAAGGTGTATAAGTATAGAGAACTTTACAAGCGTGGAATGAATGTAGATCAACTAGCTGCTGAAATAGGTGATTTGTCTAAAGGAGAGTCTTATGAGTATTCAGTAGCTGATCCATCTATATTTGCCAACATAGGATATGTAGATAAGTATGGTGGCCAAACGATAGCTGAGACCTTTGCTCATTATGGCATAGTATTCCTTCCTGCTTCCAATAGACGAGTTGATGGATGGAATCTAATGCATCAATATCTAAGGTGGGATGAGCATAAGAAACCTAAGCTCACATACTTTAGCACCTGCTTCAATTCAATTAGAACTATTCCTGCCTTAATCCACGATGAGCATAGACCTGAAGATGTAGATACAGATGGCGAAGACCATGCTGCTGATGCTGATAGATACATGCTTATGAGTCTACATGAGAGATCTTCCTTGAAGCCTTTATCTGATTTAGAGCGTAAGTTGAAGGAAGCTAGAGATGAATCACAACGATTACCGCATCTGCTATTTGATTAAAGTTATCAACTTTGTGTTTTAGGAATTAAAAGCCATACTTGAAGTAATTAAAGTACTCTTGTCTGAATGCCTGAACAAGAAAAAAAGGCAGTTAGAGTGTTTAGCGAAGTAAAAGACCTTAACGAACAACAGCGTAAGGATTTTGAATTCGTCAAGCAGCGAATAACTAAACTCCAGGAAGCTAGAACTGAACAGTATGGCTACAATATGGAGAGCATCTGGTCTGATGCTGATAGAGATTACATACCACATAGACTAAAAGGCAAAGGCAAGAAGGTTCTTGTTACAGATGAAGACAAAGGCTGGAGAGGGCAGATGGTTAACTTGGGTGAAACCAACTGGCAGTCTGATATCGCTCAACCTAATCCATATGTTAAGATCCAGATAGCTCTAGCTACTCTGATTGACCAGAATCCAGAGGGTGTATTCTCTGCTACCTCTAAGAAGTTCCAGGCTACGAGTGAACTAATGCGTCAGCTCTACAAGCGTAGTTGGGAAACTGCTAAGAGTAAGCAACAGCTCAAGTTATTCGTATTCAATCTAGCCAAGTATGGCTGGGCCTGTGCTCGAACCTATCCTCTTCGAATAAGCAGAAAAGTCAACAATCTTGTTGAGTTCAATCAGCTCGAACCTGACAAGTCTATATATGAAGAGAAGGAAGTGGTGGAGTTTAACGATATCTTCCGTGAGAACCTAGATCCCTGGAATGTCTGGATAGATGACATGGCATTGCCCAACAACCAGTTCTCTATGCGAGATTGGTGCTGGCGTAAGGTCTATGCCTTAGATGCCTTCAAAGAAGAGTTCGCAAACTGGAAGCTGACTCCTCTAGTACAGCCAGGTGGCATTACTTCAGACCGCCTAACTGGTAGCAAAGGAACAACTGAAGAAAAGACCTACAGAGAATCTGACTTGGTTGAGGTATACTTCTACGAGAACAAACTGAAAGACCTGTTCCTGGTAATAGCCAATGGCGTGCCTGTAGTCTTGACTCCTCTGCCTATTTCAGATGCTCATGGCTTAAAGAAGCTCTCGCTCTGGCAGACCTATTGGAATCTTAGGAGTGGTAATTGCCCCTACGGTATCGGTATCTATGAAGCCATGCGTTATGACAATAACCTTATAGACAAGGTTAGAAACATGACCATTGACCAATTGGTTATCTCGATCTATAAGATGTTCTTCTATCAAGGAACACAGAGTCTTAGTGAAACTGGAGATATCAAGATTACGCCAGGTGTAGGTAAACAGGTATTAGATCCTAAGAACATCAACTGGCTCCAAGTTCCTGGGCCTGGAGCAGAAGCCTGGGAAGGACTCGATAGATTCAAGAAGGACATGGATGAGGCCTCAGGTATTACTGAACCCTTGCTTGGTACTATTACCGGTAAGACAGCATTTGAGATAGCTCAAGCTAAAGAGGCTGCTCTAAAGAGATTAAAGAATCCGTTAGAGAACATTACTGATGCCTTGAACACGGAAGCCTATATCACAGTAGCTCTATCCCAGCTCTTATATTCCGTGCCTGAAGTCTATGAGATTGTAGATCCTGCCCTGATTGACGACTATCTAAAGGAGATAGACTCTGATCCTCAGCTCTACGAACGAACCGTACAAACAGATGAGAATGGTGTAGCTAAGGATATATTCAAAGCCAAAGTATTCCCTGAGTTCCCACTCAATTTAGATAAAGATGAAAAAGGCAACCTGATTGAAACACAAGAAACTCAGTTCTTTAGAGTCAAGCCAGAGTCTTTGAACTGGGAGGGTATTATCAATGTGAAGTCCCAATCAGTGCTGACTTCCTCTAAGCAGGTAGAGAAAGCTCTAGACTTGGAGATGTACAATATGCTTATTCCTCTTATTGCTCCTCGGCCTGATCCTATGACTGGACAAGATATTGGGCCAATGGTATATGGCAAGGTAGCCAAGGCTCTAGTTAAGCTCTATGACAAGGATCCGAGAGATATTCTACCTGATAATTGGAACCAGGATCCTGCAGAACAGCAACAACAGCCACAGCCTCAGCCACCTCTATTCCTTCCAGCTGAAGGCGTTGGAGGAGCTTCTGGCACTCCTGGAGGGGTTCCTGCAGAGGTTCCCGATATGGCTGCTCCCGAAGCTGAAACGATGGTAAGTAGCACGGGTATGCCTGAGCGGCCACAAGGAATAGCCCAACGAATTGTAAGTAGGCTAAGCCAGGGCTTTAGATGAACCTTTTAACAAAGCTGGAAAAGGATCAGATTAGGAACATAATCCATTCGCCGCAATGGACTACATTCGAAAGAGTTGCTGAGATGATTATTCAACAATTCAAGAGCGATACCAGTTTAGAGGATACAGAATGGGCTACAGTAAGCAAAATGTTGGTTCAACAAGGTAAAGCGAAAGGAGTTCAAGAATTCTTCCAAGAACTAATAAAATTGAGCAATGACAAGGAGTGAAACAGTATTACAACTTATCAAGATAGCCATCGGAGTCTACGGTATTTGGTGGACTCAGCAAGTTTTAACTTTATTAAAGTAATATGTTAAAAGAACGAGAAAAATTCAATATCATCGATGTAGACGAGCGTTCAACTGGTATGGTATGGGAAGTCAACTGGAGCGAACAGGAAGAAGTTAAGGACTGTAAGCTGGTTAGAATGACATTCCCTGATGGAAAGACAGCTATTGTACCAACGAAGATTCTATTAGAAGTGTTGTTCGTATGTGGTCAGCCTGAAGACCAGCAAAAGCTCATACCTCAAACTCTTGAAACGATCCATCATTACAAGACTACCTTGGGAATCAAGGCTACTAAGGATATCCATAAAGGAGAGATGATCAACTTCCCGATAGAACTCAGCGTGCCTTGCTCTGCCTTAAGAGAGGATGTAATTGGTTCACTTCCAAAAGAGTATAAACAGGGTGTTATGAATGGTGGATTACCCTTAATCAAACCCTAGAAGTTATCAACTTTTGTTTTATTTAATATTAACCCATAATTAATCTAACGATGACACAAAAAGAAACTCTCGCTAATTTGTCTTCAGAAATTGAATCTCTAAAGTCTAGTTTTGCTTCCTTGGAAAAGAAAGTAGAAGATACTGTTAAACCAGAGCCTGTTGTAGAGCCTGTGGCTGGCCCTAACCCTGCTAATGTTGAGACTCCTGTTGAGACTGTTAGCATGCCCAAGTATCCAATTCCTCCTGACTTTATCGATACTGTGGACTTGGTACTAAACAAAAACTTTGGAGTTGAATTAGAAGCACTTCCAGATAGTGCTGGCTTCCTATTCTCGATTATAGTACCTGAAAAGTACAGTTCAATTACACCTGCCCAAAAGGAGATGAATGGTGGCAAAGATATTAGACCCAAGGTAATTACTTTTGCGGATGGCGTAAATGGAGTTCGCCTCTGGGCCGAGAGAGTATTTAATAACTTAGATAAAGATACCCAATTCCGAGTGGTCGAAGATAGACCATTCGCTAATAGACCAATATAATGCCAAAAGTTGAAACAAAATCAGGCAAGGTTAAGAAGTTTCCGTACACAAAGAAAGGGAAAGCAGCATCGAAGTATGTCATGTCTGATAGTGGAATGGTAAAGAAAAAGAAGTAGAAGTTAACAACTAATAAGGAATCGCTAAAGCGTTTGGCTAGTTCAATTGGCTAGCTAAGGAGGTTTTTAGCGATTCCTTCCCTTAGCTACCAAACTGAACTCACCAAATGGGTTCAGTTTTGTTTTAATAAGTAGACCCTGTTCTTCTTCAGGGTTATCAAAAGAAGTCAAACCCTATGAATGAAAACAAAGTTGGTGCAATTCCCGACTTTACTTCTGATGAGGCAACTCAAGAGGAAGTACAAGAGGAATCAATAGAGGAGGTAAAAGAAGATATTGCGAGCGATGCTCCAATATTAGAGGAGAAGGAAACTCCTGCCGAGCCTCCTGCGGAATCAGAGGAATCTGAACAAAAACCAGCTCTTGAAAACGAGAGTGGTGATATTGGGAACTTAACAAAACAAGTATCTGGTTTACAATCAGAAAGAGAAAAGTTGCTTCGTCAAATTGTTGACCTCAAAGGTCAGCGAAGAGAACTGAAACAGCAGGAAATTAACCAAGTTAGTCAACAGATTAACGAAGTTAATGATGAACTCGCAGACCTACATCCAGATGATATAAGTCTGATTGAAAAAGTTGCTCGATCTAAAGGTTTATTAACTAAATCTGAAGCTCAGCAAATGTTCTACGATGTTGTTAAGAAAGAAGAAATCAACAACTTTTTGGAAAAGTTCCCTGAATATAAACCTGAAAACGATCCTGATGACCTAAATTGGTCTGCTCTACAGAGACAATTTCAATGGCCAGATGGAAGTCCTAGGATAAATATGCCAAAGGATCCTCGTCTGATTAGCCAAGTTCTCTTGCAAGCCCACAGGGAAATTGTTAAAACTCCTAATGATCGAGGGACTGTAGCAGTCAAGCAACAGCAAATTAAAGTAGCTAGTTCTGGCTCTACTGGTTCTCAACGATCTTCTCCTAAGCCTGTAAATAGTCATCTTAGCTCCTTGCTTCGATCTCATATGCATGGCTGGTCGGAAGAAGAAATCAAAAACTTAGAAACTAAATTACCCGAATAATATGGCGATTAAATTAGTTAGAAGTGCAGGTTCAGTTCATGAGCCAGCAGTTATTAACTTGCCTGGTTCCGGAGTCATCAAGCCTAACTCTGTAGTTATCTTCGATGTTTCCTCAGGCAATGTTTCAGTTTCTGCCACTACTTCTGCCACTGGAAGCTCGATTGTTGGCGTTTCTTTGGATTATATCCAAGGTGTCAACGAGCCTACTTCCTTTGTACGAGTGATCCCATTCGTACCTGGCCAGTTGTGGGAATGTGATGTGTTGAATGTTATTAACACAGCACAGCTCATGAAAAGATTCCGACTGTACGACAGTGTAACAGTGGAAAATACCTCCTATGATCAGACTTTGTCTATCAATGGTGTATTCTTCTGCTATGCTATAAGTGGTGCCTCAACGGGTAGTGCAAAAGTAATCGGCGAGTTTCTTAAAACTCCACGACAAATGGTCAATCCTGGCCAGGCGTTTTGGCAATAAGAATACTATCCTAATCTATGCCTAATCCATTATCATTATCGGATGCTGCAGATTTAGTAGATGTTAGTATCCAAGATATCTGGCTGAAGGGTAGTTCAACGGAAGGCCGAATGTACCAGGATTACTTCAATGTTGAAACTGGCGTTAAAGACTACTACACCAAGGAATCTTCCTTGACTGGTATCGGATACGCTGGCCGCATTGTAGAAAATGCTGCGATTACTGCTGCCTCACCTGTTCAGGGTCTTGATAAGACCTACACCCAAGTTCAGTTTGGTGTCTTGATGTCATTTACGAAGTTGGTCTGGATGTTTGGTATCCAAAAGAGAAAACTGGAGTCTGTGACTGCAGAAGCTCGAAAAGCCTGTTCCGATTTAAGGGAGTTGCGATGTGCTGACCGTTTGGACAACGCATTTGCTACCTCTTATCTTGCATCAGACATTTCAGGCAACTACAGCATTCCGACTACTGGTGGCGACGGACTTGCTTTCATTAGCAATTCCCACACTCGTGAGGATGGCGGAACAGCTTGGAACAACCGAATAACTGATGGTACGACTGTTAACATGGACTTTGAATACGATGCGTTGAAAGCAGCTCATCGTACAGCTTCGTTGGTTACAGACCCGACTGGTAAGCCGACTTATATCAACCTCAACACATTCGTTTGTGCACGTGGAACTGCTGTTCATCACAGAGCAGTGGAAATCCTCGGAGCGTTGAATAAGAGTTGGATTCCTGGTTCGGCTGATCATGATTCAGGTGCAGTGCCAGTCTACAAGATTGTTGCATTGCCTTGGATTACTACCAACACGAACTATTGGTTCATGTTCGATTCCTCTATGAAGACTTCCAGAAATGGACTTCAATTCAAAGAGGCTCAGGGTATCGAGTTGGAAGGTCCAAACTTGGTATTCAAAACTGGTGAAATCCAGTACAAGGCTACGACTGTATTCGATCTTGGACACAACGATCCGCGAGGATGGGTTGGATCTAAGAACACTAACGCAGCCTAGTTAGCTAGTTAAAAAACTTATTTCATGGCACTGGTTCGGTTGTCCTAACGGAAGAGCCGACAGTGCCTCTAATAAGCTCAACATTAAATGGCAGTATACGGTGGTTTCAATTATACAGGTTTTAGCGGTGTTAACCTTAAAAACACGGCAGCGATTCGTTTTGGAGCAAGTGGTTCTGATGTATCGGGAACACTATCAATTAAGTCAGATGATGAGGGTTCCAGAGCATGGCAGTTTCCTGCTAAGTCTGGAACATTCCCGATTGCAGGTAGCTTTTCTGTCCAATTACCATCAATAGCAACTCCTTGGTATTCAACCACAGTTACAGTTGCTGGAATTAGATCAGAAGATTCAGTTGTAGTTAATTTAAGAGAAGAGGGTGGAGCCTACACTTACGGAACACAGGGAACTCAATATATTCTATTGCGTGCTCAACCAGGTGCAGGAAACATAACCTTGTTCTTCCATAACCTTGGCAATGCCACTGGTTATATGAGATTCACTGGAGATTACACAGCTGTTCGCTAACTAAAGTACACCAATGCAAGGAAACGGAATTGCAACAATACCCGAAGGGACTCTACCTCCAGAAGTGGCAGGTTATATGCAGAATGTCCAGTTGATGCACGGAATAGTCGCAGAAATGAAAGAAATTCCTGTGCTTCAATCGGAAGTTCCTACAGATACAAATGCTCTCGAAAAGGTAGAGTTCCCTGATGAGGGTGGTATACTGACTTATATGTCAGGACATCCACTCCCATATAGAGGCTTTCCGTACTTTGAGTTCGTAGAGAAGATAGATCTTATTAAGAAGATCTCTCGCAATACGCTTAGTGGACTTTACCACACAGTCAAGCATAAGAACAAGTTCAGATTGCTTCTGATGTTCCCGTTGATATTCCTGGCTAAAGACCTGATATCAACTACGGCTAGAACCTTTCATCGTCTAATCGAGAGATCCAGAATCAAGAGCAAATTATACTCCAGGGCAGTCAGAGCCATCTATATGGCATTCGACACGCCTAGAGCCAATGAGGAACTCGAGGTTCTTGAGCTTAGATTGATGTTGAAAGACATAGTCTGCACGATACTTGAATTCGACAATGCCTATCGGTATAGAATGCAAGATGTCATCGTGGAGCTAGATAAAAAAGCTCTTAAAAAGAACACAATAAAGGAACTCCTACGCTTAATGGATGTAATGAGTTCTCGAGAGCAAACCCAAGAAGTCAAAGATACTTGGAGATTGCTAGTTATGGGCATTAAGTACTATTTACGCTTTGATCGTAAATTACAGAGGATGGTAGCAGATGTTTTATCTAACCTGGACCTAGAGCAAGTAAGGCTCACTCCAGAAGATGAACATTTCGCAGGAATGAGAAAAGACTATAAATGTAAGTTTCTAAATCATGTCAGCAATTAACTTTTTCCTCGGAAGAGGATCATCACCGATAGTTAAAACCAAGTCTATTACAGGAGCAGATACTGTTGCTGTTTGGACACCCATTACTGGGAAGAGGGTAATCGTTACAGATCTAACCATCATGGGTGGACCTGAAAGCGGTACTATTTCTTTCTTCTTTGCAGATAAGCAAAATCCTGTAGCTCAAATTGCCTCATATGGTGCAATCGCATCTATAAACTTCAGCCCAAGCATTGGTTGCTGGGAAAGTACGGCAGTTGGGGGAGCAATCTTTGCAAGAAAAAGCACTACTCTTGGTGAGATGTTTGTAAACCTAACGGGTTTCGAGGTAGAGTAAACTCTGGTAGAATAAAAACATGCCTCAAGCAAATATTCGCAACGATGCTCCGACTATAGGTGTCAGGAATACTGACATACCTAAAGTTGGTTCAAGATTTTCGAGTATTCGCACAGATGCAGTGGAGTCGCATATAAGCATAGGTACACCAATAGGCCTCTTGCTTGTTTGGACTTATGCTACGCAGATAGATACTTCTACGCCAGCTATCTATAAGAGTGATGATGTGCCTGTAGTAAAAATAAGAAACACAGATTAACATAATATGGCAGATAATGTAAATATCACAGAGGGAAGTGGCAAAACTATAGCCACTGATGATGATGGAACAGCACAACACCAGTATGTGAAACTTGAGTTTGGAGGAGATAATACCCAGACCAAAGTTTCTTCATCTGATCCACTTCCTGTAACTATAAGCGGTGCTGCTACAGGCACTATTGGTGTTAATATCGGTAAGATTGATGGCACCATCCAAGTCAATGTAGGTAAAATAGATGATGTAGTTTCAGTTCGTTTTAATACTATTGGAGGTACGGCAGGTGTTAACTTGGGCAAGGTAGATGGCACTATACAGGTAGATGTAGGCAAGATTAACGACTCAATTGCCATCAAGAACGGTACCCTGACCGATATTACAAATTCGATAAAGGTACACATATTAAGTACTGCTGGAACTCTCGTTGTAAAGATAGATCCAGCTGGAGCAGTATTCAATAACGCAGGCCATACTGCCTCCATCTTCACTGTATCTGGTACAACCTCTGGCGTATCAGCTAGCGGTGTAACTCTCGTCGCACCCTCAGCTAACTACAGCTTCAAGGTATTTGCCTACTCTATACAGACTACAGGCATTATATCGATGACTCCTCGCTTCACTAATGGAGCTGGAACTTCGCCTACTGACTTCTGGAGGCCTCTCATAACTGCTGTGGAGACGACCAGCACGCCCAAAGGTGCTAACCTAGCTGTTACACCTCCTGGCTTCTTATTCGCCACTGGAGCTAGTACAACGCTTGCTTTGCTAAACGATGGCTCATTAGTTCACTATTCTGTGAGTTATATCAAAGAAAGTGCCTAAAAATGTATTTTGCTGAAATCGAAAATGGAGTGGTCAAAAGAGTCGTTGCTTCGACTCAGGAGTTTATTGACTCAGGCAAACTAGGCGATCCTAAAAATTGGGTTGAAACTTCAGTTGATGGAAGCATCCGTAAAAACTACGCAGGAGTTGGCTATAATTATGACTCCATAAGAGATGCTTTTATTCCTCCTAGACCATTCACTTCTTGGATACTCGAAGAGGATTCTTGTTTATGGAAAGCACCGATTCCTGTGCCTCAAGATGGTAAAGGCTATGACTGGAACGAAGATTTACTAAATTGGGTTGAAGTCCCTAAGTTAGAAGAAGAAAATGGCTAATCTATCTACTACATCATTAGTAATATCAGGCGGTGGAGGCGGTGGCAAAGGTGGCACCGATCCAAACTCAGCTGCAGGCGGTGGAGCTGGTGGTTATCTTGAACAGGCTCTTAGTATTCCTGAAGGTTCTTATACTGTAACTGTTGGAGCTGGCGGTGCTGGAGATACTACCACAGGAGGCACTGGAGGAAATGGTACTGCTTCTTCAATCGGCGTTCTCTTAGATACTGATGGTGGCGGTGGTGGCGGTTCTGCGAACGGTGAAAACGGTGCTAACGGTGGCTCAGGCGGTGGCGGTGCTTCTAACACTCCAGGTGCAGGCGGTACAGCTACAGTAGGCGAAGGAAACGATGGCGGAGCAGGTCGTTCAGGTGGTGGTGCCTCAGGCGGAGGAGGCGGTAAAAACGCTGCAGGACAAGCAGGTCAAGCTGGAGCAGCTGGTGGTGCAGGCGGTGCAGGTTTAGCCAGCTCAATCGGTGGTTCCTCTGTAACTCGAGGAGGAGGCGGTGGAGGCGGTACAACTAGTGGCGGTACTGTCGGTGCGGGTGGTGCAGGTGGTGGCGGAACTGGCGGTGAGCCAGGAGGCCCTACAGTCCCTACTGCTGGTAGTGCTAACACTGGTGGAGGCGGTGGTGGAGGAGGTGCTACTCAAAATGGAGCAGCTGGCGGTTCGGGCGTGGTTATCATTCGATTCCTCACAGCTGATGTATCAGCTTCAACTGGCGGTACGGAAACAACTGATGGAGACTATACGGTTCATACATTTAATTCGAGCGATACATTTGAATTCACTCTAGCTGCTGCTGGAGGTGGAGCATTCCGAAGAAGAATGCTAACTGGTATAGGAATGTAAAACATAGGAACATAACATGCCAAAAACACTTTATCCTGATCTTACAATATTACCCAAGAGCAAAGAATTTACCTTTTTAACAGGTGATGTTGTCGCTGGAGCGACTTCGATTGGCCTGGTTAGTACAGTTGCCTTTACTTCGCTCACTACTGCTTCAGGCCAGATCCTTCTAATTGGTGAATTAGGTCAAGAGAAAAGCGAAATCATAAAGACTTCGAATGTTTCAAATTCATCTGGTTCAAGTATTGGCGGAACAAGTGCCACACTAATTGCTGGACTTCGCTTCGACCATCCTCAAGACTCAAAAGTTTCAATTATAGATTGGGATAGATTTGAAGTTCAACATGCTACTACGGTAGGAGGTTCTAAAACTACCTTAATGGCCTATCCTCAATACATCAATCCTTCTAAAACTGAGGACTTATTCAAGGATACTACTAAAACTTCAGGCTTCTACTTCGTAAGATTCAACGAAACTGTTGGTTCTAGTAATTCTGATTGGTCAGATGCTATACCATACGCTGGATACAACGATAACACGGTACATGAACTGAAACGAAGAGCCTTGGAATCAGTAAATGAACAGATTGATGGCAAAATTATATCAGACGAGTTCCTTAATCGTGCTCTATGGGAAGCTCGAAGAGAGTATCACTTAGCTCAAGGTAAAAGACCATTCCGAAGACGATACAATAATGTAATTGGTAGTGCTTTGACAGGTTCATTTCGTATAGAGCTACCTATTTGGGTTGAGAAACCTCATACAGCCCAAAACATCTATGGAGTTCGACTAGGCACAGAGGCTAACATGACCTACTACGATAAGAAAGAATGGGACTTCGACTGGAGAGGCAAACCTCATTCAACTCTTGATGTACCATATACTCGAGGTACTTCCACTTCGATTTGGTTAGCTAATGGAAGGGACTTCTCTGGTTCGCCTACTATCCAGGTTGAAGGAATGAACATAGCCTGTACGAGAATCACTGGTTCCCAGAATAGCTTCACCATTACAGCCCATGGCTCATATCCAACTGCCTCAGCTGGTTCTGATGCTTATGAGAATGTTTCTCTAGGCCTCCCTGATCACTTTACTGTATTCGCTGAGCCACAGGGTTCTGCCTATATATTCTTTAATAGGCCAATCTCAACTAGCTATATAAATCAAAACATCTCACTTGATGCGTATACTACAATCTTTGCTTCAGATTCAGATGCAGATGAATTAGATGAACCAAACTACGATATTTATGTGCCGTACTTGGCTTGGAAGATAAAGAAAAGAAAGAATCCAGGGTTATTGGATACTGAAGATACTGACTTCCAACTCTGGCAGCTTAAAAAGAGAGAAGCACTGCAATCAGAATACATAGGAGTCGAGTTGAGAATAACACCAGATATACCTACTGAATATTAAATGAGTACGCCACTTCAACAGAGAAGTATAAGAAACATAGGCTCGTATGGAATAATACGAGAGAGTTCGGTTGACTCTACTCTGGCTCCTGCGGGTTCTGTTTCCGAAGCTCGAAACTTCCATTTCGATCGTATTGGAGCTGCCTCCTTGCGACCTGGTCTGACTGCTATTGGAGCTACAGTATCAGCTGGTAATACTTGTGTGGCTCTTCACAATGCACAAAGTTCAATTCTAATTGCGGCCTTCAGTTCAGGTGTTAATGGTGGAGTTTCGTTTAGTAGAATACCCAATAACAACAATGCTTATATTTGGGCTTCTGCAGTATTCACTATAGCTAGCGAAACTGGTGTAGCTCCAACTGTTAGATTCGTAGACTTCAACAATTATACATTGGCTATTCCAGTGGCTAGCACGGGAACATATGAATCTATGAAGTACGGAACTTTTCCGTTTACGAGTGTTATCTCTGGCGGAAACCCTCTCAATACCCAGCACTTTATGGATGTTGATGGTAATCGAGCTTCGTTTGGAGAAGTTTACAAGTCAAGAATCTATTTGGCTGGCGATCCTGATACTCCTTCTAGACTGTTCTTCTCTTCAGTAATTGACTCAGCTGGGAACATTTCTTGGACTCCTCGAACTGATTATGTAGATATCAACCCTGGAGATGGTGAGAGTATAAGTGGCCTGAAACGCTATTCCTTGGAGTTAGATGTATTCAAGCCGAACTATATATACCGCTTTAGAACTTCAGGTCTTGATCCTGATCCTTTGATTAGAATTGGAACTCGTAGCCAGGAGAGTATAATTGAAGGCAAAAAGGGACTCTACTTCCACCATGAAACTGGCTTCTATCGCTATTCTGGTGGATATCCTATAGAGATTTCCAGAGCCATCAACGACTTCGTTGCAGCTATTTCATTGGCTCAATCTAAGACTATATCTTCCTGGAAAGACTCAGACCATATTTACTGGTCAATCGCTGGCAACCTAACTATAGCTGAAACTCTAGGTAGTTCTCTGTGGAGAAATGTAGTCTTCCGATATACCGAATCTTCCGATGTATGGACTATCTATTCTTATGCTTTCCCAATTGGGCGAGGTGCACCGTTTGTAACCTCTACCTCAAGCTCAATAGCCATAGGGTTAAACAATGGAGTAGTGGCTGAGTTCAATAAAGGCCTCACTGATGTTGGCGAAGCAATACGATACCATCTCATAACACCTTGGCTAGAATTGGAAGGCATCTGGAATACTAAGACCATTCATAAACTGGCTGCTGTTTCAGAAAAAGGAATAGGTATGCAGGTTATGTATCAGGTGGACGAAAGCAACCAATGGGAATCGCTTTCACCTGAGCTACGCCAGCTTGTAACCCTATTCAATTCTCTGGCAATTAAACACCACAGGATTCGATTTAAAGTAGCAGGTTTATCTAGCCAGGAGTCATCAGTATTTATGGGTTTAGAAATCTTGTCAGGTATGAACGAAGGCATCATATATGAAAATACCAATTAACGAACCAGAGAAGATGGATGTTTATTCCTTAGGCTTTGATAAAGGCCTCAATAGGAACACGGATTCCGTAGTTAGTCCATTGGTATACAATTCCGTTGAAGAAAGGTTGAGTTTACTCACTCAATCAGGAGATTCGATATCTTCATCTGTAACTGGTTTACCTGTTTCAATTTTCAGCCCATAATTATGGCAGTACGATTTGTAAACATTAAAGGTTCAGCTCTTCCAGTTCCAAACATCATACGAGTGTATGCTTCTGGTACTATACATCCTGGAGGTGTAGTTGAGTTTTCTAGAGTTGATAAGAGAGTAGTTCCAGCTTCTAGTTCAACTACCCAAACTAATGTATTCGGACTTTCCTTAGACTATGTTGAAGGAGCTTCGGATACAGTAATTCGAGTAGTTCCATTTGCTCCAGGACAATTATGGGAGATTGACTGTACTAACACGGTAGCTACTTCGCAACTTATGATACGCCATGCCTTAACCAACAACCTGACTCTTGCTAACTCTAATATAGATAGAAGTATTTATACTGGAATATTCGTAGCTTATCAAATCAATACTATTATTGCTAACACCTTAATCGGAGAATTTATTCGCACTCCATACTTCGACAAGAGTACTGGAGCTGCATATTTATAACCATGGCAACATACGACGAACAACAAGCACGACTAAGAGCATTGGTTCCACAAGGCACAGCAGGTGCAAGGGAATTAACAGGGCAAGGATTCTCTGATGTAGGAAGTAATGCTCCAGATTTAAGTGGTCTTCCTCCTGAGTGGGTAATTCTTTACAACCAACTTCAAGAATATCTAACAAAGCTTCAAGAACGAGGCGAAAGAATCAATCCTAACATAGAGATTACTCCCCAACAGGTAGCCGAATTTACTAAAAAGGCTGAAGGCGAAATTGATCCATACTTTGGAAGCCAACTTAAATTGGCTCGTGAATCGTTCATGCGAGATGTTGGATACTCTACCGAACAACTAGGTCAGTTCGAGCAACAACTCGAACGCCAATATGGAAAAGAAGTTCGTAAACTAGGCGAACAGTCTGCTGAACAAGGATTTGCCCAGTCTGGAATTAGGCAGAGAGAAGAACAAGATTTGGCAACTAATACCCAACAGACACTCGATACGAATAGACAAACCTTGGGATTCAATGCTGGAACTAAAGCAAGAACATTTGCCCAACAGTATGGTGGATTACAAGGACAAGCAATGCCTACAGCTCCCAATGTAGGTGCCTCTCCAAGAGTCCTGGCGGGCCAAGGTGCGTTCCAACAGGATACAGGCCGTCAACTGCCTTTTTACGAACTAAGCCCTGATACCTATAACGGCTTAGTAGGTGAACAAGAATTCAATCGAAGAGGTGCGATTCGTAATAGAACTTCTGAATTAGAACAAGCTGAACGAGCAAGGCAAGCAATAAAACAACAGCGAGATTTAACCATCTAACATGCCTACACCAAGAGATTTACAATTTGGATCGCAGTATTCAGACCAAAACTTCCAACAGCCAGAAACTATATCTGGCACAACACCTAGCCAGAAGTTTAGTGGCTTATTAACCCAACTTTTGCAACGACATCAGAAACTAGGTACTCGTCCATTTGCGGAACAGTCTTTGAATGCCCAACAAGAGCAAGTTAATAGAACAGAACAAACTCCAGCTAATATGATTGGTGCTTCTCCTACAGCTCAATCATCGGTTAGAGCAAATATGGTTTCAGCTGTTCAACCTACTGTTTCGGGTGCAAACCAAGGTATGCAAACCTTTGGCGAACAAATTAAGAGTTTCGGAGATGTAATTACAAACACTCGTCAGTTCTTAAAAGATGAAGAAGATCGTCAGCAACAGCTAAAAGATAATATGAGGCAGAACATCATCGATGCTGCTACTCTAGGCGGTAGTGCTGGATTAGACTCTCTACTCAAGACTGAGGAAGGCAAACAGGCATTCAAGTTAGCTGGCTTTGATGCAGATACTTTGATTGCTTCTGTAAAAGCACAGGAGGATGTTAAGAAGAAACGAGAAAAACTAGAACAAGATCAAATTCAAGTTAATATGGATAAAGTAAGATATGATATGACTCCAAAGAAACCTGGGGAAGATTTGTCATATCTAGCTCAAGCAGTTGTTTCAGGAAATGTTTCGTTAGAACAACTCACGCCTTCTCAAAGAGGTGAAGTAGCTGCCGAACTCCAAAAAGCGGGCGTTACATCACCAAGACAAGCTGGTTTGGAATCTAATCTGGGTCTTGTCGAAGAATTATTAAATAACCCAAACTTAGGTAGAATAAGTGGATTCTTCCAAGGCAAATTAAGATTTGGTGATGCAGATCCAAGAGCACAGTTGGCATTAAATCAGTTTAACCAGTTAAAAGGAATTCTATCTTTAGAGAATAGAGAGAAGTTGAAAGGTAGTGGTGCTATTTCTGACTTTGAATTTCGAGTCTTAGGTGAAGCTGCCACCGCATTGGGTAGAAATCTAAACGATTCTGATTTTAAGGCACAACTAGAAAAGGTTAAGGAAGTATTTGCTGGTAAGTACGCAAATACAAGAGCAAGTGGTAAAAATGGAGGGGGAGGTAATACTACTCGTTTACTTGGCCCAGATGGTAAACAATATGATGTACCGAATGATAGAGTAGACGACTTCCTAAAGGCTGGAGGTAAACGAACAAGTTTTAACTCAGGCACTACATCCTCCGCTGTAAATGCCAATAAGCTAGCGGAGGCAATAATCATGCACGAGAGTGGTGGCCGAGCACAACCAGGCAAAAGCGGAGAATATGGTCTAGCCCAGTTTCTACCTGCTACCTGGAGAACAATATCCAGTTCCTACAACAAGGCTGTGAATAGAGTTGCTAAGCCACTTGTTCAAAATACCAGAAACGAGGTTGCTGTAGTGAAGTGGAAGGTGGCTGACCTATTAAATAGAGGGTACTCACCTAGAGAAGTTGCTATGATTTGGAACGGCTCACTTGGAGGCTCAGAGAAACCAATAGCAAAAAGAGGCAGAAACTCTTCAGGACAAGCATACGATACTGTTGCCTACGCTAACAAAGTTTTGGCTGTACTAAATAAGTTATCCTAATGGCATTTGATCCAACAAAATTCGGAGCCACTCCTGTTCAAGAAGAATCTACAAACCTGCTCAATAGGTCTGGTTTACCTGGACATAGTTCAAGTTCTAGTTTCGATCCTAGTGCTTTTGGTGCAGTTCCAGTTCAAGAAACACCTACTCCTTCTCCTAGATTTCAATTCAGCAATAACGGGCTAGGTGGTAATAAGCCTAGAATGACTCCAGTTACAAGATTCTTAACCTCATCACAACAAGGTGTAGCCGAATCTATAGCATCTACAAAACAGACATTTAACCGTGAGCAGGCAGGCCAGGCAGGGGACAACGCCGATGCTCTTATTAAGGCTGCTCTGCAGCGTCCAAGGGGCGATCCACAGCGTACTGCAATGCTTCAGAAGGCCCATGCTATGACTACTGAGGCAACAGGCCAGGCCTCTGAGCGTCAGTCCCAAATACCCTCGAACAAAAAGACTCTAACTGATGTTGGCTTTACTACCCTTGACCTGCTAGGTGGTGGTACTTATGGAAAAGCTGCTCTGGGACTAAAGACTGGAGCATTGGGAAGAGCTACGCCTAGCGTTGTAGAGGCAGGGAAAAATGTAGCCCAACGCTTGGGTGAACGGACTTCTAAAAAGAATCTCGATAAGATAGCTGAAGCTATAGCTCCAAAATTATCAGCCAAAGAAGCTGCCGAAGAAGCAGCTCGTTTAGGCGTACAGAAAAAAGGCCTGCTTGGTAGGATAACACTAAATACCAATCCAAGAGTGGTAGAAATAGCCGAGACGATCAAAAAGTATGTCCCTGGTTTTAACCCTAAGGCTACCCTGGGCGAAAATCTAAACAAGGTAAAAAGTTCATTAGCGTATGAGGCCACCAAACTACGAGCCGAAGTTGTTAAGAGTGGACAAAACAAGCTGTATTCGTTTAAGGAACTATCCTCCAAGATGAGTGCTGTAGCAAAGCCAATCGTTATCAAGTCAGATGCGGTGCTAAATCGTCAGTTTGATTTGGCTCGTGAAGCTGCATTAAAAATAGCCAAGTCTAAAGGTGGAACGATTGAACATCTCCTTGATGCACGACAAGCATTCGATGAACTAGTGGAAAAACAATTTCCAAACTTATACGACAACGCCAGCAAGCCAATGCGACAGGCCATAACTGCCATGAGAGAAACAATGAATACTTTCATTGCGGACAATCTTAAAGATGTAGCTTACAAACAAAGTATGAAGGCTCAAACCAATATGTTCCGAGCAATAGATAATTTATCGGAGAAACTTGCTTCGGGTGAATTAAAAGAAATAGGCACGAATGCGTTAAGAAGATTTGGTCAAAGACATCCAGTCTTAACAAGAGCAGCCGAGTGGGGAGTGGCTGGAGCAGCTGGAGGTTTGGGAATTAGAAGCCTAGGAGAATAACCAGTGGAATATCGAACCGCCTATAATTCCACATATACCGCCGATTACTATGGTTTCAATCATTCCCTTACTTTACCCTATAATCATAAATAAGTAAATGGCTATCAATCGCTTCAATTTAGGAGAATCGTTGTTCACTAATCAACCATTGGTGAATGCTCCCATACAAAAACAAGAGCCATTGTTTATTAAGAGTGAGCCTTCTCCTGCGTTTAGAGCTGTAGCTAATTCTCCAGGTGTTAAGTTTATCACAGGAGATTTAAAAGGAGCAGCCAAAGATATTGGAGGTCAATTAGATAAAATGTTTGGCTCTGCCCAAGGAGTCTTGGAGCATGGTGCAGACTTTACCAGTCCGTTAGGAGCTGGGGGATTTGTTAAAAGTGTAGCACCAAAGGTTGCTCCCAAAGTCTTCTCTGGTCTCAAAAATCTCTCCACTAAGCTTCTTGAAAAGTTCAGAGGTATGGCAGAAGAAATAACTCCTCAACAATTTAATGAAGTTCTGAATCGTGCAACAAAAGAGGGTACTAGACAAGCAGATAGAGATTTGGTTGTAGGATTAGTTGACAATCAAAAATATGTAAACACTAAAGAGATTCTAAAAGACTTACCTAAAGTTATGAAAGGTGAAGCAGACATTATGGGCAAACAAGAATTTCAGATGGCGGTTGATAAATTGATTAGTAGATATCCAAATGAAAAACTTGTTTATTCAGATATTCCTGCTAATTTAATCAAACCAACTTCTATTAGATTTGACCCCAGAGACCAAGCAAGAGTTTTAGAATCTATTAAAAAAGGTGATAAAACTCCTCTCGTTGTTGAATTTAGAGATGGTAAATATGTTTTAATTGATGGACATCACAGATTAAGAGCGTATCAGGAACTTGGGATTAAAGATGTTTCAGTAATAGTTCAAGAAAAAGGATTTATTAAACCTTCAGGCAAAATCAACCTCACCAAACTCGCCAAAGATGTTGAAACTCAACTCGTTCCTCTCACTCCTACTCCAGTAAAATCTCCTCGCTGGTCAAATGTAGGTCAAGATTTCATAGGTGATGGCAAGTATGGTGAAATCGTTTATCAAAGCCCGATTAAGACAAGTGCTGGTGATGTGCATTTTAAAGGAACTTTAAGTGATTCTTATGGACCAGACATAAAAACTGGAGAATCATTCCCCAACTACTTCTCCCATGTCCGCTATGAAGATATGGCAGATGGCAAGACAAGGAAGATATTAGAAACACAGAGTGATTTGATGCAAAAAGAGAACTTTGAACATCAGTTTGAACTTGCTCGGAGAAAGAAAGAGGCAGTGATTCCAAGAACAGCAAAAGAAAACAAGCTGATTGGTGAGGAACTTGCAGGACGTGAACAAGAACTCTCTAAACTACAGCCATACTCCTCCAACGACCCTCTCGCTCAACTCCGCACCTTCCGAGAAGAAGTAAAACGAGCGGCTAAAGATGGCAAAGATACTATTCTCATTCCAAGTGGAGAGACAGCGATGAAGATTGAGGGGTTGGGAAGTAGAGAGAATTGGTACAACGTGCGTGATTCAGGACACGTCACTTCACTTGGTAGCTCACTAGCCGAAGCAGACCTGAAAGTAGGTAAGCCGATAATTCAACAAGGAACAGGGGGAGAGACTTGGATCATCACCGACATCCTCGGAGATGGGAAGTTTAAGGCGGTGCCGAAAGACGTCTATGAAAGTATGGAGTTTGGCAACGAATTTACTAGAGGAGTAAGGAATATTGCACAAGAAGAAACCTTTGACATCTCTGGCAAAGTAGATACTAAACACTTCGTCTATAAACTCAATGAAGAAGCAATTCCAAGAGAAGCAAGGAAGATGGGATTGAATGTTGAAGGTAAAGTTAAAGAAGGCCAAGGAGAGTATTGGAAGATTAAACTTCCAAAAGAAAGAGGAAGAATGCCAGTGGAGGCGTTTGGAGTTGTTCCTATTGGTCTTGGATTAAATAATCAATTTGGAAGCCAACAATCAGAAGAAGAAATTCCAACTGAAACAAGTAATGTAATTAAACCTCAATCTAGTTTTGAGGCTCGCAGAGTTGGAGGTACTTTATTTGGCGAGTTAAGTAGTCCAGGCAACGAAGAAGAAGCTCGAGATATTCTTTCAACCATAGTAAATCGTGCTCAACAAAAAGGTGTATCTCTACAACAAGTAATTACAGAACCAAGCCAGTACGATGCCTATAGAGGAACCCAGTACATGAATTATATGTCTGGTAAGTTAGACTATCCCTCAAAGAAAAAAGCAGAAATTGTAGATAAACTTATTAAAGAACTTATGAATGGAACTTTTGAACCTACCACTGATATGACTGGATTCAAACATAATGGCCCATTTAAGTTAGATAACGACTTTGGGCAACAATAATATGAAAGACCGAAGAACAGACGATACAAAAGCTACGATACGAGAAGTTTATAATCTTGTAGAGGAAATGAGAAAAGAGTTGGGAGGCTCCATCTTACGGCTAGAAAGCAAGTTCGACAACCTAGAGGCTGGGCGGCTTTCGGCTCTCGAAAAAGAGATGGCCAACTTCCAGGGCAGGATGGCGGTGATTGCAGGTGTAATTTCGATAATAATTTCGGTTGCAATTTTCGTAGTCGGTAAGCTATGGAAATAACTCGCTTCCACTCCTGAACCCTATGCAAACGAGGAGCAAACCCTAGGCATAAGACTCAGGAGAAGGGAGCAGGCTATGACACTGCGACAGCTACGCCTCGTTTACGGTGTGTGGGTGTTCGCAGTGATCGTGTGCTGGAACCCAGCCCACTGTGAGGAGCTAGAATTCAGCCTCTTGGTCTACCCGCGAATCTGCATGGCAAAGTGCGATGCCAGAATCGAAGTACGGGTACCGAGAAACGACTTGAATCGGTACCTCTTTATCGGCTGGGATGGCCCTATGAGTTCGAGTTCTTTGATACAACTGGACGGAAATTCGGAAGTCATCCATCAACGGATGATGCTTGCTCTGCCAAAGGGCGAGTATGCGGTGTTTACTACTCTGGTGCGAGTCAATGAAAAAGACCACGCCAAGGTTGACCACATCAACAAACGAGATAGGATCATCGTGAATTGAGGAGATCATGTGGAAAAGGACAGACGAAATCGTCGCTCGGCAACCTACATTCTGCGGCTACTGCCATATCATCGTGGCTCCATACGCAGAGCAAATCCGATTCCTCGGCAAGACATTCCACGAGAACAACGCCCAGCGTTGTTTCACCAAATGGCGACTCGCCGAACTCGCTAAACAGGCCGAGAAGAGGAGGTCGCGATGAACATTCATGTCTTCGGAGCCTTCGTACATGGAATGCTCGTGTTCGGGCATTCCCTCGGCGCGGTCTACAATCTGCGTCGCAAAAACTGGATTCAGGCTGGTATCCATACGGCGACCATGGGATACGATCTCTGGGCTGTAAACCAGCACATGAGCCAGTTGGAGAAAGAGCATGGCGTACATGACCCAAGCGGAGGCAGTCGTACGGCTCCGTCGTCTCATGAACGGTGAGAAACCCTTAACCTGGTTAGAGAGAGGTGTGAAATGCTTTCAATCCTATTGGTTGCGATTCTGGTTCAGAATCCAGCCTCGAAAGTCGAGTCGAAGTACGAGTGCTCAGGAACTGACCTCGACGGGTCGGCATATCAGCTTCCGCTGACAGTCCAGACCAAGGG
>C687J35021_10000870_pt1 | contig 23274 bp, 33 predicted proteins | sample RifCSPhighO2_12_FD_35021 | JGI IMG/M metagenome (IMG submission 35021) | reverse complement strand
AGGGGGTGAGGGTGGGTTGAGGGGGGATCGCGGTCATAAGGACGGGGCGGGGGCTTGCTGTGGGACGGTGGGTCGATGACGTTAGACGACCAGGACAACAGGGGTCCATGCGCGCGCGCGACGGCCGAGGAGACGGTCGAGCGTCTCGCCGTCGTCGAGGCCGCCCTTGAGCGGGGCTGGTCGATCCGTGTCGAGGGCCGCCTTGCGGAGCGATTCGGCGTCACCCGCCGCCAGATCCGGCGTTACCGCCGCCACGTCGAGCGCCGATGGTCCGCGGGTTTGAAGGGCGCAGTGATCGAGCGGGAGCGCGCGGGGGCGATCGGGCGCCTCCATCGCAACATCGCGAAGGCCGCCACTGCCGAGGACTTCCGCGCCGTCGCCGCACTCGAGACCGTGCTTGCCCGCGTCGTGGGCACGGAGCAGGCCACCGAGATCAAAGTCACGACGATGACGCAGGAGCAGCGCAGCGCCCGCGTGACGGCGCTGATCGAGAAGGCCCGTGAGCGCAGCGCCCGCGAGCAGTGACCTTGCGGCCGTGCTGTCGCGGCTCACCGTCGCGGAGGCGCGGGAGCTCGACGCGCTGCTCGCCGAGGAGGACCGCGACCGAGCCGCGCACCCCCTCGCGTACGCGTCACTCTGGGACCGGGAGGCGCCGCGAACGAGTCAGCGCCGGGCCGTGCGGGATCTGTTAGAGTCTGGCAAGACGACGATGCTCTTGCTCGGCGGGAACCGGAGCGGGAAGAGTTCGGGGGCCGCGCAGGTCGCCGTCGCCCACGCCCTCGGCCGCTCCCACCCCGACGTGGTCGCGTGGTGCGAGCGCAACGGGATCCCGCCGTCGCTCATCCCCGACGGCCCCGGCGAGGTGTGGGCGGTCGCGTTGGACAACGGGGATTCGCTCGAGTACATGCGCCCGAAGATCGAGCGCTACCTCCCGCCGGGGTCGAAGTGGAGAAACAGGTTCGGGCAGGGCCCGGCCTCCGTCGAGATCCCCGGTGGCGGCCGCATCGGCTGCAAGTCCGTCGATGAGGGGCGCGACGGTTTCCAGGGCACGGCGAAGCGGCTCATCTGGTGCGACGAGGAGCCCGGCGACAAGGCCGTTGTGGGCGAGTGCATGATGCGTTTAGTGGATGAGCGAGGCCGGCTATTCGTCTCGATGACCCCGTTGTCGGGCATGTCGTGGGTCTACGACAAGTGGGTGGCCGATGCCGAAGCGGACGCCGCCTTACGATCCATCCACGGGCTCGACAACCCGCACGTCCCCGCCGAGTTCCTGCAGCGCATCCTCGCCGGCTACGGGCCCCACGAACGAGCGGCACGCGAGCGTGGCGAGTTCGTCGTCCTCGAGGGGCGCGTATACTCCGACTGGAACCGCGAGATCCACGTCGTGCCGGCGTTCGATCCGCCCGCCGAATGGGTCCGCTCCCTGTCGATCGACCCCGGCACGCGGGCCCCCTGCGCCATGGTGCTGTGCGCGCTCGACCCCGCCGACGACGTCTTGCACGTCATCGCCGAGGTCTACCACCGCGAGCGGACGTACTCGCAGCACGCCGCCACGATCCGCGAACTTACGAAGGGGGACCCCTCGATCGACATCGTGTGCGACCCCGAAGACCGCGGCTTCCGCATGGCGCTGGCGGGGGAGCACGATATCGCGACCATCCCGGCGAGGAAGAGCGTGCGGGCGGGGATCAGCGCCGTAGCCGACCGGCTGCGCCTCGACGCGAACGGGAAGCCTCATCTGCTCGTGCATGCCTCGTGCCGCCAGCTCATCCGCGAGATCGAGGGCTACGTGTGGGCGCCGACGGTGGGGAAGAGCGACAGCAAAGACGCGCCGCTGAAGCGAGACGATCATCTCTGCGACGCGATCAGGTATCTGTGCATGCACCTGTTACATTCGCAAGGCATGGGAGCCACATGAGCCTTCACGGCGGCACGCCCGGGTCCGCGCTCGGGACTTCGCCGGGGTCGTGTACCTCTACGCCCGGCCCGCCCGCTTGAATCCCCGCTCCGATCCCGCGTAGTATCTGAACCCCCCGAGGTTCGCCCGTGATCCTTCTCCTCGCCTGCGTAGTCCCCGAAGCCGACGTCAAGGTCGAACCCCGCACCTGTGACGCCGGGTTCGATCTCCACGACGACGGCAACTGCTACGCCGTGGACGAGGGGGACGCGGATAGCGATGCGGATTCGGACGCCGACAGCGACGCCGACAGTGATGCGGACACCGACACCGGCGAGGACTGCGACGAGGACGACGACGGCTACTGCCCGTCAGGCGGGGACTGCGACGACGCCGACGCCGCGGTGAGCCCCGACGCCGTCGAGCTCTGCGACGGCACCGACAACGACTGCAACGAGGAGATCGACGAGGGGGTCACCTCGACCTACTACGCCGACCGCGACCATGACGGCTACGGCAACGCCGACGTCCGGATCGAGGACTGCGACGCGCCCCGCGGCTACGTCGCGAACGGCGACGACTGCGACGACGGGAACGCCGACACCTTCCCCGGCAACGCGGACGACACGGGCGACGGGCTCGACGACGACTGCGATGGGGTGACGGACGAGGACTATGCTTGCGGCGTCTCGTTCGGGTGGGCGGAGTGGCAGGCCGAGACCGAGTACGTCGGCGGCAATGACGGCCCGTGGAGCATGCAGCTCGACGGGACGGCGTACGTGTGCGACGTGAGCTGTAGCGCATGGTGGTTGACGCTGGGCGGGCTCTGCGTCGATCCGGCGTGTACCGCATACGAGACGCTCCCCTACTACATGACGGGCCCGACTCCGGTGCGGGTCACGGTGGCAGACCCGGGGAGGTGGGAGGAGGGATCGTGTACGGCGGTCACGTCGGCGGGGGACATTAGCCTCCGCCTCATCTGGAACGAGTGACCGCATGACGCGGTCCGGCGATATTGTCGATGGCGGATGACAACCTGTCGCGGACGGGGTAGCGTTCACGACAGCATGACGTGTCCGTGCCGGGCCTGATCGACGCACTGCGCCGCCTCGACGACCGGGCCGGCGCGGCTGTCGTCGCCGCCGCTCGCGCGGTCGGCATCCTAGCGCAGCCGACCGAGATCCGCCTCGGCTCGGACTTCGCCCCGGCTCATCAGGCGGCGCCCGGCTACGACGTCGCCCAGGCGATGGCGGCATATGCCGCCTTCCCGTGGGTCGTCGCGTGCCTGGAGGCGAAGAGCACGGACCTCGCCGGCCTGCCCATCCGCTTGAGATCAGGTCGCGGCAAGGATGCCGAGGTCATCGACGATCACGAGTCCCTCGACCTGCTCGACCGGCCGTCGCGCGGGGTGTCGGGGATCCTCTTCCGCCGGCAGATCCCCATCGACCTCGACCTTGCCGGGAACTGGTACGGGCTCTGCTTGTACAGTGGGCGGAGGGTCGTCTCGATCGTGCGCATGCACCCCGAGCGGGTGCGGATCGTGCCGGATCCCGTCGATGGGATCGGCGCCTACGAGTACGACCACCAGGGGGGATGCACCCGGTACAGTCCCGACGATGTCTTGCACATCCGCCTGCCCTCCTACGAGCCGGGCCCTGAGGGCCTCTATGGACAGGGCAAGATCCGCCCCCTCCACAACGACCTGACGACCGATCTCCGCACGCAGCTCCTCGCCGCCACCCGCGCCAAGCAGGGTCGGCCGGACGTGATCCTGTCGCCGGCCGAGAACGAGATCGTCTGGACGGACGAGGTTCGCAGGAAGATCAAGCTCTCCTACGACCGCATGATGACCGAGGGCGGCGCCATGATCGTAGGCGGAAGCGTCAAGGTCGACCTGCCCGCATGGACTCCGCGCGATCTGGAATTCGAGAAGGTGCGCCTGATGGCGCGGGACGCCACGCTCGCGGCCTTCGGTGTGCCAGGCACCAGAGTAGGGCTGCCGAACGCGAACTACGCTACCGCCTCGAATGACTCGATCATCTACTGGCAGAACCTCCAAGGCGTCGCCAGCCTCATCGACGAGCAGTTGAGCCGCGTACCGCAGAAGGAACAGCGGGTCCATCGGGTCTACCACGACTTCGCACGGGTCGACGCGTTGCAGGCGAGCCGCACGGAGCGGCTGAACAGGGCGCTCACCTGGAACCTGCTCGGTGCCAGCCCGGCCGAGGCTGCGGCGTACGAGGGGTTCGAGGATGCGCCGCTGCCAGACTACGAGGAGGCGGACGTCGGCACGGACGTCGCCGCGCTCCCGACCGACGCGGCGGCGGTGGCGGACACCGCGCTGAACGGCGCGCAGATCAGCAGCCTGTTGGAGATCGTGGCCGCCGTCAGTGCCGGCACCCTCACGGCAGACTCGGCGGTGGCGATGATCCTCGTCGCCTTCCCGACCATCAGCGAGGCGGACGCGCGCAAGATCGTCGAGGCCGCCATCAGCCTCCCGGTCGCGGTGGACCCCGACGCCGCGAAGGCGCTCCGCCGGTCGTGGCTCGTCGGCATGCTGCGGAAGCCACCGACCGCCGAGCACGTGGCGATCCGCGAGGTGTTCTTCCCGACCACCCGCGGCAACCTCGCCCTCGCTCCCGAGGTCACTCGCGCCACTCCCGTGTGGGGCGCCCGCCTTGCTACCCTCCCGACCACCGAGGAGGACCGCCACGCTCTGTCGCTGTCGTTCATCGAGCGCGTGTACGACCCGAGCCAGAAGCGGATCCAGCTTGCCACGCAGCGCTTCTTGAAGGGGCAGGCCGATCGCGTCGTTGCGGCGCTGGGCAAGGTGACGCTGCCGGAGTCGAAGGCGAAGGCGATCACCCGCGCCCTCGAGGACGACATCCTCGCCAGCATCTTCGACACCGAGGCCGAGCAGGAGGCGATGTCGGAGGCGATGCGCGCGACGCTGCGCAAGGCCATCGCCGACGCGTTCGAGTCGAGCGCCGGGCAGATCACCGACTCGCTGACCTTCGACCCGAAGCGCTGGACGATCGCCGCGAATAAGCAGATCGGCGCGCTGGTGAAGGACGTGTCGAAGCACACGAAGGATCGCGTGCGCTCGGTCATCGCGAACCGGATCGCCACCGGCGCGACCATCGCCGAGATGCAGGCCGAGCTACAGATCAATCCGGCATTTTCGCCCGCGCGCGCCCTGACGATCGCGAGGACGGAGACCACCCGGAGCGTGGCCGCCGGCACGCAGGAAGCCTACAAGGCGGCCGAGGCGGAGGGCATCACCGTCAAGAAGCAGTGGCTCTCGGCGCGTGACGGCGAGGTACGGCCCGAGCACGCCATCCTCGACAAGCACGCCCCCATCGCCGTGGATGCCGAGTTCAAGGTGGGGGGCTATTCTGCGATGGGGCCCGGCCAGTTCGGCGAGCCGGGCCTCGACATAAACTGTCGTTGCACGACGATCCCCGAAGTCTCTGGAGACTGACATGAAGGTTCCCGAAGTCCGCTACATGCTCATCCGCGCCGTCGGGGACGAGGAGATGCCGGAGGAGATGCCTCCCGAGGGCGAGAAGCCCGCGCCCCCCGCGAAGGGCCGCACGCGCGTCATCGCCTCCACCGCGAACCCAGATCGCTACGACGACGTCGTGGATCAGAGCACATGGAAGATCGACCGCTTCATGCGCAACCCGGTGGTGCCGTGGGGGCACGACTACCAGATCCCGCCCGTCGGGAAGGTCGTCGCGCTGTCCGTCGAGTCGGGCGCGCTGACGGCGGAGATCGAGTGGGACAAGAGCGAGGAGAACGCCCTCGGTCGGCTCGTTGCGGCGCAGTTCGAGGGGGGCTTCCTGTCCGCCGTCAGCGTGGGCTTCCGCCCCGGCCGCTCCATCGCCCGCTCGCAGATGCCGAAGGACTCGCCGTGGTACAAAGAGGCCGGCTACGGTCAGGTCTTCTACGACTGCGAGTTGCTGGAGATCAGCGCGGTCGTGGTCCCCGCGAACGCCGACGCCCTCGCGGCGAAGGGTCTGCCGGCCATGAAGCTCACCGCGCCCGAAGTGAAAGAGGAGATCGTCCGGCTCCTCACCGCCGACGCCGACGTGCGGCGCCTTCTCGACGATCGCATCCTCGACGTGGTGGAGAACAGCGGCGAGATGAAGAGGGCGCGGGCGGAGGAGGCGTCGAGCCGGGTTCTGCGGGATCTGTTCAACCTGCCGCGGGCTTAGCTGTAGACCTTGACCGGTCCCTGCGGTCGGTAGGCGACGACGGTGTCGGGGCCGACCACTACCAGATCGACGGAGCGACGCATGCGCCCGCTCCTCACCGGGGCGCTGGAGCGCGGAGGGGGCTCATGGTAGGGCGCCCGGGGCGGCGTCGGCATGAGCACTAACGTCCCGTCGTGGCCGAGCCGCCACGCCCCACACGGGACCGACTCATGGGGCAGGTACACGCGATCGGGAACCTCGCTTCCGCCCACCTCCCGGCAGGCGTCAAGCCACGCGGGCACATCAACACCCTTCGGCGGCGCCCACCACGGCCGACTCACCCCACCTCCCACTCAAACTCATCATCCTCCTCGTTCGGATCCTCCCCGATCTCGTACACGCACGCGTCCGATCCGCCGTCCGCGATCTCGGTGGCTTGGGCTTCAAGCCCGGCGCGGTCGGCAGATGCGGGGCCCACCCTTGCCCATCGGCGGGACCAGAGCTGGTAGAGCGGGGTCATCCGGTCTTCCTCTCTTCGTCGCCGCCGATCTCGCCATCCCGCACGAGGCCCTCGCGGACGTAGCGCAGGATCAGCCGCGACTTGGCTGTGTCCGTGCGCTCAGCGCGGCGCTTGATGGCCTCGGCGATGTTGATCGGGAGGTAGAAGCTCTCGGGGGTTCGCTTTTCCATGCCCCTAAGTGTAGCACAGTGCGTCACGATTCACAGCATTGGAGCGCATACAAAGGTTAGTCATTCCGTGCCCCTGTCGTATACGCCCCTCCCGGTTCACGGTATCGGTTTCCCATGCCGACCCTCGTGGAACTCAGCGTCACCAGCCGCCACGGTGGCGGTACGCTTGCCTCGCTCGACACCGACGGCGATCTGGTCGTCGGCGGCACGGTCACCTCCACGCCCGTCACCGACTACGGCGCGGCCGGGATGCTCGCCGACGTCATCGGTGAGTCCACCGCCGCGGCCGGTGTCACGGTCGACGGGCTGCTGATCAAGGATGGGGACCTCCTCTTCCTCGACAGCGACAAGGTCCAACTCGGGACCGGGGCGGACATCGCGATCGCGTGGGATGGCACCCGCCTGAACGTCACGCAGGCCGCCACGAACAGCGAGATCCGCTGGGGGGTGGACGCCGCCGGCATCGATCAGATGTGGTACGGCGACACCGCCTCCACGTTCATGCAGTGGGATCAGTCCGCTGATTCCTTGATCTTCGCCGACAACGCAAAGGCGGTCTTCGGCACCGGCTCGGACCTCACCCTCGCGTGGGACGGCACCTCGCTCAAGGTGACGCAGGCGACGACGAACAGCGCGATCCAGCTCGGGATCGACGGTGCCGGCATCGACCTGATCCTGATGGGCGACACGGCCTCCGCCACCGCGACGTGGGACCAGTCCGCGGACAGCCTCATCCTCGCGGGCGTCGCGAAGATCAAGCTCCAGACCATCGCCGCCGCGACCGGCACGGCGATCCCGGTCACACACTCGGGTTCGTTCCCCGTCACCACGGCGGCGGCGGAGACGAACACCCTGGCCGATCCGACCTTCCTCGGTCAGACCATCACCATCTTCGTCGACACCTACGCCGTCGGCGACCGCGTCATCACCGCCGCGAGCCGGATCAACCAGGCCGCGAACACGATCATCACGCTCGGCGTGGTCGGCGACTTCATCAAGCTCGAGGCGATCACCATTGCCGGGGCGCTGAAGTGGCAGGTCATCGCGAACGACGGCGCGGCCCTCTCGTGAGCCCCGCCCTGAAGACGTCCCTCCTCGGCATCGCGTCCGCCACGCTCGTCAGCCTCGGCGCCGCCATGGGCGCCCTCGCCAACGAGGCGCCGGAGTGTCCCGTGTGCGAGCCCTGCGCCCCTGTGGCCGCGATTGAGCCCGCGCCCGTCGCGGAGGTCGTCGCGGCTCCTGTGCTGTCTCCTGACGCCGACAAGGCGCCCCTCTCGTCCGGCGCGATCACCGCGTCACCTCTGGAGTAACGTCCATGCCGAATCGCTACCAGGACCTCTCCCTCAAGGGCGGCGGCCTGCACTACTCCAGCATCGCCGCATCCGCGGCGCACACGAACACGGTGACGGCGGCCGACCTCGACAGCGACGCCATCGCCGCGAACACCCTCCAGGTCGGCGACATCGTCGAGATCATCGCGCAGGGCATCGCCACCGCGACCAACTCGACGGACACGCTCACCGTGCTCCTCACGTTCGCGGGCGCCACCATCGCCACCACGGGCGCGGTGGACGTGGCCGACGACGACATCTGGTACATCCACGCGTTCGTCACCGTGCGCACCGAGGGCGCGAGCGGCACGATGGTCGCCTGCGGCACGCAGGCCCTCGGGGTCGAGGCCACCGTGACCGCCAAGCCATTCCATCTCGCGAGCACCGCCATCGACACCACGGCCGCGCTCACCGTCGCCGTCAACGCGGATTGGTCGGTTGCCAACGTCGGCAACTCCTGCCGCAACGACGTGCTCTCGGTCAAGATCCACCGCCCTGCTTCCTACTCCTGAGAGGTCTGAAACAGACATGGAAATCGAAATCCCCGTCCCCGACCTCACGACCCCGGAAGGCGTGAAGAAGTCCATGAGCGACATCTTCGCCGCCGCTCGTGCGTTGGGTGCCGACAACGCGGCGCTCAAGACGCAGATGGGCGCGCTCAAGGCCGACCTCGCCACCGCGACCCAGGCCCTCACCGAGCAGCAGCGGATCGCCGCCGCGCCGGTGATGACCGGGCCGGAGTCCGAGCTCCGCCAGTTCGTCCGCGCCGACGGCCGCATCCGCGCCGTTGGGGAGGCGACGGCGGAAGACTCCTGGATGCCCGGACTGCTCGACACCGGCGCCGACTACGGCCCGTGGCACGCGGACCTCAAGCGCATGGTCGAGGAGAGGAACATCATCCGGGCCATCCGGTCGGCGAAGGACCCCTCCAAGGCGCGTCACGCCGCCCCGAAGACCGACCGCAAGATCGCCGCGCATCTGCTCCGCGCGCCCCTCGGCATCGCCAAGGCGTTCGGCGACATCAGCACGCAGGGCGCCGAGTGGATCCCCGATGTGATGATGCCGGTGGTCGAGAAGGAGTTCATGGAGGAGCGCAAGGTGGCCTCGCTCTTCGCGACCATGCCGATGAGCGCGAAGAACATGCTGCTTCCCTTCCTCTCGTCCGGCCTTCGCCCATACCTCAAGGGCGCCGTCGCCGGTGACGACCCCGCGCAGTACGCGAGCTCGAGCCTCACCACGGCGCAGCGGTCGATCGACTCGATCGGCTTCGCGACCCGCGCGCAGATGGACGAGGAGGCGTCCGAGGACAGCCTCATCGACGGCATGGGTCTGCTCCGTGAGGAGCTCATCTCCGCCCTCGTGGACGCCGAGGAGGACGCCATCATCAACGGCGACTCGACCGCGACCCACGCCGACACGGGGATCGCCAACTGGGACATTCGCGGCCGGTGGGGCACCACGGGCCTCGGCACCGCGGCCGATCACCGGCGCGCGTGGATCGGCCTCCGCCACCGTGCCACGGATGTGACCTGCACCACGGACGCGGGCTCGACGCAGACGTTCGCGGGCTTCCAACTCGGGCGCGCGGCGATGGACGCTCCGCACGGCAGGACCGGGGATCTCGTGGCGATCACCTCGCTCGAGTACATGCTGGCCAAGATCTCGCAGTTCGCCGAGGTGGTGACCCTGGATAAGTTCGGGCCGCAGGCCTCGATCTTCACCGGGCAGATCGCCAGCATCGGCGGCGTGCCGGTGATCCTCTCGGACTTCGTCGACAAGCAGTACAACGCGTCGGGCATCTTCGACAACACGACGAAGACCAAGTCGGTGCTGATCCTCGCCAACCGCAAGAGGTTCAAGATCGGCATGCGTCGCGGCTCGGCGGTCGAGATCGACAAGGACATCACGCGCGGCATCTTCAACTTGGTGAGCACCAGCCGCGAGATCTTCTTCACGTTCGACAGCTCGACGAAGAAGAACGTCCACGTCGACTACAACTTGTTCGGCGTGTCCTGATGCCGAGGGTGGTCGCCACGTCGTACTACCACGGCAGCATGGAGGGGACGCAAACCCCCTTCCGCGCTGGCGAGGAGCGCGACGTCCCGGAGGCCACCGCGGCGTACCTGCTCGCGACGTTCCCTGCGCTGTTCAAGGCGGTCGAGGAAGTCGAGCCGCCCAAGTCGGTCGCCCCCGTCGTCACGGTCGCCCCCGTCGAGCCACCCGTCAACCGCAAGCTCCCGAATCCCCCCCGTCGTCGCTGAGGTGTCAGCATGGCCCTCATCACCGCGGCCGAAGCAAGGGCGCAACTTCCAGGCCTGACGGGCACCGGGGACGACACCGCGATCGACGTGATGATCGGTCGCGTCGATCGCGTCTTCGCGCGGTGGTGCGGCTACCCCGCCGCCTCTGCGGGCGGAAACGCATCGATGGAGGACGCCAGCTACGTCCTCTACAACGGGCCGGGCGGGCTCGTGACCGTGCTGGACAGCCGCCGGATCCAGCTCGGGGTGTGGCCTGTCACGGCGGTCACCTCCATTTACGACGACACGACGGAGGCTTACGGCGCCGCCGTCACGGCGTCGTACTACGCGATCATCAACGGAGACGCCGGGATCATCGAGTACACCCTCACGAGCGGCCAGGCGTGGCGCGACACCACCGCCGGCCACAACCTCAAGGTCACCGCGACGTGCGGGTGGGTCACCATCCCCGACGATCTGAAGCAGGCCGTGATGATGATGGTGCGGCACTGGCGCGACCTTCGGCACGTCCAGACGAAGACGAGCGCGAACGCCGCGCAGGGGTCCGCGAGCATCCGCGAGGAGACGATCCCCGCCGCCATCAAGGAGATCCTCCAGCCCTTCCGCCTGCCCTCGGTGTGGCTGTGAGCGCGCGCACCCTGCGCGGGCTCACCGACGACCTCGCCAAGCTCGGCAACGGGGGGATGCGGAAGATCATCAAGAAGGTGCTTGTCGCAGGGGCGCTCTCCGCCGAGGCGCGCGCAAAGAAGAACGTCACCGGGAGCATCGGCGGGATCAGTGCTCGCACCGGCCGGCTCCGCGCCTCCATCGCGGCCGGCGTGCGCGAGAAGCCCGGGTCTGCCGACCTGTTCCTCCGCGCTGGCGGCAACTCCAAGGGCGGCGCCCAAGTCCGTTACGCCCGCATCCACGAATATGGCGGGACGGTGACCCCGAAGAAAGGAAAGTTCCTGACCATCCCGGTCGGGCCCGCCCTCACCGCGGCAGGGGTGTCCCGGTACGCGACCGCTCGCGACGTCCCCGACCTCGTCTTCGCGCAGACCCTTCGCGGTCAGTTCGTCCTCGGGAAGAACAAGGGCAAGAGGGGCGGCACGAAGGGCAAGGAGGGTTTTGAGGTCTGGTACCTGCTCCGCACCTCGGTCACGATTCCGAAGCGGCCCTACCTGCTCCCAGCACTTGAGGACGAGGCCGAGCTCGTCGCCAAGGCGCTCGACACCCGCGTCACCTCGTCCGTGATGGGCAAGGCGATCTGATGGCCAGCGACGACCGCCAGATCCTCGCCGCCATCCTCGCTCGACTCGTCGCGATCAACGGCGCCGGCGGGTACACCTACGACTTCAGCGGCACCGACAAGGCCGCGATCTCCGAGCCGCCGGTGATGCCGCCGATCCTCGACTACGCGTGTTGCTGGTGGATCCGCCAGGCGAACACCGACGGCGACAGCCTCGGCGAGTTCACGACGCGCTCGGAGTTCGGCTTCGCGGTCTACGTCCAGATCACCACCGACACCGTGGCCGCGCACGTCAACGCCGCACTCGACGCAGCCGAGGACGTGAGGATCTCCATGGAGACGACGCGCACCCTCGGAGGGTTGGTCTGGGATCTCCGGATCGACGCGATCGAAGACCTCACCTCCCAGGCGCTCGACCTCCCCGAAGGCGTGGCCTTCATTGCGGGCATTCTGTCCACCGTGTACCAACGCGCGGCGGCCACATGAGCTGGTACGATGAGGCGTGGGCGCGGCGGCGCTCGATCAGTATCGACAACACCGGCGGGGCTGGCGGCGCGATCGACGCGGAGATCGTGGTCCCCAAGGATTGGGACGAGTTCTGGGACAACTGTAACCAGACGGACGCGCGGGACGTTCGGATCTGCGCTGCCGACGGGTTCACGTTGCTATCCTACAACATCGAGGGATTCGTGCTCGCGACGCGGACCCTGGAGATCGAGATCGACGGGTACACCGCGACCGCAGCAGGGATGTTGCAGGTCTGGATCTACTGGGACAACGCCGCCGCGACCGATGCCGCAGCGGGTGCGTTCGTGCCGGCGGCGGCGAAGACCGGGTACATCGACGTCGGGGGGGTGCGAGGTCTGGTGACCGTCGCCAAGCCCGAGCGCTTCAAGGATCTTCGGCCGCGCACCACCCTGTCAAAGGCGACCGACGACACGATCCATCACACGTTCGACCTCGGCGGAGAGATGGAGCTGCGCCCTTTCTACGCCCCCTACTCCAAGCACCTGGAGATGGAGGAGGTCGACTACGTCAACTACGTGGTCGAGACGGCCGGCGGCGCACAGGCCAGCATGATCACCGCGGCGAAGACCCGGATCGTCGCTGGACGCTTCGTCCACGTCGACCTGAAGGCGGGCTCGGACGCCACCGACTACACCGTAGTCCTCACCGTCGTCACGACGGAGGGGCGCACACTCACCTATCGCGCATGGCTTGCCGTGCGCGACGTCGACGAAGCATAGGAGCACCCGATGGCCACCCCCATTCTCGGCAAGGGAACCGCCTTCGCGGCCGGCGAGGAATCCACGTACGGCACCGAGGTTGCCCGCACGGTCGGCGGCCGGGCCGCCAGCGTCTCGATCGAGCGGGCCGCGACGTGGACCCCGCTGCCGCACCTCGCCGGTGCCGGCACCGTCTCGGCGAACCGCAAGGACTTCTACCAAGCCAGCGAGGAGGTGGCCGGCGACCTGAAGTTCATCGGTTCCTACTCCGGGAACGCCCTCGGGATCTTCCTGTACCACGCCATGGGCGCGGTCAGCACGACCGGGGCAGACCCCTACGTCCACACCGCCACGCTCGCGACGGCGCTGCCGACCGGCCTGACCATTGCGATCCAGCGCGGCACGGGCCTCGCCGAGGAGATCTACGGCTGCAAGGTCGATCAGCTCGTGATGGAGGTGGCGGCGGGCGAGGCCATGATGGTGACCGCCACGATCATCGGCAGGACCGGCGGCGCTCGCGCGACGGCAAGCCCGGCGCTGACGGCGCCCGGTACCATCCTGCCCATCCTCCACCACCACGCGGGGACGCTGAGTTTCAACGCGGCCAACTACACGCTCAAGCGCCTCAAGATCACGATTGCGAACAAGCTCACGCGCCTCCCTGAGCTTGGCTCTCTCTACACCGCAGAGCCCGCGCGCGGTGACTTCCTCGACGTGATGATCGAGGCGGAGATCAACATGCGCGACGACGTCCTCTACACCGCGCACCTGGCCGGGACGCAGGGCGACGTGGCGCTCACCTTCACGGATTCGGTCAACACGAAGACCCTGGTGTGTACTGGGCACAACGCGATCCTCGAGTCGGCGCCTGCGCCGATCTCCAGCGCCGGAGTCCTGACGCAGAACCTCAAGTGGCGCTGCTACAGCGACGGCACCGACGAGGGGTTGAGTCTCGTCCTCACGAACGGCATCACGACGTTGGTGCTGTCGTGAGCCCGATCGACCTGATCGAGGCGGCGGCGCGGTCGGAGGTCGACGCGGGCGGGCTGCGGTGGCGCATCGTCCGCGTGTGCTCCGACGATGTCCGCCGGCGCCGGCGGATCATGCTCCTCGCGGTGATGCCGAGGTCGCGGGAGGAGCTGCTCCAGGAGGAGCAGGTCGATGCGATCACGGATGCCGAGGAGCGCAGCAACGCGCTCGTGATGCTCCGTCTGGAGCGCATGAAGCGCAACCTCGACCCGGAGAAGGAGGAGCAGGCGCAGGCGACGCGACCGGCCATCATCGAGGCGGGCGTCGAGGCCGTGTCCAGCGATGGCGGCGTGACGTGGGTAGCCGTGCGGCTCGTCGCCGCCGAGGCCGACCACGACCCGGCCGCGACCCCGGCGCGCATGTGGCAGGGGCGTTTGATCCCCGCCGCGGCGGCCACGCTCTTCAGCGCCATCTGGTCGCTGTCGACCGACGAGGGGGCGGCTCACGAGCGCATCGAGCGATTTCGCAACGGAGCCGCACATGCCGCTCCTGATGCATAGGATCGGGCATGCCTACGGGGTGCTCCCGAGCTCCTTGCTCAGGCTGAGCCCGGAGGAGATGGGCATCAACCGCGTCTGTCTGGAGGCCGGAGACGATGACGACCACAGCCGGCTTGAGCGCATGAAGGGCGTACAGCCGGTCTTCGTCGTGGCGAGCAGGGGGTAGTCGTGACCACCACCATCGAGCACGTCCTCAAGGTCACCGACCAAGGCAGCGCCACGATGAAGGCCGTGGCCGGAGCCGCGGGCGAAGCCGAGGTCGCACTGGAGAGGGCCGACACGAAGGCCGACAGCTTCGGCAAGGCGCTCGGCAAGGCGGGCGGCGATTCCGCCAAGATGCGCGGCGCCCTCTCGCTGCTGTCGCCGGAGCTCGGCAACTTCGCGGGCCTGGCAAACGACGCGTTCGACGCGGTGGAGGTGCTCAGCTCTGGCATGGGGGCGATCAACCCGATCACGATCGGCGTGGCGGCGGCCGTGGCGGCGGGCGGGCTCGCGTGGATCGCGTGGTCAAAGGATGCCGCCGACGCAGCGCAGCAAGCCAAGAACTCGCGCGACGCGCTCGACGGCCTCAAGACCGTACTTGACGACCTGGCACAAAAGCAGCTCGCCCTTGCAGTGCTGAACGGGACCGTCACCGAGTCGCAGGCTGCGGCGATCCAGGCACAACGCGACAACTTCGCGCAACTCAACGCGGCGACGGAGGCTACCCGCCAACGACAGGACGAGCTCCACGCGTCGCAGGCGTCCCTCTCCACGCAGTTCGCGGACCTCGGCGCCCGCGTCGTCGAGTCGGTGGACTACATCGGCGCGGCCACGGTGGTCTACGGGGCGCTCACCACATCCTCGGCGGACATGGGCAAGGAGTTGGAATCGCTCGACGCTCACATCGGCCGGACCGTGGAGGCGACACGCAAGGATGCCGAGGTCACGACCGAGCTGGTCGTGGCGGCAGGAAAGGCGAAGGGCGCCAAGGAGGGACAGGCCACGGCCACCAAGGCAAGCACGACCGCCATCGACGCCGAACGCAAGGCCGCCGCCGCCCTGCGTATCGAGGAGTCCATGCTCGAATCTGCCGAGGCGGGGCTCGTGTCGATCATGCGACAGGTCGAGACCGCCGAGCAGAAGGCGCGGCGCGAGTACGAGGAGCGCAACAAGGCGATCATCGCGGCGATCGACCTCGACCTCGACCACACCGCCGTCCTCGACGCGAAGTCGGCAAGCCTCAAGATCCTCGCGACGGACCTGAAGGCGGCGCGCGACGCGGACAAGCCCGCCCCCGCCCCCGCGCCTCCTCCTCCAGGGGGCGACAAGCCGCCCCCACCCACCACAGAAGAACGCGCTGCCGCGGGGTTGCAGACCGCAGCCGGTGGGCCAGAGGCGGTGATGAGCACGATCGCGACGAACACGGGGCCTGTCGGCGCTATCGTCATGGCGATCATTGACATCGTTCGCAACGCGCCCGACCTGATGGAGATGTTTAGCACATTCACCTCTGATCTCGTGGAGGGGATCGGTGATTTTATCCCGTCGCTCTTGCGCCACATGCGGCAGACCCTCGGCGAGACCATCGGCGACGGCATCCGGCTTTTGATTGCCGATCTGCCCATCGCCATTGTCGACTCGCTGTTCATGATCTTCGATCCGCAGTTCTGGAAGGATATCGGAACGGACCTTTGGAATACGCTATTTGAGAAGTCCGATAGCGACGAGGCTCGATCCGAGCGGAAGTCAAAGAAGTGGAAGGAGGACTTTGACACGAGCGGCATGGCGCAAGTCAATCGCGCCAACGACGAGACCGCCACCGCGGGAGATGCGAACACGTCGACACAGCACACCCGGGGCTTCGACGCAGGATCTACCTTCATCGACCGCACCGGCATGGCGATGGTTCATCGCGGCGAGGAGGTCATCCCGGCCACCGGCGCGACGACCTCACGACAGGCGAGCGCGGCCGGCAGGGGCGGGAATCCCCGCGGACGGATGACGGCGCAAGGCGGGCGCATGATGGTGGAGGTGGATGAAAACGAGTTCGTTGACGCCGTGAATCAGCTCGTCGACCGCGGCTTCTCACTCTCGGGCACCCGCTGATGAGTACCCCCTACCTATATTGGTACCCAAACGACGCGAGTTCGTTGGAGGTGCTGGACTTCGCGTCCATGTTCTCGGACTTGCAGGAGACGGACCTGTGGCGGCGCATCGATTCCCGCGGCGGAGACGGCCGGGTACAGTCCTACTTCGAGGGCGGGAACCAGCGGATCCGGCTGGTCAAGGAGCGTTTTCGCAGCAACACGATCGAGCGGATGTTGCGGTCGATGTCCTCACACCTTGGGCGAGGCGGTCGGGTCGGGTTCTCCCTCGACCATGCGAAGTCGTGGGCGGCGTACACCACCGGCGGACTGAGCCGCGGTGATACCATCGTCTATACGGGCGGCAACGCCTTTCGGGCCTGGAGCGCAAGCGCGGTCATCGCGGCGTCTGATGAGATCGTGATCGAGTCGCCCAACCCGGAGGCCCTGCGCGAGATCCAATCCGTAACGGCGCTCGGCGGCGGCACGCAGATCACGATCTCGAGAGGCGCCATCTACACCTACTCGCTGCCGAAGATGGTCCGGTGGCGCGACTTCTATCCGGCCCTGTTCCTGCCGGAAGATCAGATCAGCAAGCCATTCCTGACGCATGATCGGCGTCTCAACTGGACGCTCGACATCACGCTCGAGGTGGACCTCGCCATCATCACTGCCGGCTACTCGGACGGCATCGCCGTGAGCGAATATGCGCTTGGCCAGGTCGGCGACGTGCTCGGCCACACCAAGGCCACGCTCGATTCGCTGCTCGCATCCCCCATCAGGGGATCTCGATTCACGGCGCCGGCCTCGCAGAAGGCGTCGGCCGCGAAGCCGGGGATCCGCTGATGTGGTCCTCGACGTTCATCACAGAGCTGTCCAAGCCGGTGCTGACGCCGGTGTGGCTGGTGTCCACCGCCCGATTCGGGACGGGCCTAAGCGAGCCGTACGGTGGCGACTACAGCATCAGCAACTACCCCGGCTACGCCGACGAGGCGATCATCGGGGAGGGCGGAGTCGTCGTCAGGGGGCCGCGGCTGGCGGTCGCGAGCTGGACGAGTTCGATCGGTCAGTTCAGCATCCCGATCGCCGGCAGCATCAAGGGCGTGCTGCGGCACTTCACGCGGGGGTCTTCCGTCGTGGTGCGCATGGGCTTCCCGGGCTGGGCGGTGAGCGACTTTGAGATCATCGCGGTAGGTCGGCTACAAAACGTCACGGGCCGCTCCGAGTCGTGGGTCATGACGTGCAACGACATGCTCTCGATGTTGGAGAGCCGCTTCGAGTCCAGCGCGGCGTCGCTCCCGCTATTCTACGACGTTGGCACGAGCACCACCCTGACGTCGGCCTACACGCTTGGGGACGCAACGGTCAACGTGACCTCGACAACGGGCTTCTCGAAACAGACCGGCAATAACGGCGCCATCAAGATCGGTGACTTCTACCTCACCTACACGGGGACGACCGGCACGACGTTTACCGGATGCTCCGCCGCCGGCCAGTTCGGCACCACTGCGGCCACGACCGCGTCAGGCGCCGTCACCGAGTCGGTGCTGCTCTCCGGCCACCCGATCGACATCACCCGGCGGCTGCTCGTGTCGACGGGGTTGGGAACGAACGGCAGCTACGACCAATATCCGATCTCCTGGGGCCTTGGGTTCTCCCAACTTTACGTCGATGAGACCGACATGCAGACGTGGGCCAGCCAGGTCGTCACGGTGTCATCTGGAGCCTATCAGTGGGACGTCGTGGAGGATGGCCAGGTCGACGGGCCGGGAGGATGGTGGCAGGCGTACCTTGCGCGCGCCGGCTTGTTCCTCACCATTCGGCAAGGGCTGATCACATGCCGCGCCGGCCAGGCGCATGTGGGCACGAGCGCGCAGCCGTACATGCCAGATATCGAGATCACGGACGCCGACTTGATCGCCATCTCGATCCAGCACTTTGACGCAAGCGCGTCCGTCGAGTACGCAGCGGTGACCGCGCAGACCGCGACAGGGTCGACGACGGCGAGCGATGCGATCCAAACGCTGCCCGCCGAGGCGGTGCGCCTTTACGACCTCGCGGCCGTCGTCTTCGGCAACGAGTCGGCGCAACGCAACGATGTGACGGGTAGGCTGACGGAGATGAGCTGTCGCATTCCGATGGCCATTTTCGCGAAGTGCCGGGGCGTGCGACTGGCGGAGTTGACCCCGGGAGACGTCGTGCCGCTCACGACGACGCGCGTATACGGCCGCACCGCCGACACGATCGACGGGTTCGAGGCGCGGCGCTGCTACGTCGCGCAGGCGTCGATGGACTGGCAGCGATTCGAGGTGAGCTTGATCCTCCTCGCCTATCCCACCGATACGGAGGTCTTCGCGCCATGAGTCGGCTACACGAGCTGTGGCTACGCATCGAGCGCATTCACTCGGCGCGCGCGGTGCCGTACGCGCAGAAGATGGGCACGCCGCCCGCGGGGATGGGCGTGGTCTGGATCAGCCGGGCCACGGGCGAGGTCAACGTCACCAAGCCGGACGGGACGACGACGAGCCTGGAGGGGGGAAGCGGCGGCGGCACCCCCGCCTCCACCGTCGTGACGGAAACCAGCTACGGCCAAGCCTCCGCGGTGGGCACCGGCACCGACTACGCGCGGAACGACCACACGCACGGGACGCCCGCGGCAGAGCTGACGGAAACCGCGGGGCCCACGACGCTCACGATGGGCGCTGTGTCGGACGGGCAAGTGCTCAAGCGGAGTGGGAGCACGATCATCGGCGTCTACCTTGCCCTTGCCCTCGTCACCGTCGGCGATGGCGGCGAGCGCGCCACCGAGGCCGTCTCCGACATGACCAGCTTCGGCACCGTCGCCGCAGGAGCGCCAGTATGAGTCTCGCCGCCCTCAGCCACCAGAAGTGGGCTACCGTCACGGTGACGACCGCCACGGCGATCGGCATCTTGGACCACATCTACACCGCGATCACGCAGGCAAACGACTACGCGGCGACCGCCATCGCCTCCCCGTTGACGGGTGTCACCAAATACCAGAACGCCGGCAACACCGAGGCGGTCTACGGGGCGTTCGGGTACGGGTCCGCGCTGACGCCCAAGTTCCTGATCGCGGGCGTGAATGCAGCCCGTACGCCGCTCATGGCCGCATCTACGCAGGGCTCGCACACGTACACGTCCAACGTGCTGATGGCGGGACTGACCGTTTCGGCCGGCGCCTTCGCCTCCTGGGACCACGCGTCGCAGCCGTTCACGTCGGGCCGCCCGATTGGGCTCTGTAAATACTTCAACGTCGGCGCTCTCACGGCCTCGAAGATCCACGCCTACGTGACAGCAGAGACATTGTGGGTATTCATCGAGGATAGTGCCAACGGCGTGTGGGGCTTCACGCTTGGCGCCCACCTCGACCCCGACAGCACGGACGCGAGCGACGCAGAGACGGACGGACGTGTCTACAGTGTGATCGCCTCGGGCACGGCGGCGGCCATCGCGTCCACCATGCACAGCTCCACCGCCACGGTGTTTCCCGGGCATCAGGCGACCGCGACGAACGCACACCACCTCTCGCTCATCCCCGGATCTGCGACCTGCGCGCCGACGAATCGGCTGGACTGCATGATCCAATCCACGACCACGGCGATGATCACGCGATCGAGCCGCCCGGGGCGAAAGACACAGCTCTTCCGCGACACCACGGCCGATCGCCTCGTCGGGAGGTGGCGCGAAGTCGAGGTGGTCCGAGATAGCAAACTCGGCCTCACGCAAGCGCCCGCCGGTGTCGACGCCTGGCACTATGTCGGGGGTAGCGCGACGGCGGATGTAGACTGCTTCGGACTGAGGACCTGATGCCCCCCGCCGCCGACATCACCGCCAGCCAAGCCGACCGCCTCCTCGGCCTCGTCACTGAGACGTGTGCCGAGGTGGAGCACGTCGTCGCGGGGCTGCACAGACTCGACACGATGGAGGCGTCGCTGGCGCGGATCGAGGGCCTGCTCGCCCCGGTCGCCCTCCACTACGCCGCGCTGAACAAGGCGCGCGAGGACGCCGACGCCGCCAAGACCGTGGCCGACGCGCGGCTCCAGTCCACATGGGCGGAGTGGCTCGCCAAGCTGACGCCCACTCGCATCGGCGTCATCCTCGCCACGATGGCCAGCCTGCTCCTCGGCGGCGGCGTCGCGTCGGGTACGGCGGGGCGGATCCAGGCGGCGTTCGATGCCTTGATGGGTCGCGGCTACGACAACGTCACGGTGGTGCCTCCGGTGGCGCCCGCGATCGACGACTCGCCGGTAGATCCGGCAGGAGGTCCATGATGATGATCGACGATCCCCCCGCGGAGCACGCCCCCGTCTCGGACCCCGACATCGAGCGCATCGAGGACCTATGCCGGCGGGCGGCGGCGCTGCGGTTCGAGATCGGCGGGCCTGTCGCCGTCGATGAGCCGACGGTGCGGCTCGTGCGAGAGCGCGTGCCGGCGCAGGGGAGGGGGTAGATGTTCACCCTCGGCGCTCGTAGTCGCGCGGAGTTGGTGGGGGTTGACGCCGATCTCGTGGCCGTCGTCGAGGCCGCGTTGGCGATGTCACCCGTGGACTTCGCGGTCCACGACGGCAAGCGGACGCCGGCCGAGCAGGCGGCCTACGTCGCGAAGGGTGTCTCGAAAACCCTGGACTCCAAGCATCTCATCGGCGACGCGGTGGACCTGGTCCCGTACCTGCGTGGTGCCCTGCGCTGGGAGTGGCCGGCGCTGTACCTGGTTGCGGGTGTCGTGAGAGCCGCAGCCGTCGAGCGCGGCATCCGACTGCGCTGGGGTGGCGCGTGGGATGTGGATCTCACGGCGACGACGGAGGCGCCGGAGGTGGTGAGCGCGGGCTACGTCGCGCGCCGGAAGGCGGCGAAGCGCAAGGTGTTCTTGGACGGGCCACACTTCGAGTTGGTGCGATGACCGACCCCATCGCCCTCGCCCTGTTCCTCGCGCTGACCGTCGGCGTCGCCATCTTCATCCGCACGCTGCCGCCGTCGGGACCGACGAGACGGCATGGGCGGGCTGGCGGCCCAAGGCGAGATCGTCAACGGCATCTAACCCTGGAAGTCCCCATGAAGCCCATCCGCATCGGCCGCACCTCCATCCCCGTCGCCGCGGTCATGCGCGCGGTACGAGCCGCCGTGAAGGCCACGCGGGCGTCAGCGGCGGACAACCGGGACAAGGCGAGCCCCGGCGGGGCGAAGGTCACGCCCGGCGAAGTCGCGGAGGATGTCGCGGCGTTCGTGGCGGCGTTCGCGGTCACGCTCGGCGACGAGCTACTTGGGGTCCACTCGCTGTAGTGGGGCGGCGCGACGGCGGCGGCGCCTATACTGGCCCACCGCGACAGCGGCGGCAGTTATAGGAATGTTCGCGGGTTTACGGTCCTTTCCGTTTCGGAAACACCTGCTACGCCCACGCTGGCATCTCGGCCCCCACCGACAGGAGCAGTGCCCGGAGGTGCGCGGGCATCTCGCCGAGGCACCAGTCCACGAAGTTGGTTTGCCAGCGGTCGGCGTCATCGCACCAGCCCTCCGCCTCGTACTGCTCGTCCTCGCTCCACGTCGCGAAGGCCGAGCACACTAAGGGCTCATATCACCTCGGGGGCATCGCCACTCGCAGCCTTGACCACCTCCGCCACCCACACCGCCAGCGGCACCTCCCCCGCCGCCTCGACGGCGCGCGCGTACACCGCCGGCGTCAGGCGCACGGTGACGCGCTCGGTGGCGCGCTCTCCGCTCACGTCGCGGATGGGGTGGCCGGCACCGGGACGGGAGCCGCCGCGCTTGGGGGTGGCGGTCACTCCTTGTCCTCGATGAGCCGCGCCACGGCGGCGCGGAGCTGCCCGTCGCGGCGATAGCACATCGGGTCGGCGCGACGGACGGCCTCCATCTCCGAGCGGAGCACCGCCGGGGACACGCCGAGGCGCGCGGCCTCGGCGGTGATGTTGGCGTTGTGGGCGGAGTCGCGACGAGAGGAACGATTTTCGGGATTGGACATGGGGGATTCTCCTACGCCCGAAGGCCCGCCCTCGGTGAAGAGGAGCGGGCCGCGGCGGGCGGTCGGCGTGGAGGCGCACGCGGACCGTGGTGCGGTCACTCGGCGTCCTCGCGGGCCACGATCTGCCAGCCGTTCCCGCTGTGGACCAGGAGGTGCGTCTCGTCCCAGGAGTAGATGAGGCTGGTGTCGCGCGGCTCGGCACCGCCGAACACGGGGAGGGAGGTGAGGTCGGTGTCGTCGTCGCACTCCTCCACGTAGGCGAGGAGGGAGGTGAGGTCGGTGACGTCGGCGATGGTGACGTCGGCCGCCACCTCGACCACGTAGATCAGCGACACATCCTCGGCGGCGATGTCGGCCGCCTCGTCGGCGGAGAGCCCCTCGCGGGCGCCCTCGGTGGGGTCAGTGTGCTTGCCGATCACGAGACCGGCAGCAGCGGCGTGGGCGGCGGCCTCGCGGGTGTCGAGGTCGAGGCGGGCGGCGTAGGTGGCGAGAGAGGTGCGGTCCATGGTGTTCTCCGGGTGCCGGTGCGGTGAATCCGTCCTTGCCCCCTGATAGTAGCCGCTCCTATCCCTGGCGTCCACAGGACATCGACACCGGTGCGAAAATAGTTCAGGGCTCCTCCCTCTCCGCGGCGAGGTGCGTCTCCACGTTCGTCCCGTCGAGCGCGTCGCCGAGGAGCTCGTGGATGCGGGCGATGGTGGCGGCGGGCGAGGGGGCATCGTCGCCCGGGGTGGGGGTGGAGGCAAGGGCGGTAGCCCCGGCAGCGATCAGCCGGCGCATCGCCTCCACCGGCTTGATCCCCTCGCGTTCGGCGAGGGCGAGCAGCTCGTCGCGCTGCCGACGAAGGGCGGC
>C687J35021_10000866_pt1 | contig 23345 bp, 20 predicted proteins | sample RifCSPhighO2_12_FD_35021 | JGI IMG/M metagenome (IMG submission 35021) | reverse complement strand
CTGGCAGGGCGCAGCGCAGAAGCCGCCAAGGAAATCAAAGCCCTCATCACCGCCAGCGTAGAGCGCGTGGAACAAGGCACGGCCCTCGTGGACAAGGCAGGAGCCACCATGACCGAAGTGGTGGCCTCCATCCGCCGGGTGACGGACATCATGGGAGAGATCAGCGCCGCCAGCAGCGAACAAAGCGCAGGGGTGGGCCAGGTGGGAGAAGCGGTCACGCAGATGGACCAGGCCACGCAGCAAAACGCAGCGTTGGTGGAAGAAATGGCGGCCGCCGCCAGCGCCCTGAACGCCCAGGCCGGCGAACTGGTCAACGCCGTGGCCGTGTTCAAGCTCGACGCCAACGCCATGCGCAGCGCACCGGCACCCCGAGCGCCCATCGCTGCCCCGGCATTCACCGCCCAACGCGGTGCAGGCGCGACCAAAGGCGCCAGCAAGATCGGCAGCGCAAAGCCCGCCAAACCCCAGGCCAGCCTGGCAGCGCCCAAGGCCAGCGCAGCCGCCCCTGCAGCCAGCACCAGGCCCCCGGTTGCCAGCGCGCCAGCGCCTGCAGCCGCAGCCAAGGGCGGCAACGACGACGAATGGGAGAGCTTCTGAGCGGGTATGCCCCCGCCTGAGGGAGAGCGACGAGGGATATGGATAAAAACAGGCCCTGGCGCTTATCCGTCAAGCGCAGGTAGCTATCGAAAGAAAAGCACGCTGAGGGGCATCCTCAGCGTGCTTTTTTGTTTTCGCCCCGGCTCAGACCCGTGTCTGTGCCGGACAGGTTGTGCTGCAGTGGCCGCTCTATAAATTTGAGCTGTTGGTGCACTCACCAAGGGGTGTGCGCGCACCCTCGGCCGCCAGCACAGTGGCCAGACGGCCCACGCATTCCAGGGCGGGTTGCAGGCGGTCATGTGCCGGGTGCCCGTAGTTGATGCGCACGCAGTGCGCAAAACGCCGGTCGGCCGAAAAAATCTGCCCGGGCGCCAGGCTGATGCCCTGCGCGAGTGCCTGACGATGCAGCGCCAGTGCATCGACCTCCTGCGGAAGCTCTGCCCACAAAAAGTAACCCCCCTCGGGCCGCGACACGCGCGTGCCGAGTGGGAAGTGCTTGGCCACCGCCGCCAACGCAATCGCCTGCTGCTGTTCCAGGCTGCGGCGCAGCGCGCGCAGGTGCCGGTCGTAGCCGCCCTGGGCCAGGTATTCGGACAGCGCCTGCTGCGATGGTGTGGCGGCTGATAGGGTGGTCATCAGCTTGAGCCGCTGCACCGCCGTGGCAAAGCGGCCCGCCGCCACCCAGCCCACGCGGTAGCCGGGCGCCAGGCTTTTGCTGAACGAGCTGCAGTGCATGACCAGTCCCTCGCCATCAAACGCCTTGGCAGGCGGCGGGCGCTGGGGGCCGAAGTGCAGTTCGCCATACACGTCGTCCTCGATCAGCGGGATCTGGTGGCGGGCGAGCAGTGCCACGAGTTCGCGTTTTTTGTCCTCCGGCATCAGGCTGCCCAGCGGGTTTTGAAAGCTGGGCATGAGCCAGCAGGCCTTGACCGGTTGGTGGGCCGGCTGGCGCTGCAGCGCCTCGGCCAGCGCAGCCAGGTCGATGCCGTCGCGTGGGTGGGTGGCGATCTCCAGCGCCTGCAGGTTCAGCCGCTCCAGCGCCTGCAGCGCGGCGTAGAAGGTGGGCGATTCGACCACCACCACATCGCCGGGCTGGGTGACGGCCTCCAGGCAGAGGTTGAGCGCCTCCATCGCGCCGTTGGTGATGATGATTTCTTCCACATCCACCGCGCTGCCGTGCAGGCCGTAGCGCAGCGCGATCTGCTGGCGCAGGCGCTCGTCCCCGGGCGGCAGGCTTTGCACGATGTTCCAGGGGTCGAGCTTGCGCATGCCGCTGGCCAGGCACCGCGCCAGCCGGTCCAGCGGAAACAGCTCCAGCCCCGGGAAGGCCGAGCCCAGCGGCACCAGGTCGCGGTCGCGGGCCAGGCCCAGCACTTCGAACACCAGGTCGCTGATGGCCACGCCGGTGGAGGTGTGCGCGGGCTGCGAGGGCAGGGGCTCGGCGGGGCGCTGGCCTGCGGTGGGTTGCCGGGCGCTGACGTAGTAGCCCGAGCGCGGCCGGGCGTGGATCAGTCCCTGGGCCTCCAGCAGGTAGTACGCCTCGAACACGGTGGACGGGCTGATACCCCGCGTGCGGCTGGCCTCGCGCACCGAAGGCACGCGGTCGCCAGGCCGCAGCGCGCCGCTGTGGATGAGCTGCGCGATGGTGTCAGCGTGGCGTTCGTAGCGTTTCATTGGGGTGGTGGGGCTGGATGCTTGTCAAACTGATCTGTATTTTTAACAGGAAACTGAATCTGTACTGTTTTTGCCGCTGGGCGTAGAGTGTCGGCTTGTGTTGGTGCATGCCCCGAGCGCACGGCTTGTGGGTGCCCGCCGACCGTTTCCCCACGGAAAAATCCCCATGATCGATTGCCTGCGCGGCTTGCTGCGCCCTGTTTTTTCCGCGCCCGGCGCGGCTGCCCTGGTGGCGCTGGCGTTGACGGCTGGCGCTGCGGCCCAGACGGTGCCCGCCAGCACGCCCCCTGCCGCCCCTGCGGCCACGGTCCCCGTGTCGTCCATGTCCTCGCGCGTGCTGGCCTGCACCGCGTGCCACGGCAAAGAGGGCCGGGCCACGCCAGATGGGTACTTTCCGCGCATTGCGGGCAAACCGGCGGGCTACCTGGCCAACCAACTGCTCAACTTTCGGGACGGGCGGCGCAGCTACCCGCAGATGACTTACCTGATTGAACACCTGACCGACGACTACCTGCGCGAGATGGCCGAGCACTTTGCAGCGCTGGACTTGCCTTACCCGCCGCCGCCCGCACCACAAGCGCCCGCCGCTGTGCTGGAGCAAGGCCGCAAGCTGGTGCAAGGGGGCGATGTGGCCCGCAACATCCCCGCCTGCGTGGCCTGCCATGGCGCAGCCATGACGGGTGTGACCCCGTCCATACCCGGCCTGCTAGGCCTGCCGCGCGACTACCTCAACAGCCAGCTGGGCGCCTGGAAGACCGGCCAGCGCCGTGCGCATCTGCCCGACTGCATGGCCGACATTGCCCGCCAGCTCACGCCCGACGATGTGAGTGCTGTCTCGGCCTGGTTGGCCGCCCAGCCCGTGGCGGCGGGGGGCAAGCCCGCCCGCACCTTGCCTGCTGCGATGCCCGCGCGCTGCGGTGGTGTGGCCGAAGTGCCCGTGGCCGCTGCGGCTGCACGTTGAGAAGGGATGCACCGATGAAACGCATCCTCTGGACGATCTCTTCCATTCTGGCCGCGTTGGGCATTGCGGCAGCACTGCTGATCAGCCTGAACTTGCGCGGCGAAGAGCCTCTGCCCGCTGGCGAGACGCTGCAGAGCACACCTGAATTGATTCAGCGCGGCGAATACCTGGCCCGCGTGGGCAACTGCATGGCCTGCCATACCACGCAGGGCGGCGCGCCTTTTGCGGGCGGGCGCGGCATCGAGACGCCGTTTGGCGTGGTGCACAGCTCCAACCTCACGCCCGACAAGGCGCATGGCATTGGCAGCTGGACCTCGGCCGAGTTCTGGCGCGCCATGCACCACGGCCGCAGCAAGGACGGGCGGCTGTTGTATCCGGCCTTTCCGTACCCCAACTACACACAGGTGACGCGCGAGGATTCGGACGCCATCTTTGCCTACCTGCACAGCCTGCCCGCCGCCGCTGAGTCCAACCGCGACCACGCGCTGCGTTTCCCGTACAACACGCAGGCGGCGCTGGGTGTTTGGCGGGCGCTGTTCTTCACGCCCGGGGCTCCTCAACCCGAACCCACGCAGTCGGCTGAATACAACCGGGGCGCCTACCTTGTCAACGGCCTGGGCCATTGCACCGCCTGCCATACGCCGCGCAACGCATTGGGCGCCACCACCGACGCCAAGGCCTTTACCGGCGGGCTGATCCCGGTGCAGAACTGGTATGCCCCTGCGCTCAATGCCGCGCATGAGGCGGGCGTGAAGGAGTGGGCGACCCACGACGTGGTGGCCTTGCTGAAAACCGGCGTGGCCCCGCAGGGCTCAGTGCTGGGGCCCATGGCCGAGGTGGTGTTCCGCAGCACGCAGTATCTGAGCGATACCGATGCGCGTGCCATGGCGGTGTATCTGCAGGTGCTGCCGCAGCAAGAACACAAAGCGCCTGCTGCCGGGGCCGCGCCCCCGGCCAGCGCCCTGGCGCGCGGCGCCAAGGTGTACGAACAGCACTGCGCCCAATGCCACGGCGACCAGGGGCAGGGCGAGCCCGGCGCCTTCCCCGCGCTGGCGGGCAACCGCGCCGTCACGCTGGCCGACCCCACCAACCTGGTGCGCGTGGTGCTGCAGGGCGGCTATCTGCCTGCCACGGCGGGCAACCCGCGCCCGCACGGCATGCCACCGTTCCAGCAGTTTCTGTCCGACGAGGACGTGGCGGCGGTGACGACCTTTGTGCGCAACAGCTGGGGCAACCAGGCGCCGGGTGTGGGTACCATCGAGGTTTACCGCGCCCGCGAACGACGCGGTTTGTAGCGCGGGGCCTGCTGTCTTCACAGCGCTCCCGCCACGCCAGCCCCAGGAGCCCGTTTGATGTCCAGCCCCGCCGCATTGCCCCCGTCCACCCCCCCAAGCCCTGCGGCCGCCACGCCCGGTGGCTGGTGGGCCGTGTGCTTGTGCGCTGCGTGGTGTGGCACCTGTGGCATCTACCGCCCCCTGTTCAACGAATTGGCCCGCGCGCATCCGGACGTGCGCTTTGAATGGGTGGACATCGAAGACGAGTCCGATCTGGCTGGCGACCTGGACGTGGAGACCTTTCCCACCCTGCTGATTGCCGACGGCCAGCGCGCGCTGTTCCTGGGGCCGCTGCTGCCCCAGGCGCCCGTGCTGGCCCGGCTGCTGGCCAGCCTACAGGCCGCCCCTGGCAGCGCAGGGGCGGGCAGCGAGGCCCAGGGCGTTTTTGAGCGTGTGCGCGCCGCGCGCAGCCGGTAAGCGTCGCGTTCTAAATACTCACTCAATGCTCATTTTTTGGTAGCTGCTAGCGCTTGATAGTAAAGCGCTAGGGCCACTTTCCGCTTTTATTTGTGTCTTCCCCCACTGCTCCGTCCTTTTCCCTCAGCTCGCTGCAGGCCCACTGCGACCAAGGCGCTTGGTCGCGCGGTATGGGACTTTTCCGGCAGTCCGCCGTCGTCAGCATCGACGTTGAAGAGAATGGCAAAGGCGTCTGGCGCATCGGCGGCGAAGTGCAGGGCACCCAACCCGAGCCGTACACGCTGTCGGTAGAGCTGGTGCTGGCGCCCAACGGCCAGGTCCGCTCCTGGTCGGGCGAATGCACCTGCCCGGTGGGCGAAGACTGCAAACACGCGGTAGCCCTGACGCTGAAGGCCCTGGACGTGCGCCCAGGCGCAGAGCCAGCCCCCCGTTCGCCCCCTACAGCGCAGGCCGCGCAAGCGCTGCAGGCTATGCAGGAGCGCGTTGCCGCCCAGGCCCGCGCAGAGGCCGAGGCCCGCCTGGTGCGTTGGCTGAACGACTGGGATCTGGCGGCAGACAACGCCGCGCTGCCACTGGCTGGCGCACGGGCAGACCGGCCGGAGTGTTACCTCTACCTGCTCTCCACCATCGGGCGCCTGCGCAATGGCGCGCCACAGCTGCAGATCGAGGCCGTGGTGTCCTACCCCAAGCTCACCGGCGGCTGGGCCAAGCCCAAGGCCGTCCGGACCCAACCTGGACCCGGCCAGGCGGTGTATGACCGCGCCACGGATGCAGACCGCCAGCTGCTGCAACTGCTGCGTGCCATGCCGCGCAGCGTGGGCTACTACTCGGCCTACAGCGGCGCGCCGACGGGTGTGCTGGAGGGAGCTGTAGGCCTGCTGGCACTGCAGCAGGCGGCTGCCACGGGGCGTCTGTTTGTGGATGCAGGCGGCTCCACGGTGGGCGTGCCGCTGCGCTGGGGCGATCCGCTGCCCATTGCCTGGGCCTGGAAAGAAAAAGTCGCGTCCGGTGGTGGCGACGGTGGCGACAACGCCTGGACCTTGCAGGCCCGCCTGCCCAGCCCCAGCGCCACGCTGTGTGCTAACCACCCGCCCCTGTACCTCGATGTCGCCCAGGGCCTGTGCGGCCCCGTGTCGGCCGAGGGGTTGAGCCCCGAACAACTGGAACTGCTGCTGCAGGCGCCTCCGCTCGCCGCCGCCGCGCTGCAAAAACACCATGCCGAGGTGGCGAGCCGCCTTGGGGGCATGCTGCCGCTGCCGCCGGTGCTCAGCCCTCTCACACGCGTGCAGGGCGTCAGGCCCGTGGCGCGCCTGCACCTGGCGCCCGTGCCCGAAGCCGATGTGCCGGGCCTGGGCCTCATCACTGCCCAGTTGCGCTTTGACTACCAGGGCCATGTGGGCTGGTGGGCCGGGCAGGACCTGAGCGTGTTGGTGACTGGCGCCGACGGCAGTCAGGTGCTGCTGCAGCGCGACGCGGCGGCCGAGCTGGATGCCATTGAACGCCTGATGGACCTGGGCCTGTTGGCCACCGACGATGGCCTGTTCGGCATCCCCGGCGAGGAATCGCAGGACGACTGGATGCACTGGTTTGACAACGGGTTTTCTGTGTTGCGCGAGGCCGGTTTTGTGCTGACGCAGGACGCGGCGCTGGACGGCTGGATCACCCATGCCGACACGCTGGACGTGTCACTGCAACCCAGTGGCGAAGATGAGGCCACATCGCCCTGGTTTGCGCTGTCGCTGGGCATGGAAATCAACGGCGTGCGCCACAACATCCTGCCGTTGCTGCCCCTGCTGATCGCCGCTGCCGCCCAGCAGCCGCCCGACCCCGTCACTGGACAGCCGCAGCTGCCGCCGTTTGCTTACCTGCGGGGTGTGGGTACATCGGGTTTTGTGCGGGTGCCGACCGACGCGCTGCGCCCCTGGATGGCGGCCTTGCTGGACCTGGTGGGCGACCGCGCGCACGATTTCAGGGGCGACAGCCTCAAGCTCTCGCGCATGGACGCGCTGCGCACCAGCGCCGCGTTGGGCGAGGGCGCGGTGTGGCAGGGCGCCGATGCCTTGCGCGCCATGGTGGCCCGGTTGCAGGGCGTCGGCGCCTTGCCGGAGGTGCCTTTGCCCGCCAGCGTGCGGGCCACCTTGCGGCCGTACCAGCAGCAGGGGCTGAACTGGCTGCAGTTTCTGAGTGCCCACGGACTGGCCGGTGTGCTGGCCGACGACATGGGCCTGGGCAAGACGCTGCAGACCCTGGCACACATCCAGGTCGAAAAAGACGCGGGGCGGCTGACCGCACCTGCGCTGGTCATCGCACCCGTGAGCCTCATGGGCAACTGGCAGCGCGAGGCGGCCCGCTTTTGCCCTGGGCTGCGTTGTCTGGTGCTGCATGGCGCCGGCCGACACGGCATGGCAGATACAGTCACCGAGCATGACCTGGTCATCGCCCCGTATTCGCTGCTGCAGCGCGACCGCGAGCGCTGGTTGGCGCACCAGTGGCACCTGGTGGTGCTGGATGAAGCGCAGAACATCAAGAACGCCAGCACGCATGCCGCGCAGGTGGTCAGCCAGCTGCAGGCGCGCCACCGGCTGTGCCTGTCGGGCACGCCCATGGAAAACCATTTGGGCGAGGTCTGGAGCCTGTTTCACTTTTTGATGCCAGGTTTTCTGGGCAGTCAAACACGCTTCAAGGAGGTGTTTCGCACGCCCATCGAAAAACTGGGCGACGGCGCGCGCGTGGCACAGCTGCGCGCGCGCATCACGCCCTTCATGCTGCGCAGGACCAAGGCCCTGGTGGCGGGCGAGCTGCCGCCCAAGGTCGAGTCGGTGATGCCCGTGGAGCTGACCGGCACGCAGGCCGATCTGTACGAAACCATCCGCCTGGGTATGGAAAAAACCGTGCGCGAAGCCCTGCAGTCCAAGGGGCTGGCCAAGTCGCAGATCACCATCCTTGATGCGCTGCTCAAGCTGCGCCAGGTGTGCTGCCACCCGCAACTCGTGCCGCTGGATGCTGCTAAGAAGGTCAAGACATCGGCCAAGCTGGACCAGCTGATGGCGCTGCTGCCCGAGATGCTGGCCGAGGGGCGGCACATTTTGCTGTTCTCGCAGTTCACCAGCATGCTCACACTGATCGAGGCCGAGCTGAAAAAACACAACCTGCCCTGGGTCAAGCTCACGGGGCAGAGCCAGAAGCGCGACGCGATCATCGAGCAGTTCACCAGCGGGCAGGTGCCCCTGTTCCTGATCAGTCTGAAGGCGGGCGGGGTGGGGCTGAACCTGCCGCAGGCCGACACGGTGATTCACTACGACCCCTGGTGGAACCCGGCGGTGGAAAACCAGGCCACCGACCGCGCCCACCGCATTGGACAGACGCAGAGCGTGTGGGTGATCAAACTGGTGGCGCAGGGCACGATTGAAGAGAGAATTTTGGCGCTGCAGGAGCGCAAGGCGCAGCTGGCGGGCAGTCTGTACAGCGACTCTGCGGCACGCAAGGAGCCGCTGTTTACCGAGGGCGATCTGGCCGAGCTGCTGCAGCCGCTATCACTGTCATAGCTGCTCGCGCCGATTGGATAAGCGCCAGGTGCCGTTTTGGCACCACATCGTCCGGCAGGCCGCATGCCCACTGGCCTGGGCGCGTTGACAACAGTTTTGCCCGTCCGCGCCTTTGCAAATCAACACTTTGCGCGCTACAATACGACTCTCACGACCAAACGGGCGGGTACCAACCGCCCGTTTTTTTTGGTCGAACGCTTTTGGAGCTCGAAGCTGTCGGGGAAGAGTCTCCGGGGGTTATCGGGTTTTTTGTTTTTCCGGGATTGAACTGAACACGTGGCATTGCAGCAAGTCGTTGAACAAATTGTGACGGGCCTGGGGTATGACCTGGTGGAGATCGAACGCTCCGCTGGCGGTTTGCTGCGCGTCACCATCGACTTGCCCTGGGTGCAGCCGGCCGCTGATGCGCCCCAGCCCGTGATTGAGCAGTTCGTGACCGTCGAGGATTGCGAGAAGGTCACGCGCCAGCTGCAGTTTGCGCTGGAGGTCGATGGCGTCGAGTACAAGCGCCTCGAAGTGTCGTCCCCCGGCATCGATCGCCCCCTGCGCCATGAGCAAGACTTTGTCCGCTTCGAGGGTTCGGTCATTGACGTCACCTTGAAGGCGCCCATCGGCGTTGCGGCGGCGGCGGGGCAGGTGAATGCCACCCGCAAGAAATTTCGCGGCACGCTGGAGCGCGCCGAGGCTGGGGGGTGGCAGATCGTCTGGAGTGACGAGCCGCCGGTCAAGCCAGGTCAAAGGGTCAGCAAGAAACGTGTGCCCGCCCCATTGCAGGCGCTGGGCTTTACCTTGGACGAGGTTCGGGATGTGCGCCTGGCGCCCATCGTGGATTTCAAGGGGCGTGCAGGCAAGGCTGGGGCGGCACCCGCCTGAGTGGCTGCTGAAAAATTGGGGTGGGTGGCAGCCGCGCGCAGCCTCCGCCTTCGGGTGATTGAAACAGGAGAGTCGTCGCATGAATCGCGAATTGTTGATGTTGGTTGAGGCCATTTCGCGCGAAAAGAACGTGGAGCGTGATGTGGTCTTGGGCGCCGTGGAGTCGGCCCTGGCCCAGGCTACCAAGAAGCTGTACCAGGGCGAGGTGGACATTCGCGTGTCCGTGGATCGCGACAGCGGCAACTATGAGACTTTCCGTCGCTGGCTGGTGGTGCCCGATGATGCCGGCCTGCAAAACCCCGAGGCCGAAGAGCTGCTGATGGATGCGAAGGACCGCATTCCGGACATCGAAGTGGGCGAGTACATCGAAGAAGGTGTCGAGTCCGTGCCCATCGGCCGCATCGGCGCCATGGCTGCCAAGCAGGTCATCCTGCAGAAGATCCGCGACGCCGAGCGTGAAATGCTGCTCAACGACTTCATGTCGCGCGGCGAGAAAATCTTTACCGGCACCGTCAAACGCATGGACAAGGGCGACATCATTGTCGAATCCGGCCGTGTGGAAGGACGTCTGCGCCGTGGCGAGATGATCCCGAAGGAAAACCTGCGCAGTGGCGACCGTGTGCGCGCCATGATCATGGAAGTGGACCTGACGCTGCGCGGCGCTCCCATCATCCTGTCGCGCTCGGCCCCCGAGTTCATGATCGAACTCTTCCGCAACGAAGTGCCTGAGATCGAACAAGGCCTGCTGGAAATCAAGTCCTGCGCCCGTGACCCCGGCTCGCGCGCCAAGATCGCCGTACTGAGCCACGACAAGCGCGTGGACCCCATTGGCACTTGCGTCGGTGTGCGTGGCACCCGCGTCAATGCGGTGACCAACGAACTCGCTGGCGAACGCGTGGACATCGTGCTGTGGTCCGAAGACCCCGCACAGTTTGTGATCGGCGCCCTGGCCCCGGCCAACGTGTCCTCCATCGTGGTCGATGAAGAAAAACACGCCATGGACGTGGTCGTGGACGAGGAAAATCTCGCCATCGCCATTGGCCGTGGTGGTCAGAACGTGCGTCTGGCGTCCGATCTGACCGGCTGGAAGATCAACATCATGGACGCCGCCGAAAGCGCGCAAAAGCAGGCCAACGAGACCGACACGGCCCGCAAGCTGTTCATGGAAAAGCTCGATGTGGACGAGGAAATCGCCGACATCCTGATCTCCGAAGGCTTCAACAGCCTCGAAGAAGTGGCCTATGTGCCGCTGCAGGAAATGCTGGAGATCGAAAGCTTCGACGAAGACACCGTCAACGAGTTGCGTGCCCGTGCCAAGGATGCGCTGCTCACGATGGAAATCGCCCGTGAGGAAAGCGTGGAAGAGGTCTCCCAGGACCTGCGCGACCTCGAAGGCCTCACCCCCGAGCTGATTGCCAAGTTGGCTGAAGGCGGTGTGCACACACGTGACGACCTGGCCGATCTGGCCATTGATGAACTGACCGACCTGACCGGACAGTCTGAAGAAGATGCCAAAGCCTTGATCATGAAGGCGCGCGAACACTGGTTCGCGGGGCAAGAGTAAAGGTCAGGGAGGCACGAACCACATATGTCCAGTAATACTGTCGCCGAGTTTGCAACCGAACTCAAAAAATCGCCTGAAACCCTGCTCGACCAGCTCAAAGCTGCGGGCGTGGGCAAGGCCGCCCCTTCCGACGCGTTGACCGAGTCGGACAAGCAAAAGCTGCTTGCTTATTTGCAGGCCAGCCACGGCACGGCTTCGGCCGACCGCAAGAAGATCACGCTGGTGAAGAAGTCCACCAGCGAGATCAAGCAGGCGGATGCCACGGGCAAGGCCCGCACGATCCAGGTGGAAGTGCGCAAGAAGCGCACGTTCATCCAGCGCGACGAAGGTGCCGAGGCATCTGCAGAATCCCACGCGCCCGCCGCTGCGGAAGAGGCCGCTGTTTCCAGCGAAGACCTGGAACTGTCCCGCCGCGAGGAAGAAGCTCGCCGCCAGGCCGAGCTGATCCGTCGCCAGGAGACGGAGCTGGCCGAAAAGCGTGCTGAGCGTGAAGCGCGTGAGAAGCGCGAGCGTGAAGCTGAGGAGCGCGCTGCCGCCTATGCCGCCCAGGAAGCCGAGAAGAAGGCACAAGCCTCTGCTGTCAAGCAGGAGGCCACCCGCGAGCAGGCGGCCGAAGCCGCTGCACGCAATGCAGCCCAAACCGAAGCCCGCGAAAAGGCTGCCGCTGAATCCAAGGCACGCGCCGACGAGGAAACAGCGCGCGCTGCTGACCTGGACGCCCGTCGCCGCAAGGCCGAAGCGGAAGCTGCTGCGATCCGGTCCATGATGGCCACGCCCAAGAAGGCGGTCATGGTGGCCAAGAAGCCAGAAGAACCCAAGCCAGTGGCCAGGCCCGCTGCCGTGGGTGATGCCAAGAAGGGCACCCTCCACAAGCCGGCTGTCGGCACCGGTGTGGCGCGCGCAGGCGCTCCCGCCACTGCCGGGGCAGGCGCAGGTGCGCCAGGCGCTGGCAAGGAAGTGAAGTCGGCCAAGCTGTCCTCCAGCTGGGCCAACGACACCGCCAAGAAAAAAGAAATCAAGACCCGTGGCGACAGCAGCGGCGGTGTCGGTCGCAACAACTGGCGTGGTGGCCCGCGTGGCCGCCGTGGCGACAGCCGCGACCATCGCGACGATCACCAGCAGTCTGCACCGGTCGAGGCGCGCATCATTGAAGTGCATGTGCCCGAAACCATCACGGTGGCAGAGCTGGCACACAAGATGTCGATCAAGGCGTCTGAAGTGATCAAGGCGCTGATGAAGATGGGACAGATGGTCACCATCAACCAGCCGCTGGACCAGGACACCGCCATGATCGTGGTGGAAGAACTGGGCCACAAGGCGGTGGTGGCAGCGCTGGACGATCCAGAAGCCTTTACCGACGACGATACGACCCAGCAGAACGTGGAATTGTTGCCACGTGCTCCTGTGGTGACCGTCATGGGTCACGTGGACCATGGCAAGACCTCGCTGCTCGATTACATTCGCCGCGCCAAGGTGGCTGCGGGTGAAGCCGGTGGCATCACGCAGCACATCGGTGCCTACCACGTGGAAACACCACGCGGCATGGTGTCGTTCCTTGACACCCCGGGCCACGAGGCCTTCACGGCCATGCGTGCCCGTGGTGCCCAGGCCACGGACATCGTGATCCTGGTGGTGGCGGCCGACGACGGTGTCATGCCCCAGACCAAGGAAGCCATCAAGCACGCCAAGGCGGCTGGTGTTCCTATCGTGGTGGCGATCACCAAGGCCGACAAGCCCGATGCCAACCCCGACCGTGTCAAGCAGGAGCTGGTGGTCGAAGAGGTGGTGCCTGAAGAGTACGGTGGCGATTCGCCTTTCGTGCCTGTGTCTTCCAAGACCGGCATGGGCATCGACACCCTGCTGGAGCAAGTGCTGCTGCAGGCCGAAGTGCTGGAACTCAAGGCACCGGTCGATTCACTGGCCAAGGGTCTGGTGATCGAAGCCCAGCTCGACAAGGGCCGCGGCCCTGTGGCCACGGTGCTGGTGCAGTCCGGCACGCTCAAGGTGGGCGATATTGTGTTGGCTGGCCAGACCTATGGCCGCGTGCGCGCCATGCTGGACGAAAACGGCAAGGTCGCCAAGACGGCAGGCCCGTCGATCCCGGTGGAAATCCAGGGTCTGACGGAAGTGCCGCAGGCCGGCGACGAATTCATGGTGCTCACGGACGAACGCCGTGCCCGCGAAATCGCGACCTACCGTGCCGGCAAGTTCCGCAACACCAAGCTGGCCAAGCAACAGGCCGCCAAGCTGGAAAACATGTTTGCCGACATGACGGCGGGCGAAGTGAAGATGTTGCCCATCATCGTCAAGGCCGACGTGCAGGGTTCGCAGGAAGCGCTGGCGCAGTCGCTGCTCAAGCTGTCGACCGACGAAGTCAAGGTGCAGCTGGTGTACGCCGCAGTGGGCGCCATCAGCGAGTCGGACATCAACCTGGCGATCGCCTCCAAGGCCATCGTGATCGGCTTCAACGTGCGGGCAGATGCCGGCGCGCGCAAGCTGGCCGAGGGCAATGGCGTCGATCTGCACTACTACAGCATCATTTACGACGCTGTGGACGAGCTGCGGGTGGCGATGTCCGGGATGCTGGCTCCAGAGCAGCGCGAGGAAATCATCGGTACGGCCGAGATCCGCACGGTGTTCGTGGCGACCAAGATCGGCACGATTGCCGGTTCGTACATCACCTCGGGCATGGTCCATCGCAATGCACGCTTCCGCCTGCTGCGCGACAACGTGGTGGTCTACACGGGCGAAGTCGATTCGATCAAGCGCCTCAAGGACGATGTCAAGGATGTCAAGGAAGGCTTTGAGTGCGGTATCAAGCTCAAGAACTACAACGACATCAAGGAAGGCGATCACCTCGAATTCTTCGACATCAAGGAAATCGCCCGGACGCTGTAAGGCATCGGTGACGACGACATGGCTGCGAAGAAATCTTCCACCCCCAACCGCGCCTTCAAGGTCGCCGATCAGATCCAGCGCGATCTGACGGAGCTGATCGCGCGCGAGTTGAAAGATCCGCGTGTGGGCATGGTGACGCTGCAGGGTGTGGAGGTGACTCCAGACTACGCACACGCCAAGGTGTTCTTCAGCCTGTTGACGGGCGACCCTGTGGAGACACAGGCGGCGCTCAACCAGGCTGCGGGGTTCCTGCGAAACGGCTTGTTCAAGCGCCTGCACATCCACACGGTGCCCACGCTGCACTTTGTGTTCGACCGCACCTCCGAGCGTGCGGCCGACATGAATGCCTTGATCGCCAAGGCAGTTTCTTCCCGCGCAAAAGAGGAGTAGTCCATGCACGCGCCTCGCACCAGGGTGCAGCGGCGCCCTGTGCATGGGGTGTTGCTGCTCGACAAACCGCTCGGCCTTTCGAGCAACGACGCCTTGCAAAAGGCGAAATGGCTCTTGCGCGCCGAAAAGGCGGGCCATACCGGCACGCTGGACCCATTGGCCACCGGCGTGTTGCCGCTGTGTTTTGGCGCGGCCACCAAGTTCAGCCAGCTGCAGCTGGATGCGCCCAAGACCTANGAAGCCGTTGCACTGCTGGGCACCACCACCACCACCGGCGACGCNGAAGGCGATGTGGTGCAACGCTGTGATGTGGACTTGGCACAGCTGACCCCTGAGCGTCTTGCGGCCGTGCAAGAGCAGTTCACCGGCCCTATTCGCCAGGTGCCGCCGATGCACAGTGCGCTCAAGAAAGACGGCAAGGCGCTGTACGAGTACGCGCGAGCAGGTGTCACGGTAGAGCGTGAAGCGCGCGATGTCGTCATTCATGCATTAAAACTGACCCTGACGCAGACAGATAAAGCGCAAGCAGCTATCAAAATAATAGTAACTTGCAGCAAAGGCACCTACATCCGCACGCTGGGTGAAGACATCGGGGCGGCGCTGGGTTGCGGCGCGCACCTGACCTTCTTGCGCCGCATCGACACGGGTGGAATCGGTGTGGAGCGTTGCGTCACGCTGGCCCAGCTGGAAGCCATGCCAGAGGCGGAGCGCTTGGCCAGCCTGGAGGCGCCCGAGTCGCTGCTGGCACAACACGTGCGTGTCACGCTGGACGGCGAGAATGCAGCCCGATTCCTGTCGGGCGTGCGTCGCCGTGGCACCTGGCCCGATGCCAGTGCCGTGGCGGTGTTCGGCGAGAATCCTCCGGCACTGCTGGGGGTGGGCCACATCGTGGGCGGGGAGCTGGTGCCGGACAGGCTCCTGAGTCCGCTGGAAATTCAACAAATTTTGGAAGGCATGCCGCACCCTCAAGCCAGCGGCACATTGGAAAAACTATGACGACGAAACAAATCCGCAATATCGCGATCATTGCCCACGTTGACCACGGCAAAACCACCATGGTCGACCAGCTGCTGCGCCAGTCCGGCACCTTCGCCGACCACGAAAAGGTCGTTGACACCGTGATGGACAACAACGCGATTGAAAAAGAGCGTGGCATCACGATCCTGGCCAAGAACTGCGCCGTGAGCTGGAAGGGCACGCACATCAACATCGTGGACACCCCCGGCCACGCGGACTTCGGCGGTGAAGTGGAGCGTGCGCTGTCCATGGTGGACAGCGTGGTGCTGCTGATCGACGCGCAAGAAGGCCCCATGCCCCAGACGCGTTTCGTGACCAAGAAGGCCCTGGCTCTGGGCCTGCGCCCCATCCTGGTGGTGAACAAGGTGGACAAGCCCGGTGCCAACCCCGACAAGGTGGTGAACGCCGCGTTCGACCTATTCGACAAGCTGGGTGCCACCGACGAACAACTCGACTTCCCCGTGGTGTACGCCTCGGGCATCAACGGCTGGTCGTCGCTGGAAGAAGGCGCGCCGGGCGAGCAGTGGGGTCCCGACATGTCGGCCCTGTTCGACACGATCCTCTCGCACGTTCCACCGAACACGGGCGACCCAGCCGCTCCGCTGCAACTGCAGATTTCGGCGCTGGACTTCTCCACCTTTGTGGGCCGCATCGGCGTGGGCCGCATCAGCCAGGGCACCATCAAGCCGGGCCAGGATGTGCTCGTCATGGAAGGCCCCGATGGCAAGTCCGTCAAGGGCCGTGTCAACCAGGTGCTGACCTTCCAGGGCCTTGATCGCATGCAGACGCCGCTGGCGGGCCCTGGCGACATCGTGCTGATCAACGGCATCGAAGACATCGGCATCGGCGTGACCGTGACCGACCCCGCCAACCCGTCGCCGCTGCCCATGCTGAAGGTGGACGAGCCCACGCTGACCATGAACTTCTGCGTGAACACCTCGCCCCTGGCCGGCCGCGAAGGCAAGTTCGTGACCAGCCGCCAGATCTGGGACCGTCTGCAAAAGGAGCTGCAGCACAACGTGGCCCTGCGCGTGTCNGAGACCGATGAAGAAGGTATCTTCGAAGTGATGGGCCGGGGTGAACTGCACCTGACCATCCTCTTGGAAAACATGCGCCGTGAAGGCTACGAGCTGGCCGTGTCCAAGCCCCGCGTGGTGTTCAAGGACATTGACGGCGTGAAGCACGAGCCTATCGAGCTGGTGACGGTGGACATCGAAGAAGGCCACCAGGGCGGCGTGATGCAGGCCCTGGGCGAGCGCAAGGGCGAGCTGGTGAACATGGAGTCCGACGGCCGTGGCCGCGTACGCCTCGAATACCGTATCCCCGCACGTGGCCTGATCGGTTTCACCAACGAATTCCTGAACCTGACACGTGGTTCCGGCCTGATCTCCAACATCTTCGACAGCTACGAGCCGCACAAGGGCGACATCGGTGGCCGCAAGAACGGTGTGCTGATCTCCATGGACGATGGTGAAATCTTCACCTACGCCCTGGGCAAGCTGGACGACCGTGGCCGCATGTTCGTGAAGGCGAACGACCCCGTGTACGAAGGCATGATCGTGGGCATTCACAGTCGCGACAACGACCTGATCGTGAACGCCACGCGCACCAAGCAGCTGACCAACTTCCGTGTCTCTGGCAAGGAAGACGCGATCAAGATCACGCCCCCGATCGACCTGACGCTGGAATACGGCGTGGAATTCATCGAGGACGATGAACTGGTCGAAATCACGCCCAAGTCTGTGCGCTTGCGCAAGCGCCACCTGACCGAGAACGAGCGCAAGCGCGCTGCACGGTCCTGATCGGCGGAGCGTTCAGAGAAGCGCTCAGAGCACGTTCAAAAAGGGGCCACTGCGACGCAGTGGCCTTTTTGCCGTCTGAATCCTGGAGCCTCTGTTGAAATTGACACATTCCCGTGCCGTGGCGCTGATGGTGGCCGTGACCCTCATGTGGTCCATTGCCGGTGTGGTCACGCGCCACCTGGAGCATGCGGCGAGCTTTGAGGTGACCTTCTGGCGCAGCTTCTTCACGCTGCTGTCGCTGCTGGTCATCCTGCCTGCGCTGCAGGGCAGGGCGGTGTTCGCCTCCATGCGCCACAGCGGCCGTGCGCTGTGGATCTCTGGCGTGTGCTGGAGCGTGATGTTCACGGCATTCATGGTGGCGCTGGTGCTCATGCCGGTGGCCAATGTGCTGGTCACGATGGCCGTGGGGCCGCTGCTCACGGCGTTGTTCGCGCGCATTTTTATCGGCCACCACATCGCCCCGCGCACCTGGGCCGCGATTGCCGTGGCGGGGCTTGGCATTGGGTGGATGTATGGTTCGCAGATGGCAGGCCTGCCCCTGGCAGGTACGCTGGTGGCGCTGTGTGTGCCGGTGGCAGCCGCCATCAACTGGACGGTGGTGCAGCATTCGCAGCGCCACGGCCATGCGGTGGACCTGGTGCCTGCGGTGCTGGTCGGCGCGGTGATCTCGGTGGTGGCTACGTTGCCGCTGGCGCTGCCTTTTCAGGCTTCAGGGCATGACCTGGCCCTGCTGGCGCTGTTGGGCGTGGTGCAATTGGCCATCCCTTGTGTGCTGGCCGTGCGCTGCGGCCGTGTGCTCAAGGCGCCAGAGATGGCGTTGCTCGGCTTGCTCGAAGTCATCTTTGGAATTTTGCTGGCCTGGCTGGGCGCAGGCGAAAAGCCTGCTCCGGCGGTGCTGACGGGAGGCGTGCTCGTGATCGGTGCGCTGGTTTTTAATGAATTGTTGGGTTGGAAGGAACAAAAATGACGGAGACGGTATTGCCTGATGTGTTGAGTGAAGTGCGAGGCCAGGTGGGCTTCATCACGTTGAACCGCCCGCGTGCGCTCAATGCCCTCTCGCTGGGCATGGTGCGTGACCTCATGGGCATCTTGCTGGCATGGCAAAACGATGCGCGGGTGCTGGCCGTGGCCATCCGTGGCAGCAACAAGGAAGGCCCGTTTGGTGCCTTCTGCGCCGGTGGAGACATCCGCTTTTTGCACCAGGCGGGCAGCCAGGGCAACCCGCTGATCGAGGACTTCTTCACTGAGGAGTACGCGCTCAACCACCTGATCCACAACTACGCCAAGCCCTACATCGCCTTCATGGACGGCATCGTGATGGGTGGCGGCATGGGCATCAGCCAGGGCGCCGCCCTGCGCGTGGTGACCGAGCGCACGAAGATGGCCATGCCGGAGACGGCCATTGGCCTGTTCCCGGATGTGGGGGGGGGCTATTTTCTGAGCCGGTGTCCCGGTCGTGTGGGCGAATGGCTGGCGCTCACCGGCGACACCATTGGCGCCGGTGATGCCATCGAAAACCGGTTGGCGGACGGTTGTCTGCCTGCTGACCAGCAAGCGGCCGTGTGGGAGGCGCTGGGCACCCAGAGCTTTGCCAGCGGTGCTGCCGTCAAAGACTATGTTGCTTCTAAATTTGTAGCTGCTAGCGCTTTGCAGAAAAGCGCTAGGGGCCAAATTGACCAATATTTTTCGTTGGGCAGCGTGGGCGAGATCGTGGCGGCGCTTGAAGCGGCCGACAGTGACTGGGCACGCGCCACGGCGGCCACGCTGCGCAAGCGCTCGCCCCTCATGCTGCACGTGGTGCTGGAACAAATCCGCCGCGCACGGGACATGGGCTTGGCCGACGACCTGCGCATGGAGCGCGACATGGTGCGCCACTGCTTCTTCCTGCGCCCCGGCCAGAGCGAAACGGTGGAGGGCATCCGAGCCCTGGCCGTGGACAAAGACCATGCGCCCCAATGGAACCCTGGCCGCATCGAAGACGTGACGCCCGATGTGGTGGCGCAGTTCTTCACCAGTCCCTGGCCTGCACACGCCCACCCGCTGGCCCATTTGTCCTGATCGGCAAAGGTTGTAGCCGGGCAGGCCACTCGGAGAGTCCCTGGCGGCGCGTCAGGGGTTCAGCTGCTGGTACGCCGCTGTCGCCAAGCTCAGCAGCTCGGTGCGGGACAGCTGTCCGCTCAAGGCGTAGCCAAAGCCCGCGTCCGTCCAGTAAAAGCCTGGCACCGGGCCATCTTGCGTGAACTGGAATGCGGTCGCGCTTGCGGTGGTCGGTGGCTTTGGACGGGGCGTGTTGTCGCTGGCAGGGCCAGGGCTGGTGGATGCCGCAGCCAAGGCGCCCAGGTACAGCGTGATGCGCTGGCCTGCGCTGTTCTGGTACATGAACTGCGCGCGCACCCCGGTGTCGCCAGGCAGCAAGCGGCCACCCACCAGCTCATAACCCTGCGCGCCCAGCGCGGGGACCTTGAGCGGGCGGTCCAGCCGCTTGGACAGCCATTGCACCAGGTGGTCTTGCTGGGCGGCTGTAACTTCCACGGGGTGGCGGACTTCGGGCTGGTACACCGCGTGGGCGACTGCGGCTTGCTGGGCGAAGCGTTGTGCCGGTTCGGCAGCCAGCAGCGTGGTGCCGTTGCCCGTCGCCAGCGTTTTGCCGGGCGCCACGGCGGGCCACTGGCCGCGTCCCGTCCACCCCAGCACAAAGGCCAGCAACACGGAGGCGGCCATGCCACCCCAACGCCACCACTGCGCCTGCTGCTCCCGGCGGTCCGTGGCCCGCAATGCTGCGGCCATCAACGTATCGGGCACGGGGGCGTGGAGCAGGTCCTGGTGCAGGGCGTGTAGCTGCTCTCGCTGTGCCTGCCAGTGCGCCAGTGTGGCCTGCGCTTCCTGATCATCCTGCAATTGCTCGCGCAGCGCCTGCGCCTGTGCGGGCGGCAATTGGCCGTCCACGAGGGCGTGCCAAGTGCTGTTTTCGCCGGCGCGTGGGTGGAGGGCAGGGTGGATCGGGTCCATGGTGGGGGGGCGGGTCATGGCTCTTTTTTATTTGAGGCGACGCAGCACAGGCACTGCGCCTGCTGCGGGTGCGTCTGCGTGGGCGGCCGGTATAGGGCTGGGCGCGGGCTCTCGGTCCATCAGCGCGCGCAGGCGCGTGCGGGCGCGGGACAGGCGTGACATCACAGTGCCTGCCGGAATGCCCAGAATGCGCGCGGTGTCCTCGTAGCTCATGTCCTCCATGGCCACCAGCAGCAGCACGGCCCGCTGGTCGGCGGGCAGGCGCTGCAGACAGCGCTCCAGATCCAGGGCGTCATCCGAGGGAGCGCGGGCACCCGGCAACTGGTCGTGAATGTCGTCGATGTCCACCTGCGCCAGCGCGGGCAGCGCACGGCGTTGGTTGAGGTACAGGTTGTGCATCAGAGTGAACAACCACGCGCGCAGGTCGCTGCCCGTGCGCCACAGCAACCACTTGCTGCAGGCACGTTCCAGCGTGTCCTGCACCAGATCATCGGCCGCCCAGGCATCGCCTGTGAGCACCCGCGCGTACCTGCGCAGGCCGGGCAGTTGTTCGATGACCTGGGTGCGGTTCATGCCGTGTGGGGCCTGTGCGGCGTTGAAGGGTTCTCAGGGCCGTGCGGTGCGCCAAACCTGGTTCACCCCGTCGCCGGTTTTGTCGCCGGGCTTGGTGTCCTTGATCCAGTAGTAGAGCGGCTTGCCCTTGTAGGCCAGTTGGGTCTTGCCATCGTCACGGGTGATGACGCTGTAGTCGCCACCGGGTGCCTTGCTGGCCATGAGTGGTGGCCAGTTGGTGGCGCAGGGGCCGTTGCACACCGACTTGCCACTGCCTGCCGCGTCGCGGTCGAACGTGTACAGCGTCATGCCGCCCGCTCCGACCAGTACGCCGTCCATGGTCTTCACGGGCGAGTCGTTCATGGTGGCGCAGCCGGCCAATGCGGCTGCTGCGACGAAGGCGGCCATCGAGATCAGTTTTTTCATGGGTTTCTCCAGGGTGTGGTGCAGGCGGAGGCGAATGCTGCCTTGCACCGGGACAAACACATGGGCGCAGCGGTTTATTCCACGGCGTCGCAAAAAAAATCTCAAGGGCTGCGCTGGGTGAGCGCAGACCGCATCGCACGCATGCCTCAGCGGCTGCGACTTTTCATGGCGCGCTCCACCTCGCGCTTGCCTTCGCGGTCCTTGATGGTGTCGCGCTTGTCATGCTCAGCCTTGCCCTTGGCCAGGGCAATTTCGCATTTCACAAAGCCGTTTTTCCAGTGCAGATTGAGCGGCACCAGCGTGTAGCCCTTTTGCTCGACCTTGCCGATCAGGCGCTTGATATCGTCTTTCTTGAGCAGCAGTTTCTTGGTGCGCGCCGATTCGGGGTTGACGTGGGTGGAGGCGGTCTTGAGCGCATGGATCAGGCAGCCGAGCAGATACAGCTCGCCATCGCGGATCAGCACGTAGCCATCGGTCAGCTGCACCTTGCCCTCGCGCAGGGCCTTGACCTCCCAGCCGTGCAGCACCATGCCCGCCTCGTGGCGTTCCTCGAAGAAATAGTTGTAAGCCGCTTTCTTGTTGTCGGCAATGCGGGACGTAGGATCGGGTTTTTTGGCCATGAAGAGGTAGATGCGGCACAAACCGGGAGTTAAAAGGCCTCCCTACAATGTGTGGGTGTCGCTGGCAGCGATTCTAATTTCCTCCGCTTGGCGCACACCGATGCCAGGCACAGTCTGCATGAAAACCGTTCACAAGTCCGTCCTCATTTGGTACAGCCCCGAAGAAATGTTTGCCCTGGTCACCGGGGTGGAACACTACCCCCAGTTTCTGCCATGGTGCGATCACGCGGGCGTGCTGGAGCAGACCGAGGACGGCATGACCGCCGAAGTGGGCATTGCGTTCAGCGGCATCCGCCAGACCTTTGTGACGCGCAATACCCACGAGGCAGGTCGGCGCGTGCAGATGCATCTCATCAAAGGGCCGTTCTCCCGCCTGGATGGCGACTGGCACTTCCACCCGGTGGGCGATGGTTCGCAGCGCGCATGCAAGGTGGAATTGCTGCTGAATTACGGTTTTGACAGTGCCACGCTCGCGGCGCTCGTAGGCCCGGTGTTTGACCGCATCGCTGGCAGCATGGTCGATGCCTTTGTGAAGCGTGCGGAGCAGGTGTATGGCTGAGCGGGTGCCGGGGAGCACTGTGCAGGTCACGGTGGTGGTCTGTATTGCTCCTCGCAAAACGCAGGAATGGGTACTTCAACTGCCCGAAGGTGCCACCGTGGCTGATGCGTTGCGGGCGTGTGGGGCGGATGGCGCACTGGGGCCGCAGGGCAGTGCAGACCGGCCGACCCTGGGCATCTGGGGGCGTGCAGTGTTGCCTGACGCCGCAATCAGACATCTGGACCGTGTGGAGGTCTACCGCCCACTGAAAGTGGACCCCAAGGTGGCCCGCCGTGAACGTTTTGCACGGCAGGGCGCGCGGACCACGGGGCTTTTTGCACGCCAGCGGCCCGGGGGTAAGTCGGGCTACTGAGGTCGCCTTGGGGGGCTCGGGTTAGCGCTTGCAGTCGGCGGCAATGATGCCGTCGATGCGTTTGGATTCCGCCGCCCGGCCGGCTTCGTCGAGGAAGATGCGCTCGCCCTGTGCGTTGGACTGGGTGATGGGTTTGCCCGAGTCAAACGCTGCCTTGGCCTGGCGCGCGCGCGTGCAGTTGTCTGCCTTGGCCTTGGCCAGCTTTTCTTCGTCTGCTTTTTTCTTGGCCGCTTCCGCCGCTTCTGCCTGGGCTTTTTTCTCTTCCAGGGCTTTGTCTTTGCCGGTACCCGGCGCGCTGGCGGCAGGCTTGGTAGCCGAGGCGGCAGCGGTGGTTGTGGCCGCAGGGGTTCCTTCCGCTGGCGCGGCTGCCACTGGAGCGGGTGCTGAACGCGGAATCCCGCCACCGGGCTGCTTCAGGATGTTCTTTTCCGGGGTATCTTGGGGTGGAGGGCGGTCGCTGAAGACCTTGCGGCCGTCCTTGTCGATCCACTGCCATTGCGCCGCCGCGCCCATGGCCCAGGTGCAGGCCACGGCCAGCAGGAGAAGCTTGTGCATTTTCATGCGGACAAGTTTATCCATGTGACTCACCCCCCGCCAGTGCGTTGAAGACGGGCGGGCGCGTTTTCACCACACGCGGCGCGGGTACAATCCGTCTTTTGGAGCTTTCTCATGCGCCTTCTTGGAAAAGCGCTCACCTTCGACGATGTGTTGCTGGTGCCAGCGTACTCCCAGGTCCTGCCCAAGGACACGTCCCT
>C687J35021_10000859_pt1 | contig 23393 bp, 17 predicted proteins | sample RifCSPhighO2_12_FD_35021 | JGI IMG/M metagenome (IMG submission 35021) | reverse complement strand
AAACGTTCCCAAAACCAAAAAACGGGAACAACCGTCGCGGGGTGGAGCAGCCCGGTAGCTCGTCAGGCTCATAACCTGAAGGCCGCAGGTTCAAATCCTGCACCCGCAACCAAAATCCTCTAGCATTATCAACGCCTTGCGCCTCGCCTCACCGCGGGGCCTTTTGCTGTGCAAACGGCGGGTCAACAATAGGTCAACAAACGGGCCAAAACTGCGTGCGATTCCAGTGGGATAGTGGCAGGGCAGGATCAGAAACGCGCGAAAACCGCAGCAGAACGCGCTTGGCAGGAAAGGCGGCCTATTCGGCCGCCTCAAGCCCCTCAGCCTCGTCCTCGATCATGTCCTCAACAGGCTCGTCCGTCTCTACCCCGCGATAGATCGCCTTCCCAGTCGCCACCTCGATCAGCCCGAGCAGCGCTTCCTGACGCCGTCCGACGAAACCGTCGAAGTCATCCGACCGTAGCAGCGGGGGATCGATCAGGTGGCTTTCAAGATGGGTATCGATGGCGGCGTCTGATGCCGCGCCCTGCTTCGGCAAGCGCGCGAGATACACGGACGGCGCATCGCCGCCCACGATCCGGTTCGTCTTGGAGCTGAGCGGTGTCTTGTTGATGATCGTGTCATACTGCTCCCGCGTGATGCCATTCTTCTGGCACCAGGCGCGGGGAAAGATGTGATGGATGTCGACGGCCTCATCGAAGTAGCTGGTCTGGTTGTAGCTTTGCCCGGACAGGAAATCCCGCGCCTGCTTGTGCATCAGCAGGGCATGAACACCCTTGTAGGCCGCAGATAGGCGTGACGTCATCGTCTTGAGGCGTTCCGGCCGGAAGGCTGAGTCCTTCACCGTTGTCGGTTCCGGTCCGCCATCGATCCAGGCGAGGACATCGGCAAGGTCCTTGGCGAAGCGAGTCTCGATCGCCCCACCATAGAGCTCCCCGAAAACGCCGCACCAGTACCATTGGGCGAGCTTCTGGCGCACCGCCTCCTGCGTCCAGCGATCGCCAAGTTCCGTGAGGATGGCTGCCAGCGGCACCAGTTGCGACTGATAGGGGACGTCCTTGAACCAGAAGATATTCTGACCGAAGAGGAACTTCCCTGCCTTCTTGAACCCCTCCTCCAACGCCCCCGCATATTGCTTGTAGGCGCCCAGCGGAACGCTAAGCACGGTATCGCGGGTGCAGCTGATCGCGGGCGCGTCGCCGGGCAACTGCGCCGCCAGATGGTTCAGGCGGCGATCCCGGGTGAATAGAAGCGCCAGCGCCTGGAAGAAGTCGGTCGGCTGCAAACGCGTCAGCGGATGTTCCTTGAGGGCGATCGCGTCCTTCAAGGTCTTGGCGATCTTGGTCCATTCTTCTCGCAGCAAGAACCCTTCTTCCTCACCCGCATAGATCGCTGTGAGCAGTTCGAACGCGTCGAGCTTCTTGCCGCCCGTGTTCACCTTCTCGAACACAAGGCAGACGGCCTCGCGGCTGGTGCTCTTGCCGAGTTCGATTACCGGCATCTGATACTGGTGGAAGGCAGACAGCACCTCGTTCAGGAACTTGAACCAGAACTGCATCTTGTCTGGGGCGTACTGCCAGTACGCGGCGAACTTGGTCAGCCAGTCGTTCCAATCGAAGATGCGGTTGGTCGGGAACATGCACTGTTCAAATTCAGCCTCTTCGGTCGTCAGATCCCGAACGACCTCCTTGCCGAAGTTCCGCGTCTCAATCTTGCTCTCGGGGATGCCCACAAAGGCGTCGATCCGGTCAACGCCCTCGTCCAGGGCGCGCGCCATGTCGATGTAGTAGAAGCGTTTGATCTTCTGCTTCTTGGTGTTCATCGTCTCGACAACGCTTCGGCGCATCGTCGTCTGATACAGCGAGGTCAGGCGCTGCTGCCCATCCAGGAGCAACGACTCCGGTGCGACGCTTGCGCTGCCAGGCGGCGCGCCTTCAATGGGGCGGGGTTTGAACTTAACCTCGCCGCCCGCCTGCAGGGTCATGATCGCTCCGACCGGAAAGGACCGGGAAATCGATGCCAAGAGGCCCCGCAGCCCCTCGTCGTCCCACACCCAGCCGCGCTGAAAATCCGGCAACTGGATCAGCCCGTCCCGCGCCCGCTTCAGAAGGTCATCAAGCGGCTTCTTCGTGCTGTCGAATTCTACCCGTGCCAATGCAATCCTACCCAGTAAATCCAGTCGAGAGATGTCCTCGCAAACCCGGAGTTCGGTTTACGGCACCATTCCCAATAGGATGGCGGTAACTGCTTCTGAACCCAAGAGGAAAAGGTAGGACTCAGAAGAAGATCGGTGGAGGCATCCCACATCGCATCGGCCTTGGCGGCGTCGATTGTGCCGTCGGCCTCAAGCGTGATCCGTCCCGAGGCGATGGCCTTGCGAACGGCGCTTTCATGCACCCCGCGCAAGGCCGCATAGGCGCGCCGCGACAGCCCCATCTTGCGATATTCTCCAATTAAGTCAGTGATTTGGACTTGCTCTTCGGAAGGTCTCGGCAATGTCTGCGACACCTTGAAACGGAGGTTTCCGATGCCCGCCAAGACCACCCCGATGACCGGCTTTGAGGCCAATTGCCTCGCCGCCGCCGACCATTTCATCGCCTGCCGCGGGTCCAAGCCCGCGACCCGCATCCGCGCCCGGTTCGACCGGATCGATCAGGCCGAGGCCTTCGCCGCGACCTTCGGCGACAGCCGCACGATGATCTACGCGGTCACCGCCGAAGGCCGCTCGGCCCACATCAAGAACGCCTGAAGGAGGCCCCGATGTTCACCAACCTCTCCGCCGTCCAGATCAATCGCCTCGCCCAGCGCCTGAGCGAGGCCCCCCTAGGCCGCAGCGCGAACGTGGCCGCCGCCGCCGAACGCTTCGAACGCCTGCTGGCCGCAAAGATCGGGGCGGATCGCGCGCCGAAGGCGATCAAGGCGATCCTGACCGCCCCAGGCTTGGAAACCGCCGCAGGGCGGCTGGCGGCCGAGATCGACGCCTGCGAGCCGGATGCCCGGGCCGAACTAACGCCCAGTCGCGATCCTGTGCTCGCTGCCGAGGCTAGGCCGATGCTCGAAGCCATCCCGGTCGCGCCCGAACCGGCGGCCGCGCCCAGCGCACCGCGCCGCCGCCGGGAGGCCGACATCGAGGCTAAGGCCCGGCAGGGTGAACTGCCCCCGCCGCCAGATTTCTCGGCCCCGACCCACGCCCGCTTCCGGGCCAAACTGGCCGCGCTGGTGGAACTGGCAGGGAATGCCGACGCCATCGGCCTGCGCGCCGTGGCGATCAATCCGGTTTCGTCCAGCCCCAAGGCGTTGGCCCGCTACCGCGACCTTGCTGTGCTGGCGATAGAGGCCCGGGAGGGCCGGGCATGAAGATCATCCGCAGCTTCGAGACGGGCGACCGCTACCGCTTCGACTTCGACCTTTGTTCCTGCGCCCGGGGATGGGCGCAGGTCGATACCGCGCAGGACGCCTCATGGTTTGGAACATGGGCTTCACCCTCCGAGCGGACGATCCTCAACTTCGCTGAGGGCGATGTCACCTGCACCGTCTGCGACACCGACGCGGAATTCGCAGCAGCGCTGCGCGAGATCGATCGCTGGAACCGGGATCACGGTTACGGCCCGGCCCGGATCGATCCCGGTTTTGATCCAGCCCTGAAGGCGGCGTTCGAAGCGGTTGGGCTGGAGGATATGCTACATTGAACGGCTCAACATGTCAGATGCCTCTGACGAGATGAACCTACCGCTTTCCAAGCATGCGGTTTGTTTTGGCATTCACTGCAAAGGCAGGTCTGTAGTCAGTCTCCGTCACGGCAAATCGATCAAGAGAAATCACATCGTAGTCTCGGAGCTTTATCTCCCCGCCCGTTTTGCCGAAGTTCGTGGGCTTCGCATCATTTACCCAGTCCGGAAACGAAGGGATGTCAGCCCAATCAGCTTCTGTGATGTCATCCAAGCGCTCCATCATGAGAAATCGCCCTGTGTCACTGATGCTCAAGCATCGCCCGAACAAGTCAACTAGGCTTGTTTGAGCAACGGTGAGCCAAACAAAATGCTCCGTGAAATTTGCGCCTGGAAATACATCTCGCATCTGTTTGACGACAACATTTTGGTCGTCAATAACACGATGCGCGTTTCTTCGGGTGCCTTGTGCAAAAGGTTTTTGTTCGATTCGAGAAAGAAACTCGGCATCGGTCATCTTCGGTTCATAAGTTGGCATAGCGCACTCCACTTCTCCAGAAAGCATTGTCGCATTGTGCCTACGTTGCACAAGAGTCAGTGAGTCAGCGGCGCAACATTCCAGAACAGCACCCGCCCAGGCCCGTGCTTGGCGAGGCACAGTTCCCAAGCCTTCGCGTCGTAATGCGGATCGACCGGAAAGGGCGCGCCCAGCGCGGCGCGCTCACTGAACTTGCGGGGTTGAACGTGGATCGTGGCCCCGGCCACTTCGCGCGGGGTGAGGTCACGGCCGATCTGGACGACGTGGCGGCGGGCTTTCGGCCAGGCGGCGAGGCCGCGGGCAAGGACGCCGGACCCGACGGCGCACCAGACCTCTTCGGGCTCGAATGCAGCCAGGCGGGCTGCGGCGGCGATTGCCTCTACAGCGCCGGGGATTTCTGCGCCGAAGGGGTTAGGCTGGCGCCAGTATTGCGGCAGTATTCCCGGGCCCGGGATTGCACGACCGACAAATAGCCGGGGCTGATCGGCACGACCTTGGCGCCGAGGCGGGCGGTCTCTAGCGTACGGGGATGCGGTCGGGTTCGGGCGGCAACGAAGATGGTGGCGCGCTTGCCGAGGCACCGGGCGACGGTGGCGATCGCGGTCTGGACGCCGCCTTCTGGCGGGCTGGCATAGGCCGCCTCGTGCACCCCGTCGAAGACCTGCGCGATGAAGCGGGCCTTGGTGCCGCCGAGGATTAGGTCGTCGCGCACCCCGGCGATGCGGTGGTGCATCTAAATGATCGGGGCGGTCATTGGTCGTCCTCCGGGTCGGGGCCTCTTCATCGGTGTCCGGCCCTTCGATCTCACCAAACTCCACCGGCCCGCAGGCCTTGGTCGCCTTGCGGGGATCGCCCTTGCAGAACACCAGGACGTTCTGGTGGGTCCGGCCGAGCTTGCGGGCGGCGGTGAATTGGCGGCCGACCCGGATCGGCAGCGAGCCCACGGCGGTGACGAGGATCGCGTCGTTGTAGAACCTGGCGCCAGCGGCCTCGAAGGCTTCCACCGTCAGGCCAGGCAAGTTGACGAAGAAGCCGTCGGCATCGCGGACATCGCCAATCACCCAGACGGCGAAGCGGTTTGGCCGGAGGCGGGCGACGGCCTGCGCGATGATCTTGGCCGATGACCAAATCGCGGGGTCTGATAGTGGCTTGCCTTGCGACGAGACCAAAGCCCTCCTAACCTGCGCGAGGCCACTTAAGATGACTACCAGACCGTCAATGCGATTGCGCCGGATGTCACGCAGCCCGAGGTGTTGCTGGGCGGCCTCGTTAGCGCAACCCAATCCCCGACAAAGGATCGATAAGGGGGTGATGACCGCGATTTCTAACCGGATCGTTCGGATCGAGAACATGGCGTTCGACTGCGCCGGGGTGGCCTCTCCTTTTGTGCGCAAAGCACCAACACCTCAGCGAAAGTCAGAGGTGCTGATTAATGCCTATCAGAAGAGGTCGCGCTCTGAAGACTACGACAGGCTCATGATCCAGAGAGCGAGAAGTCAGGTTGCAGATCATGCATTGAATCGGTTCAGACTTTCCGCAACGATACGACAAGTATCAAGTTTCGACGCGGAGATTTCGTGAACTGCCGAACATCCGACTTTCTGCTTTACCAGCAACTGAAGCGTCCAGAAGCTCCCCCGTTCCTTGGTCTCCTGACCCTAGGTGACGGGGCACGAGACGAGGCTCTTTCGCGGGTACGCACCTTTCTTGGCGGCAGTGCCCAGGCCATCCCTCGGCTGTTCCAGGCGCACGGATACCTGGCAGGGTGGACAGTGGCCCATGCCCTGAACGACAATTACGGCGGAAATGACCTGCGTATCTACGCGCATCTGGAAGATGTGCTGGGCGTACCGATCCGGACGCCGGCGGTAAGAGAAGACCTGCATCGAAGCTTTCTGGCGCTTTGCGACAGACTGGGCCTGCCCAGTCGGGGTCTGGATCGGATGGTAGACCTTTATCTTCTTCATGCCGGGGTGCCGCGGGCGCATATCCAGCAGCTGATTGAGGCGTTCCAGCGCCAGCATGATCTGTTCGGCGCGCCGCCAGAGGACTCATCGACCCTGCTGAACCGGTGGGAGGATGATGCGCTGGAATTTCTGCACCCTACGGTCATCACACCGCGGCGGGCGATTCTTTGGGATGAAACCGCGTGGCACGCCCGGCTTTATGCGCGGGTTGCCGCGAACCCGACCGGGTTTCAGGCCAAAAGCCCGTTCGAAAGCTTCTTTGCCGAGTGCTTTGCAAAGGCTGGTGCCGAGCGTGCGCGTGGTGGCGTGGCTGCGGCCCTTCCGCCCCGCCCGCGGCTGGTCTGGGGCGCCGACGGGCTGGCCTTGCGGCTTCCGCGGGCCAATGGCCGGATCGCCGTGCAGATGGATGATGCGGACCGCCCCCTGCGCCTGAAAGGGGGCGAGGATTGGGCGTTGGAGCAACCTTGGCCCAGACGGATGTCGGGGCAGATTGACGGGATGCCCTTTGCGGTGGACTTTCTGGCCGATGACAGCCGCTTTGCTGTATTCGACCTGACGGCTGGCCAGTTCCTTTGTGAAAGCGCGGGGCATGGGTCCCGCGACCTCATGCTGGATACCTCTGAGGCGCTGGTTGCCGCGCGCCGCCCCTTTGTGCTGGATGATCTGGATGCCTTGCCGCTGGGCGACGGCTGTTTCCTGCAGCGGTTGGTGCTGGACCACAGGCCAAGGATGCTGCGGATCGGCGGGCAGGTCATTTCCCTGGCGACACGACCGCGGCGCCGTCTGGGGCTGATCGGGGCGGAAATCGCGAATGGGCCACAGGGGCGTCTTTTCGGCCCGGAGGCGGTGCTCCGGGTGGAAACCGGCTTGTCCGTCACCGAAACGCGCCGTCTGCGGCTGAGTATCGCCGGTGTGGACAGGGTGATCGACGTGGCCGTGACCGAGGGGATCGGCGAATGCGGGTTGGCCGATTGCCTGCCCGCCGGGCTGCCGTCGGGGCCGGCGCGGCTGCGGCTGGAACTTCTGGCGCCGGATCGCGAAGCGCGATCGGCGGGGATCACCCTTGGCGCCTTTGTCTGGAGTGAGTTCGAGGCTGCGCGCGGGTTGGACGTGATCTGTGCGGCGGAGCCTTCGACCTTTCTTCCTTCGCATTCCCAGCATGTTAGTGCCTTTGACCGCGGCTTGCAGCTGGACCCCAAAGGGGGTTACGCCCATGCTCTGGCCGCCTTCGAGATCGAGGGTGAGTTGGTATCGTTCCGCCTTGCGTGGCCTGATATCAGTCTAGTGCGCTTGCGGTCGGATGGTGTGGTCAGCCCGATGCCTTTGGGGGCCAGGATCGGGGTAGGGGCGGACGACAGGTTCGGCCATGTGTCGATCCGCTGCCCAGATCGCGGCGCGTCCCTGCGGGTGGGGGCGCGGCATGAAGCCCAGCCCTTTGCGCTAGGAATGACGCGCAACATCGCAATCTCGGAGCTTGTAGGGAAGACGGGTTCAGTTGTGCTTCGGCGGTCGAACGGCGCCGAGGTGGTGCTGTTTGAAATCGTGGATGCCCTCCAGCCCACGCGGTTTGACCTGCGCCCAGTGCGGGTGGGGGTGCAGGCCACATTTGCCATCGGCACGGCCATCGACGCTGTCGCGGTCGAGGCCGAGGACGAGATGGGCTTTCGTAGCTTTCACGAGATCGCGCTTGGACGAAGGCCCGTGCGGCAGGCCGCGCCCGACTGGCTGCGCGCCGCGTTTTCGGGCAACGATACCCGCGAGGTGGCGCTGACCATAGCACAGCGGCCGGCTGATCAGGGACTGATGGTCGGGCGCGTTTTCGTGCGGCCTGAGAGTGCGAACGCGGAACAGGGCTGGCGCCCGTTGCGGAATGGCCGGGGCGATACCTATGCGTTGCCGCTGGTGGCCCCGCACAGCCTGTCTGATGCACCGGTGGATTTCATCCAGACCCGGTTCGAGACGCTGTGCCGCTGGCTTTCGGATTGCTATGCCTCGGATTGCTGGCTGGACCACGGGCTGGAGCGCAGCCTGTTGCCGCGCTGGCGCAGTCTGGGCGGCGTGATTGCAGGTCTGCCCCTTGCGGGCGGGCTGCTGATGCGAGCGGCGCTGGTGCCTGCACCGGGGGAAACCTCGCCCAGCTGGGTGCCGATGGTGCACCCGGTGGAGATTGATCCGGGCCTTTACTCTGCTCCGACCGCGGCCTTCGATGCCCTTGCCGATCAGGCCGACGATGGTCTGCGGGTAGGAGCGCGGATGGGTGCCCTATCGCGCGAACGCTTACGCGAGGGGCTTTTGCACGGGCAGGCGCTGATTGCCTTTGCCAATGCCGCGCAAGCCGAGCGGAACCCCGCCACCGTGCTAGCGGGCTTTCGGCCAGAACGCTTTTTCAAGCTGTTTCCCCATTTGGATACTGATCCCGGGGCAGGCTGGTTCTGGCATGGAACACCGATCCTTGGCCCAGCACATCTGCGGGCGGCGCAGTTGCGGATGCTGGAGCGGTTCGAGGCGGCCAATGTGCTGCTTGATCCGCAGAACGAGGGCGGCGGCAACAGCCGGCGCGGCGAAGCCCTCTCGACACTTGCGGCCCACGTTCTTGCGCAATGCTCTCCCGAACGGCGCCCGCCCATGCCCAAGCGCCGACCAGAGGATGACCGGCCCCCCGCGGTTGATTTGGCGGTGGCGGCCACGCTTTCCGAGTTTGCCCGTGCCAGCCGGATCGGTTCAGCCGGGCAGTTTATCGAAACGCTGGCCGCAAGCCTGAACTGGCGTGCGCCGGATGTGCTGGCCTCGATCGGGTTTCTGCTGCGGCTGGCGCCCGAATTGTTCTTCTATTTCCTTCTTGTCTGGCAGTTGGCCAAGGTGCGCCCATGACCCACGAACTTGACCCGCTTCTGTTCAAGACCCGGCTGCGTGAGACGCTGGCCCGCTATACCTCGACGGCGGCGGGGGTTTCGGCGGCCCGTGCGCCGCTTCTGTCGCAGCGGGTGGCAGCAACGATTGCGGCGGCCGATCTGGTGAAGGGCCCCTTTGTGGAAAGCCTGCCGGATTTCGAAAAGGGCGCATCCATCCGCCAGATGGTGCAGGACGGGCGTCTGCACAGGGGGTGGGCGGCAGTCGATGGCAGCGACAGCGGGCGCGCCCTGATGGACCGTCCGTTGCATCTGCATCAGGCGGCGGCCATCGGGCTGGACGAAAACTATCTGGTGGCCACGGGAACCGGTTCGGGCAAGACGGAATCCTTTCTGTTTCCGCTGGTTGACAGCCTTCTGCGCGACCCCGATCTGGCACGGCCCGGTGTTCGGGCCATTCTGGTCTATCCGCTGAACGCGCTGGCCAATGACCAGATGCACCGCATCTCGCGCCTTTTGTTTGCCGACCTGAAGGACCCCGGCATCACGCTGGGCCGATACACGGGTCAGGTGCGGTCGAACGAGATGCGCAGCGACGTGGAAAACGATCTGGTGCAAAGTCCGTCGTTCCAGGCGAACTTTCCCGATGCGACCCGCGTTCCGGCCAACTGGCTTCTGTCGCGGCAAGAGATGCTGGAAACCCCGCCGCATATCCTGATCACCAACTATGCCATGCTGGAGCACATCCTGCTTCTGCCGCGCAACCGTCGGCTTTTGGAAGGGGCCGACCTGAAATGGATCGTGCTGGATGAGGTGCATACCTACACCGGGGCGCAAGCGATCGAGGTGGCCTTTCTGCTTCGCAAGCTGAAGACCCATCTGGGTTTGGCGCCGGGGCGGCTGCGGTGCGTGGGCACCTCAGCCAGTCTTGATCCGGCCCGGCGCGATGAATTGGCACGGTTTGCCGAGAACCTGTTCGGCGAACCCTTTCCCAGCGGGGATGCCGCGGTCATCACTTCGGAACGGCGGCTGCATCCGCGACTTACCGAAGGTGAAGCGACCCAAAGGATTGACCCGCAGATCTGGGTGCAGATCGGCGAGGTGATTGCCGAACTGCGGGCAGCGAACGTTTTTTCCGATGAGAGTGCTGAACATCAGGTGGGCGAATGGAACGCCGCTATGGAGGGTGCAGGGATCGATGCGCTGCGGCTGGAGGGCCACCACCTAGGCGAGGCGCTGATCCACGTGCTTTCAGGGCTGGCCGAAGTACGGCAGGTGGCGCGCGCCTTGATGGGCCGGTCGCTGCCGTTCGACGGCTTGGCGCGGCTGGTCTTTGGCGATGATCCGGGGCTTGCTCGACAGGCGTTGACTGCGCTGATTGCGGCGGGGGTTCTGGCCAAGCCAGCTATCGGCGGCGCCTTTCCGCTGTTGCCGGCGCGCTATCATCTGGCGGCCTCGGGTGTGGAAGGGCTGGCCCTAACACTGTCGGCGGAAAATCCCGAACATTGGGAAGGGCTGCCGCAGGTGAGTCGCACTGGAACGCATGTGGATGGCGTTCCGGCCTATCCGCTTCTGGTCTGTCGCAACTGTGGCGAGCCCTATGTCGAAGGATGGGATGATGGCCATGCCCTGCATCCCCGGCCCGATTTGGCGCAGCGAGGTACGCGCCGCGTGTTGCGGCTGGTCGGCGCGGGTCAGAGCGCGTTTGAGGACGATGCCGAAGAGGTTGAGGCTGCCGGAGCCGAGGCGGTGGAGCTGTTCTGGTTCGATCCTAAGACCGGTGACCTGATAGACGGGCCCGGGGATGGTCTGCTGGGGCTGCAAGAGGCCGAGATGGTGCAGGACACCGAGGAGCGGCGCAGCTATGTGAAACGCTGCCTATCCTGCGGGCAAAGGGGCGGCCGCTATGCCGAGCCGGTGACGGCGATCAACCCCGGTGACGACGCTCTGGCCGCTGTCGCCGCTCAGACGCTGATCGAAGCCCTACCACCGCCGGCCAACCGCGAGTCGGATGCGCCGATGAAGGGGCGTAACCTGCTGGTTTTTGCCGACAACCGTCAGGATGCGGCGTTCTTTGCTCCCTTCTTCGAACGCACGGCCCGGGATCAGGCTCTGCGCGCGGCTTTGGTCGAGGCGCTGAAGCGGGCCGAGGACGAGAAGCTGGATCTGGAAGGGCTGAAGGAGGGGGTCTGGCGGGCCCTGCGGCGCGAGGGCTTCCGGCTTTATGACCGGCGCAACCCCGAACCCTTGGGCAACACGGCGGTGAAGGACAGGCTGCTTGCGCTGATTGCCGGCGAATTGTGTGACGGAGCCCTGCGGCTTTCGCTTGAGACGTTGGGCCTGATGGAGGTGCAGTATCACGGCGAGGATCAGGTGGTGCGCAGCGTTGCCCAGGCCCTGCCCGAAGGCCGGCAGCGGCTCGCCGCGCCTCTGGTACGGTTCCTGCTGGACCAGATCCGCTATTCCCGCGCGATCAACGATCTGGGTGGGGTGATTGACCTGACGGATGAAACCCTTTGGGGCGAGGGCAAGGCCAGCGGTGATATTTCCTGGGCCGAAGTCCGGGTGAAGGCGTCGCGCCGGTTGCACACGCTGATGCCGGCGCCAAACGCGCAGAACCGGATCAGCTGGCTTTTGGGCCAGAAGCTAGATTTTTCGCTGGACCAAATCGGCACGGCGATGCGCGCCTTCTGGCAGGCCGCCACGCGGCCGGGCTCGGGCCTTCTGAGACCGGGAGGCCATGGTCATGTGCTGAACCTGGCGGCGCTGCGGATGGTTCCAGCGCCTTCTGGCAGCCTCTATCGCTGCCGCAGTTGTGGTGCGGTAGCGCATGTCGATCTGGATGGCCAATGCACAGCCTGGCGCTGCACCGGCGAGGTTGAGAAGGTTTCGCGCGATGCGCGCGTCGTCGCGGAGCGTTCTAACCACTACTTGGAGCGCTATCGCTCGAGACCGCAAAGCGCGATCGCCCGTGAACATACTGCCGCCATCGGCGTATCGGAACGGGCCGAGATCGAAGAGCGTTTCCGCCGGGGTGAGGTGAACCTGCTTAGCTGCACCACCACGATGGAAATGGGGGTCGATCTGGGCGATCTTGAGGCCGTGTTCTGCCGCAACGTTCCGCCGGGTATCGCGAATTACCAGCAGCGTGCAGGCCGTGCTGGCCGACGGGCACAAGTTGCGCCTATTGCCCTGATGTTGGCGCGGGGAAGCCGGTATGACCAGTCAAGTTTCCGCAACCTGCAATCCTATCTGGAGGCGCTGCCGGCGCCGCCCTACCTGACACTGGAAAACCCCGACTTCTTCCGCCGTCACCAGGTGTCCATGATCCTGTCGGGCTGGCTGGACCATCGCCTTGCCGGGTCCACCAAGACAGGTGCGCCGCAGTTACGCGACATTCTTGGCGAAAGTCTGGACCATGCGCGCGAAGCCGCCCTTCTGGCCGATCTGCGATCCTGGCTTGCGTCGGATGCGGGCAAAGCGGCGCTAGGATCTGCCGATGCTCTGGCGGGAACACTTCCCGGTTCGCTGGTGTCGGTCGCCCTGCGTGGGGCCGATCTTGCGGCGCATTTCCTTCAGAAGGTGGAAGGCTTTGTCGCCGTAATCGCCGGGCGCTGGCGCGGGATACACGAGGGCTATGAACAGGCCATGGCTGCGCATCATGCGGCTACGACTGACGCGGAAGGCCAGAAGGCGCTAAGACGGGCAAATGGCCGGATGCGCGACAAGAAGCTCTATCTCGATCGGTTTGTTGTCGAGGCGATGTCGCGCGCAGCCGTGATCCCGACCTACAGCTTCCCGGTTCATTCCATTCATCTGGAAATCGTGACCGATCAGCAATCGCACGGCGATCAGGGCCGGGCGCTGCAACTGGACCGGGACGCCAGCCTTGCCATCGCGGAATATGCCCCGGGTGCCGAGGTGGTAGCGGGGGGCCGCATCTGGACCAGCGAAGGCATTGCCCGCAAGGCCGCGATCGGTGGCGGCGATGCCTGGACTGAAAAAGGCTATTACCGCATCTGTCCATCTTGCAACCATGTGCAGATTCACGACGACCGTGAAGGTTTTGACGAAACCTGCCCGCAATGCGGGGCGGGCCAGCAAGGGCTGAAGGTGCGTTTCATTGAACCCTTCGGCTTCCTGACCTCCTACACCGGGCGCATGGGGCGCGACCCCGGTTCATCCCGCCTGCGTGTGCGCCCAGTGGATGAAGCGCGGCTGCTGACCCGCGCGATGGACGAGGATTTCCGTCCCTCTGACCTGAACGGGGTGATGAGCTTCTTTGCTCCTGCTGTGCCGCGCAGCGGGGAAAAACCGGGGCAGATGTTCATCGTGAACCGAGGGCCGCAGGGCAAGGGCTACCTATGTTGCCCCCGCTGCGAATTCGCCATGCCCGCCCCACGCGATCTGGCGCACGGGGCCGAGGTGCAGAAGCGCCACGACAATCCTCGAAGCGGCGAGACCTGTCCGGTTGACAAGCTGGGCTGGCCCGTCGATCTGGCCCACATCTTTGAAACGGATCTGCGGGCAATCCGCTTTTCCACACCCTTGCCCGATTTCGGGCGCAAGAAGGAAAGCGAAACCCGAGAGGCGCGCGAAGGCTTTGTCCGAACGCTCTCCGAGGCGCTGAGGCTGGCGGCGACCGACCTTTTGGAGACCGATCCCCGGGACATCCGCGCCACGGCCGAGATTCCGACCGGGCATCCTTCGGTGATCCTATCGGATGCCGTGCCGGGCGGGGCAGGTTATTGCCGCCGCCTGCTGGCCGACGACGAGCCGCGCTTTTCGGCGCGCGCCCTGGTCGGCCGTGCCTTGCAGATTCTGGAATGCCCTAGTGGCGATACCTGCGAGACAAGTTGCCCGCATTGCCTAAACGATTTTTCCAACCAGCAGCACTGGGACAAGTTGAACCGCCATCCGGTGCGTGCCTGGCTTTCGGGCGTTCTGGCCCAGACGCAGCCTCGGCCCGTGAAGGCGCCGGCGGATGTGGTGCCGATCGCCAATACGGCGGCCGAAACGATTGGCCTGCGTTTGCAGGGGGCCAGCTTGGTCATTGTCGCGGCGCAGGCTCTTTGGGGGGCGCAGGGTCACGAACAGGCGGCGGCAAGCCTGAGGGCCCTGCGCCGCTGGCTGGACGATGACCGGGCGCGGAAAGTTTACTACCTGATCCCAGACGCGGCCGACATTGCCGGGGCAGGGTCCACGGGCCTTGACCGGCGTCTGGTGGATGGCTTGGTCGAGTATGAGCGGAACGCGCAGATCGAGGTTCATCTGGCCCGCGCCGATCGTCTGGCCGCGGCGCCGCGGCTTACGGTGGTGAAGCAAAGCGCGGCAGAGGAGTTCTGGGCCGATGTCGGGGCGCCCCCGGTGCTGGAGGGACCTTTGGGGGGCGTGTCGCATTTCGGGCGCAGGGCGCTGGCTGAAAGCTGGATCGGCTGCAACATCCGTGAGCTTTCGGTGCGCAAAGGCGTGCTTGAGGCGTTCAACGCCCGCATCCGCCGCTTTGACTATCGCCCGGGCACGCCGCGCGATCTTGGCCCTGTGTTCGATGCGGTGTCGGGCCGACAGGTCGATCTTCACATCGAAGACCCGTGGTGCCTTGCCCGACCGCTGCAACGCGAAAAGCTGGAAGCCTTCCTGACGATGCTGAAAAAGCAAGGCGTGCAGGTGCGCCGGCTGACGCTGGTATGGGAGCCGGCAAATACCCCCGACCTGCCGCCGCGCGATCAGATAGAGGCGGCGGAACAGCACCTTGGCCGGAAGGGGCTGTTCGCCCAGCTTCGCCCTGAACCATCGGACCGCAACCGCCGCCGCCATTTCCATGACCGGTTTGTGGAGGCCACCACGGTGGATGCGCTTGCCCCGCTGAAGGCACGGTTCGACATCACCGCCGGGATCGACAATCTTATGGCGCTACAAAAGGAATGCGCCGTTTTCCTGACCGTCGAGCGCCTGTAACCGTGGTGCAACTTGAACTGCGACTACTCTGTTGGAACCTGTGTTCGGGTTGCTTATGCTTGGATGAAGCAGGTACCTCCGGCGGTCGCGCAAAGAAGCCCGGTTGGGTGAATGTATCTGCCACCGGATCTCTGTGGCAAAAGCCTACTTTCGCGCCAAGCTGACTGCGCTCGCAAAATTGGCTTGGTCAGCCGACGAAAGCGGGCTGCGTGCTAGCGTAGCGCACTCGGCCTCATCCAGCCCTAAGCGCAGGCTCGCCACTGCGACCTCACTGTGCTGGTGGTCGAAGCTCTGGGGGCGCGCATGAAGATCATTTGCAGCCTCAGTCAATCCTTGAGGGCGGGGTTCGAAACCTTGGGGCTGGGCTAAATGTTGTTTTGTCAGCAAATCCGTGAGCCTGCGGTCGAACCGGTATTGGTAACGCGCGCTACACCAGCCTTGAAAACGTATCCGGGATACGCCATCTTGTCGTGAGTAGGAGTGCGTCCGATGTCGGTTCAGGAGCGGATCAAGCGGTACAAGTCAACTGGCGGGGCAGCGGGCCTTGTCCGGGTCGAAGTCTTGGTGCCGTCCGAAGACCGTGCGCAGATACTCGCCATGGCCGCAGAGCTTCGCGCGCGCCACCGTGCCCTGAAGCCCGTGCCCAAAGCAGGAGCCGTCAACCGCGAGACGGTCAATGACCGTGCAAAGCTGATCTTGCACCGTTTGGTCGCAGGCCATCTGCGCCGCAGTGACCGGCTTCTGGTGGAAGCCCGGCAGCGCTTCAAGGCCATGCCGCAGCCGGTGCCCGACTATGTTCGGGACTGGCTCAAAATCCTTGACCAACCTGTCGACGTGGTCGCAGAGCTGATCGTGAAACGATCGGACGCTCTGACGCGACTTCGCACGGCCTCTCCTTTCCAGCTTTCAGCCGCCTATGACGACCCGGCTTGGCGCCGTCGCGTCTGGCAGAAGGCAAAACTCGGTGCGGCCAAGTGAGGCCTGTCCGCGATCGAGACGACCTTTTGCGCGCAGCACGTTCGGTTGCAGAGCATTTCCAGGCCGACCGTGTCATTGTCGTCGGCAGTCAGGCCATTCTCCTGACATGGCCCGACGCTCCAATGGCACTGAAGATCACGCCCGAGATCGACCTCTATCCTGCAAACAACCGGGAATGGGAGGCGCGGAATCCGGGGCTCGAAGCATCTGAGGAAATCAGCGCGCTATTCGGCGAGATGTCTGCATTTCACCAGAGGTTTGGCTTTTATCTGGATGGTGTTGATGAAAACACGGCCCAGATGCCGCCGGACTGGATGAAGCGCGCGGCGACCGCCGAGATCGACGTCTATGGCCGGACCGTGGTCATCGTTTGCCCGGCAATTCAGGATGTGGTCGTCTCAAAACTCCACCGCCTTGCAGAAAAGGACCTGGACTTCATCCGGGAATGCGTTGCCGGCGGGCGCATCGAGGTTGCTTCTGTTCTTGCGGGCCTGCGCGCGACAAAGCCAGACCCAGCTATTCTTTCGCGGGCACAAAGCCTGCTTAAGGGAATGGGCAAGCGCTGAACCCTCATCGAACCCCACCTTTGTCAGCGGCGCTCCGTTCCAGATTGGACCCGGCCGAGCCCATGCGCAGCGAGGCACAACTTCCAAGCCTGCGCGTCGAGTGCCAATCGGCCGGCAAGAGTGCGTCCGCAACTGCGCTGTTCTTCAACAGCTGGGGTGGATGTCGTTCTTGGTTAGGGCAACCTGCCACTGGGATAGCGCGCGGCCGAAATTGCTGACCTGCATGTCGTGTTGTGTCCCAAACCCTTCCTTGCATCCTGGAGTAGCAAGGTTATCAATAAGTTGATGAATAGTTTAGCACCAGAAGCCTAAGTTTGACCCCTGACGCTTCCTCTTTCCTGTCGCGCTGCGTCTCCATTGATCTGGAGGTTGATCCGAAGTCTGCGCGAGTTTTCGCGTTTGCGGCGGTGCGTGATGAACGGGCAGTGGTTCACAAAGGGGCTGCGCTGGAGCCCGCGCTGGACCGGCTGGAGGCGCTGTGCGACGGGGCGGCGCATCTGGTGGGTCACAACATCCTGCGGCACGATCTGCCGCATTTGGTGGCCAACCGGGCACGGCTTGCGGCGCTGGGGGCGGCGGCCATCGATACGCTCTGGCTGAACCCCTTGGCCTTTCCGCGCAATCCATATCACCATCTGGTCAAGCACTATCAGGACGGGCGGCTGCAGGTCGGGCATGTGAATGACCCCGAACAGGATGCGCGGCTGGCTCTGCAGGTTCTGGCGGACCAGATCGCGGCCTTCACCAGGCTGGGGGAGAAGGCGCCGGATGCGGTGCTCGCCTATCACCATTTGACGACGCGGGGCGAGGCCTCGCCCGGGTTCGATGCGTTGTTCCAAGCTTTGCGCGGTCCTGCGCCGGGTGAAGCTGCTGCCCATGCCGCCATCTGCCGCCTGCTGGACGGCCGCGCCTGCAATCATCGGCTGGAGCAGACCTTAGGTCGCCTGTCCGATCCGCGCAACGGCTGGCCAATGGCCTATGCGCTGTCGTGGATTTCGGTGGCGGGCGGGGACTCGGTCATGCCGCCCTGGGTGCGGCTGCAGTTTCCGCAGGCGGGGCGGATCGTGCGGCACTTGCGCGATACCAATTGCGGCGATCCGGGTTGTGCTTGGTGCGCAGAGAAGAACAACCCGAATGCCGCGCTGGAACGCTGGTTCGGTTTTCCGTCCTTCCGCCCGCAGCCTGTCGATGACATGGGCCGCCCGTTGCAGGAGCGGATTGTGGCCGAGGCGATGGCGGGCAAATCGGTGCTGGGCATCCTGCCCACCGGCACCGGCAAATCGGTCTGCTACCAGATTCCGGCGCTGTCGCGGTTTGACAAGACCGGAGCGCTGACGGTGGTGATCTCGCCGCTGGTCGCACTGATGGCCGATCAGGTGCAGGGGCTCGCGCGAGCGGGGATATCGGCGGCGGTCACGGTGAACGGCATGCTGTCGCTGCCGGAACGTCATGACGCGCTGGAAAAGGTGCGGATGGGCGATGCGGCGATGCTGCTGATCTCGCCCGAACAGTTGCGGTCACCGTCGATCCGTACGGTGCTGCAACAACGCGAGGTCGGGCTTTGGGTGCTGGACGAGGCGCATTGCGTCAGCAAATGGGGCCATGATTTCCGGCCCGACTACCGCTATGTCAGCCGCTTCATCAAGGAATTCTCGGGCGATAGCCCAGCGCCCGTGCTGTGCTTGACCGCCACGGCCAAGCCGGAAGTGGTGCGCGACATCCGTGACCACTTCCAGACCCGCCTCGGGGTAGACCTGATGCTGCTGGATGGGGGTGCCGTGCGCACGAACCTGTCATTCGCGGTTCTGCCCACGCAGAAGGCGACCAAGCTGACCGACATCCTGTCGGCAATCGAGGCGAACCTTCCGCCCGAAGGCGCCTCGGGGGCTGTGGTCTATTGTGCAACACGTGGGGCGACGGAAAGGGTAGCGGAGTTCCTGAAAGGGCAGGGGCTGGCGGCTGATTACTTCCACGCAGGGTTGCCGCCCGACCGCAAGCGCGATGTTCAAGAGGCGTTTCGCACCGGCCAGTTGCGAGTGATCGCCGCGACCAACGCCTTTGGTATGGGGATCGACAAGCCCGATATCCGGCTGGTCGTTCATGGCGACATTCCGGGCTCCCTGGAAAACTACCTGCAAGAGGCAGGCCGCGCCGGTCGGGATCGCGCGCCCGCCAATTGTGTGCTGCTGTTCAGCCCCGAGGATGTGGAGCGGCAATTCTCGCTGTCGGCGCGTTCGCGTCTGGCCCGGCATGAGATCGGCGCGATCCTGAAGGCGTTGAGGCGGATGGAAAAGCACAAGTCGGGCGAAGTGGTTGCCACGCCGGGCGAGATCGTGCGCGAGGAGAAGGATCAGGAGTTCGAGCGCGACAAGACCACCGACGACACCCGCGTGAAAACCGCCGTGGCCTGGCTGGAGGAAGCGACGCTGCTTTCCCGCGAGGAGAACCGGGTGCAGGTGTTCCCGTCATCGCTGCGCATCCGGTCGGTGGATGAGGCGGCGGCGATTTTGGAAAAGGCGCAGATCACCGGTGTCAGGCGCACGCAACTGATGGACCTTGTGCGCCACGTGATGAACGCGCTTGTCGATGCCGGGGTTTCGACGGATGATCTGACGGGCGCTTGTGGATTATCGGGGCGTGAGTTGCACCGGGCCTTTGCCGATCTTGAGGCGCTGGGCATCGCCAGCAACGACACGGGCATCACGGTCTATGTTCATCTGGGGGTCGAGGATGCCTCGGCCCGCCGTCTGGACTACGCGGCCCGTATGGAGTCTGACCTGATCGCCATGATGCAAGAGGCCGTGCCGGATGCCGAAGGGTCTGAGGCGCAACCTTTGAACCTGACCGAAACCTGTCAGGCCTTGCGCGACAAGGGGCATGCCCAAGTGCGGCCCGATCTGGTGGAAACCATTCTGCGCGGCATGGCGCAGGACGGGCGCGATCAGGATGGCGGCAGGGGCAACCTGACCCTGCGCAAGGTCAGCCGCAACACGATCTTCGTGCGGCTGGAGCGGTCATGGCTTGTGGTCGCCCGGACGGCTGAACTGCGGCGGCAGGGGGCGCAGGCACTTCTCGCCCATCTGACGGGCAAGGTCTCTAAGGGCACGCGCGGCAAGGATATTCAGGTGGAAACCACCCTTGGCGCGATGCTGGATGCGCTGAACGGCGACGCGCTGCTCAGGGCCGAGGTCAAGGACATGACCCGCCTGATGGACCGTGCGCTCTTGTGGCTGCACGAACAGCAGGTGGCCACCTTGGGTCGGGGCCTGACGGTGTTCCGCCCGGCGATCACGGTGCATCTGAATCCCAAGGGCGGGCCATTCACCGTGCAGCACTTTGCACCCCTCGAAGAGCACTACGGCGAGACAACGATCCAGACCCATGTGATGGCCGCCTATGCAGAAAAGGGGCTGGAGGCGATGGATCAGGCCCAGCGCCTGTCGGAAGATTACTTCGTGCTGGACCGCGACGCTTTCCTGCGCCGATGGCTGCCGGGGCGCGGTACGGAAATCCGGCGCCAGACGACGGGCACGTCATGGCGCACGATTGTCGATGCGCTCGACAATCCAGTGCAGGCCGAGATCGTGCGCGATGACCGCGAACAGACCAACGTGCTGGTGCTGGCAGGGCCGGGGTCGGGCAAGACCCGAGTGCTGGTGCATCGCATCGCTTACCTCATCCGCGTGAAACGTGAGGACCCGCGCGGCATTCTGGTGCTGACCTACAACCGCCATGCCGCCGCCGAGATCCGCGAACGCCTGCGCCGCCTGATCGGGGACGATGCGGCCGGGGTGACGGTGTCGACCTGCCACGCGCTGGCGATGCGGCTGATGGGGGCAAGCTTTGCAGGTGACCACGAGGGCCTGCGCGACTTTGACGGGATCGTCATGCAGGCGGTGGCCCTCTTGCGCGGCGATGGCCTTACCAAGCCCGAGGCCGAGGCCCTGCGCGAGACGCTGATCCAGGGCTATCGCTGGCTCTTGGTGGACGAGTATCAGGACATCGGCCCAGAGGAATACGCCCTGATCGGCGCCGTGGCGGGGCGGTCGCTGGAAGATGACCTGCGGATCAGCCTTTTTGCCGTGGGCGACGATGACCAGAATATCTACGCCTTCGCTGGGGCCAGTATCGATTTCATCCGAAGGTTCGAAGCCGATTACTCCGCCAAGCCTGTCTGGCTGACCGAGAACTACCGCTCCACGGCCCATATCATTGCGGCGGCCAATGCCGTGATCGCTCCCGCTGCTCAGCGCATGAAGGCGGGTCACGATATCACGGTAAACCGCGCCCGCGCCAAAGCGATGCCGGGGGGCGACTGGGCGGCGCTGGACCCGGTGGCGCAAGGGCGAGTCAGCCTGCTGGACGCGGGCGGTGATACCGCGCAGGCGGTGGCTGCACTGGACGAACTGCAGCGCCTGTCCCGGCTCGACCCCGATTGGTCATGGCGGCGCTGCGCCGTGATTGCCCGCGACTGGCGGCGGCTGGAACCTGTTCGCGCCTATGCCGAGGCGCTGGGCATCCCCATCGACATGGCGAATGAGAAGCCGCTTACCCTGTGGCGCATGCGCGAGATGCAGGGCTTCGTTCGTACCCTGTTGGCAGATCGCAGCCGGCTGCTGACCATCTCCGATCTGGTCGCGATCCTGAACGCGCAGCCGCAATCACGCTGGACCGACCTGATCGGCGAAGGCATTGGCACCCTCGCACGCGAACTGGTCGAAAAAGCCGCGCCGGTCCCCGACATCGTGCAGTGGTTCGGCGAATGGGCGCGGGATGTGCGGGGCGAACAGCGGGGGCTGCTTCTGATGACCGCCCATCGCGCCAAGGGGCTGGAGTTTGACCATGTCGCCATCCTGAACGGTGGCTGGGATCGCCCGTCGCGCGGCGAGGATGCCGATGCGCCTCGCCGCCTGTTCTATGTCGCGATGACGCGGGCGCGGTCCACGCTGACCGTACTGACTGACGGACGGCATGCCTTCGTGCAGCCCGGTGACGCTGTCCTGTCCCGCCGCGTCACTCCCGATACCGCCGCCCTGCCGCGCGCCCGCCTGCGCTATTTGCCGCCCGATCCGAAGCTGGTGGACCTTTCCTTTGCAGGGCGCCTTCGCCCCGGTGATCCGTCGCTGGCCGCCATCGCCGCCGCGCGCACTGGCGACACCGTCCATCTGATCCGCGACGGCGACCGCTGGCGGATGGAGAACGCCCAAGGCCAGACCCTTGCCCGCCTGTCCCGCGCCTTTGCCCCGCCCGAAGGCACCACCTTCCTGCGCGGCGAGGTTGCGGCCATCCTGCACTGGCGGCGCGAGGATGGGGATGAGGACTATCACCACCTGCTCCGCCGAGACGAATGGGAGGTGGTCCTGCCCGAATTGGTGTTCGAAAGCCCTCCGTGATCCAACGACTCTGCGTCGGATCGCTCCATACGGCGGCAGGTTGATTTGTAAAGCGCTTGTCTTTACATTGGCCCTGCAAGCGGAGAGCAGAACCATGGTCGCAGTCACACCCCAAGACGAAGCCCAGCGTCGGTCGCTGATCAACCTGCGGGTCACGCCGCGGGACAGGGACCTGATTGACCGCGCAGCCGCTAGCCTCGGCAAGAACCGGTCCGAGTTCATGATGGACGCCAGCAGGCAGGCCGCCGAGGACGCTCTGCTGGACCGGCAGGCGTTCCGGCTGGACGCCGCGCAGTTCGGCGCTTTCGTCGCGGCTCTGGACGCGCCGCCCGCGCCGAATGACCGGTTGCGTCGCCTGCTTGCAACCCCGGCGCCTAGGGACAAATGACCGACGGCACGCTGCTGGCTCCCGTCCCTCTGGCCGATCGTCACGACGTTGAAGCCTTCGCCTCTGGCGCCCCGACGCTCGATGCCTGGATCAGGCGTAAGGCGCGGGCCAATCAGGCCTCTGGCGCCTCGCGGACTTACGTCCTGTGCCGTGGCGAAAGGGTTGTTGGATTCTATGCTCTCGCCGCGGGATCGGTCAGCCATGACCTCAGCCCGCGCAAGTTGCGCCAGAACATGCCTGACCCCGTGCCTGTCATCGTGCTGGGGCGTTTGGCTGTCGATGCCAGCGAACAAGGGAACGGCCTCGGCCGCGCGCTTCTGCGCGACGCCGTCCTGCGGGTTGCCGCTGCAGCGCGTGAGGTCGGGGTTGCCGCCATGCTCGTCCACGCGCTGAACGACCGGGCGAAGGCGTTCTACGTGGCCGCGGGCTTGGAACCATCGCCCGTGGACCCGATGGTGCTGATCCTGCGGATCAAGGACATCAATGCCCTGATCGGCGATTGACCGACACAACCCTGCTTGCTCGCCATCAACGCCGCCCGCGATCCGGGCGTTGCGGATATAGGGGACCAGCCGGTCAACCGGGAGCACGTCGATCTGAAGCACGGGGCGAGGCCTTTCCGAGGGGGCGGCCTAGGGCTGCGGCCTCAGATGCGCACCTGCGCACCCAAAGCGCGCACCCAAGGCGCGGACCCAGATTTTTGTTCTGTCACTAGCGGTTAGTCGCGCCTAGGCCCCCCGCATACGTCTCCCTTCCGGGAGAACCTAACGCGGGGGGCCAGCCGGGAGCGGCGGCGGGAGCAGGGGTGAGGGCGTCGAGTGAAGCGATCCGTCGCCTGCACCCTTCGCCATCTTGCCTTCTTTATGCGTCAAAACCCGGGAAAGTGTCGCGCCCGAAGTTCGACGGATCAGGCCGGTTGTCCTCGGTGTCCGCGCCGCTTTCGCGCGGGGTTGTGCGGGTAGTTGCGGTAAGGGGTTTTGCGCCCTTGCTGTTGATTTTCACCCAGAACTGAGCCGGTTTTTTCACCGAGAAGTGAGCCACCTCTGATTATGGATTTCGGTTCATGCTGGGGTCAAGGGTGGGTTTGT
>C687J35021_10000856_pt1 | contig 23426 bp, 17 predicted proteins | sample RifCSPhighO2_12_FD_35021 | JGI IMG/M metagenome (IMG submission 35021) | reverse complement strand
TTCACTGGCGGCGCGGGCGATACGGATGGCGATTTCGCCACGGTTGGCGATCAGCAGGGCGGCGAAGGGCGCGGTCGTAACGGGCATGGTGGCTCCAGATTGTTATTCTGCAGCCATCTTAGGCGCTCGGTGGGCGAGGTAAACCAAGCCTTAGCGGCTGAGGGTTGGGCTATTGATGCGGGTGATAAGAGGCGGGCTGATCGCGGGCATGGCCCGCGCCTACAGGGGGCATGAATGGTTGTCGGCGCGGGCTTGCCCTCGATGGGCATTTCGCTGGCTTAGCTGCGCCGTTCGACGATATAACGGGCCAGTTCGCGCAGCGGCTCGGCGGCCGAGTCGAAGGGGCGCAGGGCGTGCAGGGCCTGGTCGCGCAGTTCCAGGGCATAGGCCTTGGCGGCATCGAGGCCGAGCAGGGCCGGGTAGGTGGGTTTGTCGTGGGCCTGGTCCTTGCCCTGGGTCTTGCCCAGGGTGGCGGTGTCGCTTTCCACGTCGAGGATATCGTCCTGCACCTGGAAGGCCAGGCCGATGGCGCGGGCGTAGCTGTGCAGGGCTTTCAAGGCATGCTCGTCGGCGTGTTCGCTGGCCAGGGCCCCCAATTGCACGCTGGCTTCGATCAGGGCTCCGGTCTTGTGCCGGTGCATGATTTCCAGGGCGCTCTGGTCGAGCCGTCTGCCCACCGAACCGAGGTCGATGGCCTGGCCGCCGACCATCCCGGCCGGCCCGGCGGCGCGGGCCAGGGTGCTGATCATGCTCAGGCGCAGCTGGGGGTTCTGCGGGTTGCGCCGGGCGTCGGCCAGCACCTCGAAAGCCAGGGTTTGCAGGCCGTCGCCGGCGAGTATGGCGCAGGCCTCGTCAAAGGCCTTGTGGGTGGTTGGCTGGCCGCGACGCAGGTCGTCGTCGTCCATGGCCGGCAGGTCGTCGTGGACCAGGGAGTAGGCGTGGATTAGCTCCACCGCGCAGGCCGCGCCGTCGGCCCGTTCTGGGTCACCGCCGAGGGCTTCGCAGGCGGCATAGACCAACAGCGGGCGGACTCGCTTGCCGCCGTTGAACAGGCTGTAGCGCATGGCCTGGTAGAGCCGCGCCAGCTGTGGCTGCTCCTGGCCGAACAAACCGTCCAGGGCGGCGTCGACACGGCTTTGGCACTGCGCCTGGTAGGCCGCGATCATGCCAGACGATCCGCGTCGAAGGGGGCTTCCTCCAGCTCGCCGTCGCGCTCTATCAGCATCTGTACTTTCTGCTCGGCCTGGGCCAGGGCGGCCTGGCAGTCGCGGGTCAGGCGCACGCCCTGCTCGAAAGCGGTCAGCGAGTCTTCCAGCGACAGCTCGCCGTTTTCCAGACGCTCGACCAGGTTCTGCAGATCGGTCAGGGATTGCTCGAAGTCGAGCGCGGCTTTTTTGCGGGCGGCCATGGCGGATATCTCGGGGCAGATCGGGGAAGTGGAACCGGCGCGACACTAGCAGAGCCGGCGCGTGCGGGCAAATCAGCGGGGCGGTATGTGGGCTTGTGGGAAGGGCTTCAGCCGCGACAGTTGTTCGCCGCTAAAGCGCCTCCCACAGGGTTTGAGGTCTGCTTGGCTGTCAGCCGATCAGACCGTGGCCCCGCGCCATCAGCACTGCTAACAATGGGATGGCCAGCAACAGCAACAGTTCCACCCGGATTGCCATGATCACCCAGCGTGCCTGGCGCGCACTGACCTGGGGGGGGTGGCCGGCCTTGAGGGCATTGCGCCAGTTGATAAAGACAAAGGTCGGCCCTGCCGAAATCAGCCCGACCAGGATAAACAGGCCGACCTTGGCATGGAACAGGCTGTTGCCCAGGTAGTAGTCCAGGCCCTTGCCGTACCAGATCACCCGGGCCAGGCCGCTGAACAGCACCAGCCCGGCGAAGATGCCGTAGGCCAGGTCGGTGATGATCAGGCTGCGTGCGCGCCGCAGATCCAGCGGCAGCCTGAACTGCACGTGCTCGATGGCGAGCAGGGCGAACAGGACGAAGATCGACAGGTAATGGATATAGGCGGCGAGAGCTTGGGCCATTGGCGAGTCCTTGGGGTGAAGAGGGGCCTTAGTCGGCCAGTTCCACTCGGTTACGGCCGTTGCCTTTGGCCTGGTAGAGGGCCTCGTCGGCGCGCTTCAGGCTGTGCTCCGGTTGTTCCAGGGCACGGCCCATGGCCGCGCCGATGCTGATGGTCAGGTTGAGCGGGGCGGCGTCGGTGCTGATCGGTTTCTGGTTGACGGCCTTGAGGATGCGCCCGGCAATGCGCAGCAGTTCCTGCTGGTCGTGAACCAGCAGCAGCACCACGAACTCCTCGCCGCCGCTGCGGGTCACCACATCCTGGGGGCGCACGGAGGCGCTGATACGGCGGGCGGTTTCCCACAGGGCCTGGTCGCCGGCGGCATGGCCGTGGGTGTCGTTGACCGGCTTGAAGTGGTCGAGGTCGCAGAACAGCACGCCGAGCTGCAGGCCCTGCTCCTCGGCCTGCAGCAGTTGTTTGGCAAGAAAGTGGTTAAGACCGGCGCGGTTCCACAGCTGGGTCAGTGGGTCGAGCATGGACTTGCGCTGTTCGCGGCTCAGGGCGGCACGCAGCTGTACGGTTTGTTCGCTGACCCTGCGCAGCTTCAGATAACCCTCCACCAGCACCGCCATATCGATAAATAGGCGCAGCTGCTGGTCGCTCATCTGCCGAGGGGTGGAGTCGATCAGGCACAGGGTGCCCAGTGCCTGGCCATCTTCGGCGAACAGCGGCTGGCCGGCATAGAAGCGGATATGCGGGGTCTGGGTCACCAGCGGGTTATCCAGAAAGCGCGGGTCGCTGAAGGTGTCTTCGATGATCAATGGCTGGGCGGCGAGAATGGCATGACCGCAGAAGGATATGCAGCGCGGCGTTTCCGCCGCATCCAGGCCCAGGCGCGCCTTGAACCACTGGCGGTCGTGGTCGATCAGGCTGACCAGCACGGTCTTGACGGCAAACACTTCCCGTACCACCCGCACCAGGGTATCCAGGTAGGGGTCGGCTGGCGTGTCGAGCAACTCATGGCTGTCGAGGCTCCGTTGGCGCAGCGTTTCATCGCCAGGCAGTTCAGGGATGAGCATTGAGCGCTCCTAATCGAGAGGGATTGAACCAGCCGTCAGCGTGGCTCAGGCGGTAAGCATAGACGCCCAGAATGAGGCTTCGCAGCAGCATAAACCACATAAAGGCCAGCCACAGGCCGTGATTGCCCAGGGCCTGTAGCCACCAGGCCGGGGGCAGGCTGAGGAGCAGGCTGAGGAGCATGGCGTCGCGCATCTCGCGGGCGCGGGTGGCCCCGATAAACAGGCCGTCGAGCAGGTAGCTCCAGACGGCGATCAGCGGCAGCAGGGCCAGGTACGGCAGGTAGTCGAGGGCCTGGTCGCGGACCACGGCGATATTGGTCTGCAGGCCGATAAACCACTGGCCGCCAAGCAGGAAGAACAGGGCAAAGCCCAGGCTGGCCAGCAGCGACCAGCCGCCGGCGACGATCAGGCTGCGCCGCAGGGCGTTGCGGTCGCGCGCGCCCAGGGCATGCCCGCACAGCGCTTCCACCGCGTGGGCCAGGCCATCCAGGGCGTGGGCGGTCAGCAGCAGGCCGTTGAGCAGCAGGGCGTTGGCTGCCACCGTGGCGTCGCCCAGGCGCGTGCCCTGCACGGTGATCAGAAAGAACACCGCCTGCAGCGCCAGGGTGCGGATAAAGATGTCGCGGTTGACCGCCAGCAGCGGTCGCCAGTTCAGCCAGCGCCCCAGCGCCGCCCAGTCGAGCCGCCCGGCATAGCCGCGCAGGGCGCGCCGCGCCAGGTACAGGCCGAGCAGGGCACCACTCCATTCGGCAATCACCGAGGCCCAGGCCGCGCCCGCCACGCCCCAGTGCAACCCGAGGACAAACAGCAGGTCGAGGGCGACATTGAGCAGGTTGGTGGTCAGCAGAATCGCCAGCGGCCCGCGGGCGTTCTGGGTGCCGAGCAACCAGCCGATCAGGGCATAGGTCGCCAGAGCGGCAGGCAGGCCGAACAGGCGGATATGCAGGTAGTCGCGGGCCAGGGCATCGAGGTTGGCGGAGGGTTGCATCAGGCCGAGGGCGGCGTTGCTCAAGGGCAGCGCCAGGCCGATCAGCAGCAGCGCCAGCCCGCCACCGAGCAGCAGGCCCTGCAACAGCACCTGGCGCAGCGCGCCGCCGTCGCCCCGGCCGGCGGCCTGGGCGCTGAAGCCCGTGGTGCCCATGCGCAGAAAGCCCACCGCCCAGATCAGCAGGGTGTAGAGGCTGCCGCCCACGGCCACGGCGGCCAGCTGATGGGCATGGGGCAGATGGCCGACCACGGCACTGTCGACCAGGGCCACCAGTGGCACCGACAGGTTGCTCAGAATCATCGGTGCGGCCAGGGCCCAGACCTTGCGCTGGGTCGGCTGGTGCTGCCAGGCGTCGAGCAGTGCGGACATGGGCGCTCCGGAAAAAGGCCGATTATAGGCGCAGCCCGGTTGATAGTGCGTTTTCGCCTATGCAGGCCTGGTTATAGCAGCAAGGGTTGCAGCGGTCGGCCGCAGTCCACGGCATGGCTGGCTAAACTGAGGTCAGGGGGTAATGACTGCGCATCGCGCGGTCGAGGAGGTAGTTATGCATATGGCACAAACCCTTGAACGCAACCTGCAGCGTGCGCACTGTCAGTACGAGCTGCTCGAACATGACATGACGGCGACCAGCCTGGAGTCGGCCCGCAAGGCGGGCATCCCGGCCGCACGCATGGCCAAGTCGGTGATCCTCGACGACCGCCGCGGGCATTATCTGATGGCCGTGCTGCCGGCCAATCGCCAGCTGGACCTGAACAAGGTACGCAAGGGCCCGCAGCGCTGGCAGCTGAGCGGCGAGCAGGCGCTGGCCAAGCTGTTCAAGGATTGTCAGCGCGGTGCGGTGCCGGCCCTGGGCGAGCTTTATGGTCTGGACATGCTGATCGACCCCATGCTGGTCGGCCAGCAGGACATCTACCTGGAGGCCGGCGACCACGAAAGTCTGGTGCATATGCCGGTCGACGAGTTCTTCAGGCTGGTGCCCAACGCCGAGATCCGCGAGCTCTGCGCCTGAGGTCTGATCCAACGCTACGCCGCGCGGCAGCCAGGTGTGCGCTGCTCGCGACTTTGCCGGCGGCCCACTCGTCGGCCGCCGGGGCCTCGACTATAGTGTGTGGCTGCACCCACCACCCTGTTGGAGCCCGCAATGCCGAAGAAAGGACTGCTTCTGGCACTTGCCCTGAGCCTGCTCAGCGCCTGTGATTCTTCCACCCCCGAGCCTGCCAAGGTCAGCGTCAGCGCTCCCGCCGCCACCGACCAAGCAGCGCCGCCACTGGACAAGGCGGCCCTGGCCGAGCGCTACGCCGGCCGCGAACTGACGGTGGTGGATGTTTCCGAAGTGCAGCTGGAGGGAGCCAGCACGCTGTCGGTCAGCTTCTCGGTACCCCTGGACCCCGAGCAGAAGCTCGCCTCGCGCCTGCATCTGGTCGACAGCAAGAGTGGCAAGGTCGATGGAGCCTGGGAGCTTGCCGACAACCTGATGGAAGTGCGCCTGCGCCATCTGGAGCCGCAGCGCAAGCTGGTGCTGACCGTGGATGCCGGGCTGCAGGCCCTGACCGGCGCGACCCTGGCCGCCGAACACGTCAGCCGTCTGCAGACCCGTGACCTGCAGGCCAGCGTCGGCTTCGCCAGCCGCGGCTCGCTGTTGCCGACCCGCCTGGCCGAGGGGCTGCCGGTGATCGCGCTGAATGTCGACAAGGTCAATGTCGAGTTCTTCCGGATCAAGGCCGAAGCCCTGCCGAAGTTTCTCGCCCAGTGGGGGCGCAGCAGCAACCTGGACACCTGGGAGGCGCGTTCGCTGCTGCCCATGGCCGATCTGGTGTACGGCGGCCGTTTCGACCTCAACCCCGCGCGCAATACCCGCGAAACCCTGCTGTTGCCGATTGCCGGCCTGGAGCCGTTCAAGCAGCCCGGGGTGTACCTGGCGGTGATGCGAGAGGCCGGCAACTACAGCTATTCGCAGCCCGCCACGCTGTTTACCCTGAGCGATATCGGCCTGTCCGCCCACCGCTATCGCAACCGTCTGGATGTGTTCACTCAGGCCCTGGCTGGCGGTGAAGCAATGGCCGGCGTCGCCCTGGAATTGCTCGATGGCAAGGGCCAGCTGCTGGCCGAGGGCAAGACCGACAAGGCCGGGCACGCCGAATTNCCCCTGGTTGCCAAGGCCGAGGTGCTGCTGGCCCATCTCGGTGANCAGACCAGCNTGTTGCGCCTGAACGGCCCCGCCCTGGATCTGGCCGAGTTCGATATCGCCGGGCCCCAGGCCCATCCGCTGCAGTTCTTCGTNTTCGGCCCGCGGGATCTCTATCGCCCGGGCGAAAGCGTGCCGCTCAACGGCCTGCTGCGCGATGCCGATGGCCGCGCGATAAAAGCCCAACCGGTGAATGTCGAGGTGCGCCGCCCGGATGAACAGGTCAGTCGCAAGTTCGTCTGGCAGGCCGATGCCAGCGGGCTCTATCAGTACCAGCTGCAGCTGGCCGAAGAAGCCCCGACCGGGCGCTGGCAGCTGCTGTTCGACCTCGGCGACGGCAAGCCGCAGCTCTACGAATTTTCCGTGGAGGACTTTCTTCCCGAGCGCCTGGCCCTGGAACTCAAGGGCAGTGAAGCGCCTTATGAGCCGGCGCAGGCCGCCGACTTCGAGGTCATTGGGCGCTACCTGTACGGCGCGCCGGCTGCCGGCAATCGCCTCAGTGGCCAGCTTTATGTGCGGCCGCTGCGTGAGGCGGTGGAGAGCTTGCCGGGCTATCAGTTCGGCTCGGTCACCGAGACGGAACTGAGCCAGGATATCGAGCTGGAAGACACCAGCCTGGACGAGCAGGGCAAGGCCCAGCTGAGTATCGACAGCCGCTGGAGCAGTGCCAAATCACCGTTGCGCCTGATCCTGCAGGCCAGCCTGCAGGAGTCCGGCGGCCGGGCGATTACCCGGCGGCTTATTCAGCCGGTATGGCCGGCCGAGCGCCTGCCCGGGGTGCGTGGCCTGTTCGATGGCGAGCAGGTGGACGCCGACAGCCTGGCCGAGTTCGAAGTGCTGGTGGCCGATGCCGCCGGCAACAAGCTGGCCGCCGAGCAGTTGACCGTGCGCCTGGTGCGCGAGCGCCGCGACTACTTCTGGAACTTCTCCGAGAGCGATGGCTGGAACCATAACTACAACGAGAAATTCCTCACCCTGGGCGAGGAAAGCCTCAAGGTCGACGCCGGCGGCACGGCCAAGATCAGCTTCCCGGTGGAGTGGGGCCCCTACCGCGTCGAAGTCATAGATGCCCAGACCGGCATGCTCAGCAGTCTGCGGTTCTGGGCCGGTTATCGCTGGCAGGACAACGCCGATGGCGGCGCGGTGCGCCCCGATCAGGTCAAACTGGCGCTGGATAAGCCGGCCTATGTCGATGGCGACACTGCCCGGGTCACCGTCACCCCGCCTTCTGCGGGCAAGGGCTACCTGATGGTGGAGTCCAGCGAAGGGCCGCTGTGGTGGCAGGAAGTCGAGGTGCCGGCCGAGGGCAAGAGCTTCGATATCCCGATCGCCAAGGACTGGGCACGGCATGACCTGTACCTCAGCGCCCTGGTGATCCGCCCCGGCGAGCGCAAGAGCAATGCCACGCCCAAGCGCGCAGTCGGCCTGCTGCATCTGCCGCTGGAGCGCGCGCCACGCAAGCTGGCGCTGACCCTCAGCGCTGCGGAAAAGATGCGCCCCAACCAGCCGCTCACGGTCAAGGTGCAGGCGCGCAACGCCGACGGCAGCATCCCGAAACAGGCGCAGGTGCTGGTGGCCGCGGTGGATGTCGGCATCCTTAATATCACCGGGTATGCCACTCCCGATCCCTTCGCCAACTTCTTCGGCCGCAAGGCCTATGGTGCGGACCAGCTGGATATCTACGGCCAGCTGATCGAAGCCGGGCAAGGCCGGGTGGCCAAACTGGCCTTCGGTGGTGACGCGGCGCTGGCCGGTGGCGGCAAGCGCCCGGACACCAGCGTGCTGATCGTCGCCCTGCAGAGCCAGCCGCTGCTGCTGAACGAGCAGGGCGAGGGCGAAGTCAGCCTGGCTATCCCCGACTTCAACGGCGAGCTGCGCCTGATGGCGCAAGCCTGGACCGATGAGCATTACGGCATGGGCGAAGGCAAGACGGTGGTCGCCGCGCCGCTGATTGCCGAACTGTCGGCCCCGCGCTTTCTCGCCGGTGGCGATGAAACTACCCTGGCCCTGGACCTGAGCAATCTGTCCGGGCGCGAGCAGCAGCTGGATGTGCAGTTCAGCGCCGAAGGCCAGCTGCGTCTGGCTCCGGGAGGTGCTGCGAGCGTTGTGCCGATCACCCTGGCCGATGGCCAGCGCAGCATTCTGCGCATTCCGGTGACCGCGCTGGGTGGTTACGGCCAAGGGCGTTTCAAGGTCAGCGTCAATGGCCTGGCCTTGCCCGGCGAAGACCTGCCGCCGTTCAGCCGTGAATGGACCCTGGGTATTCGCCCGGCCTATCCGGCGCAGCTGCAGCACTTCCGCGCGGTGCTTAAAGACCAGCCATGGAACCTGCCGGCCGATGCCCTCAGTGCCTTCGAAGTGGCGGGCCTGGAGGCGCGACTGGCGATTTCCAGCCGGCCGCCGCTCAACCTTGGCGAGCAGATCCGTGCACTCAAGGCCTACCCCTATGGCTGCCTGGAGCAGACCACCAGCGGCCTGTATCCATCCTTGTATGCCGATGCGGCGACGCTGAAGCGCCTGGGCGTGGCAGCCGAACCGGATGAGCAGCGCAAACGTTCCATCGAGCTGGGCATCGAGCGACTGCTGAGCATGCAGCGCTACAACGGCAGCTTCGGCCTGTGGGGCGCGGACAGCGATGAGGAATACTGGCTGACCGCCTATGTCAGCGATTTCCTTCTGCGTGCCCGTGAGCAGGGCTTCGGCGTGCCGGAAGAAGCGCTGAAAAAGGCCAACGAACGGCTGCTGCGCTATTTGCAGGAGCGTCATCTGATCGAGGTCAACTACAGCGACAACGCCAACCACAGCCGCTTTGCCGTGCAGGCCTACGCCGGTTACGTGCTGGCGCGCAGCCAACAAGCCCCGCTGGGTGCCTTGCGCAGCCTGTACGAGCGGCGCAGCGATGCGTTGTCCGGCCTACCGTTGGTGCACCTGGCCGTGGCGCTGGAGAAAATGGGCGACCAGCCGCGTGCCGATGAACTGTTGAACGCCGGCCTGGCCCGTGGCCGTGAGCGCAATAACTGGCTGGCCGACTACGGCAGCCCGCTGCGCGACCAGGCGCTGATTCTGGCCCTGCTGGAAGAGCACGACCTGGCCGGCAATCGCCGTGAAGAGCGGCTGTTCAACCTGGCCGATGAAGTGGCCGGGCAACAGTGGCTGTCGACCCAGGAGCGCAACTCGCTGTACCTGGCCGGGCGCAACCTGCTGAGCAAACCGGAGCCGAGTTGGAGCGCGGCGCTGCAAAGCGGCAGCCTGGCCTTTGAGCTGAACAATGCCCAGCCGGGCCTCAAGCTCGACGGCAGTGATCTGGCCACGCCTTTGAGCATCAGCAATTCGGCGAGCAAGCCGGGCGATACGCCGCTGTATCAGCAGCTGACCCTGTCCGGTTACCCACGCCAGGCCCCGGCTGCGGGCGGTGAAAACCTCAGCATCAACCGCGAATACCTGGGCATGGATGGCCAGGCGCTGGATCTGAGCAATCTGCAGAGCGGCGAGCTGGTGCTGGTGCACCTGGCCGTAGCGGCTGACCAGCGGGTGCCGGATGCCCTGGTGGTCGATCTGCTGCCGGCGGGCCTGGAGCTGGAAAACCAGAACCTGGCGCAAAGCTCGGCCAGCCTGGACGACGCCAGCAGCGCGGTAAAGGAATGGCACAAGGCAATGCAAAACGCCGCGATCAAACACCAGGAGTTCCGTGGTGATCGCTACGTCGCGGCCCTGGATGTCAACGGCTATGAAACCACCCACCTGCTGTACCTGGCCCGCGCCGTCACCCCTGGCAGCTACCGCGTGCCGCCACCGCAGGTGGAGTCGATGTACCGGCCCAACTGGCAGGCCCTGGGCGAGACGCCGGAACGGCTGGTAGTTAAAGAGCGCTAGAATGGACAAGGCCCGCCAAGTTGGCGGGCCTTGTCGTTTGGCTTAACCGATTAAACCGCTTAGCAACCACAACCCCAGTACCAGCCAGATCACCCCGGCAATGATCGAACGGCGGATAAAGGCGCGTACGGCCAGGTACAGCAGCCACAGGCCTGCGACCAGCACCACGATGCTGAGCAATGACGGCGTCACTCCCAAGGCCTTGGACATACCGGTGATAAAACTGCTGATCGCTCCGCTGAATATGCCGAAAAAGCCGCTCAGGCCCTCGACGATAAAGCGGATTACCGACCCGACGGCCTCGCCAAGGGATTCAAAAAAGCCTTCTACACCCATAATTCTCGTTCCACTCGACTCTGAGTTGATTGCTGCTGCGCGCCAGTGTGCCAGTCATTTGGCAGAATGGCAGTGCTCTTGGCCGGTTGAGTCGCTAATTGTCAGTACCGCCCCGTGATGCAAGGAATGGATCAGCGCATGACCCGCCTTAAACAGTTCTGCCTGCCGGCCCTGTGGCTGTGGCGTGACCGGCTGTGGCCATTGCTGCGCCGCCCCTGGCTGGGTATTCCGTTAAGCCTGCTGCTGGTTCTGGCGGCGGCCGACCGTCTGTTTCCCTTGCCCCTGCCCGCAGACGATCTGGCCCGGGTGGTGCTGGCCGAGGACGGTACGCCCTTGTGGCGCTTTGCNGACCATGACGGCGTATGGCGCTACCCGGTCAGTCCGGCCGAGGTGTCGCCCTATTACCTGGATGCGTTGCTGACCTACGAGGACCGCTGGTTCTATCGCCATCCCGGGGTCAACCCGCTGGCCCTGGGGCGTGCGGCCTGGCAGAACCTGCGCGGCGGCCGGGTGCTGTCCGGCGGCAGCACCCTGTCGATGCAGGTGGCGCGGCTGCTCGATCCCCATGCGCGCAGCTACGCCGGCAAGCTCAAGCAGTTGTGGCGTACCGCCCAGCTGGAGTGGCATCTGTCCAAGGACGAAATCCTCACCCTGTACCTCAATCGCGCGCCCTTCGGCGGCACCCTGCAGGGCGTGGCGGCGGCCAGCTGGGCCTATCTGGGCAAGCCGCCGAGCCAGCTGACCCGCGCCGAAGCGGCGCTGCTCGCGGTGCTGCCGCAAGCGCCCAGCCGCTTGCGCCCGGACCGTCATCCCGAGCGGGCCCAGGCGGCGCGGGACAAAGTGCTCAAACGTCTGGCCAGTTTCGCGGTATGGCCACAGTCGGCGATCAAGGATGCGCTGGAGGAGCCGGTGCTGCTGGCTCCGCGTCAGGAACCCAGCCTGGCCCCCTTGCTGGCGCGGCGGTTGAACCCCCGCGCTAGCCCGCCGCTGATCCGTACCACTCTGGATGCCGCCCTGCAGCGTCGTCTGGAAGACCTGCTGCTGGGCTGGCGGGCGCGGCTGCCGGAGCGCACCTCGGCGGCGATTCTGGTAGTCGAGCAGCCGAGCATGGCGGTGCGCGCCTACCTGGGCTCGGTGGATATCGGCGATGCCAGGCGCTTCGGCCATGTCGATATGGTCAGCGCGGTGCGCTCGCCGGGNTCGACGCTGAAACCCTTTCTCTATGGCATGGCCCTGGACGAGGGGCTGATCCATTCCGANTCGCTGCTGCAGGATGTGCCGCGGCGGTATGGCGACTACCGCCCGGGCAATTTTGCCGCCGGTTTCAGTGGCGCGGTGTCGGCCAGCGAGGCCCTGGCCAGCTCCCTTAACCTGCCCGCCGTGCAACTGCTGGAAGCCTACGGGCCGAAGCGCTTCGCCGGTGAGCTGCGCAGCGCCGGCGTGCCGTTGTTGTTGCCGCCGTTGGCCGAACCCAATCTGGCGTTGATTCTCGGCGGTGCCGGCAGCCGCCTGGAGGAACTGGTCAGTGGTTACAGCGCCTTCGCCCGGGGCGGCAAGGCGGCGCGTCTGCGCTTTCAGCCCCAGGACGAACTGCTGGAGCGCCGCCTGCTGTCGCCGGGGGCGGCCTGGATAGTGCGGCGCATCCTCAGCGGCCAGGCGCGCCCGGACCGTGACCCGCGGGCGCAGCTGGTGCAGCGTCCGACCCTCGCCTGGAAGACCGGCACCAGTTACGGCTTTCGCGATGCCTGGGCGATTGGCGTGGCCCCGCGTCATGTGATCGGGGTGTGGATCGGCCGCCCGGATGGCACCCCGGTGCCCGGTCAGTTCGGCCTGGCCTCGGCCGCGCCCCTGCTGCTGCAGGTGCACGATCTGCTGGCCAACCGCGACAGCCAGCGCGGCATTGCCCCGGCGCAGGAGGCGCAGCCCGCCAGCGTGGGCGTGGCGGCGATCTGCTGGCCGCTGGGCCAGGCCCTGCCGCGCAACGATCCCAATTGCCGGCGTCAACGCTTCGCCTGGACCCTGGCCGGCACCGTGCCGCCGACCCTGCAGGCACAGGATCAGCCCCTGGGCCTGGGTTTGCAGGAGCAGCTTTGGCTCAACCCCCAGGGCTTGCGCGTCGACGCCGCCTGCCCGGGTGCCACACGCCACAGCCTGGCCCTGTGGCCCGCGCCTCTGGAGCCCTGGCTGCCCAGGCGCGAGCGGCGTAGCGCGCGGCTGCCGGCCGTCGATCCGACCTGCCCGCCGCAGAGTGCGCCGGCGGTCGCGCCGCTTTCCATCGTTGGGGTGCGTGAAGGCGATCGTCTGCGCCGTCCCGCCGGCAGCACCGAGCCCCTGCGTTTGCGCCTTACCGCCCTGGGCGGCAGCGGCCGACATTGGTGGTTTGTCGATGGCCAGCCGGTGGCCCAGAGCCTGGCCGGCAGCGCCATCAACCAGCGCTTCAGCCGGCCTGGCGACTATCAGTTGAGCGTGCTGGACGAAAGCGGGCAGACCGCGCGGCTGCTGTTTCGCGTGCTGGATTGAGTGCGCGCGCAACGCATGCCGCTGGACTCTGTTGTCCGGGCGGTTTTGCGGGTTCGACTACACTGAGGCCAATTGAATCGTCCTGTGTCCGTGGCCTGCGGTTTGCTGCAGTGCGCCGCGGGCTTTTGCCTGTCCTGTCGGCACTGCTCCGGCTGGCGACTCAGGCGCGTGCAGCGTGCGGCGGGACGCATTAGGGGGGGGAATTATGGTTTGCTGGGCCTTGCGCCTGTTGTGTATCTCGCTGCTTGGCTGCCCCCTGGCCATGGCGGCCGAGTTGCAGCTGTACACCGAGGAAAATCCACCGCTCAACTTCAGCCACGACGGCCAGGCCGATGGGCTGGCCAGTGAGGTGGTGCGCGAGCTGCTGCGGCGAACCGGCGACAGCGCGAGCATTCGCGTGGTGCCCTGGGCGCGGGGTTACAGGCTGGTGCAGGGCAAGGCCAATGTCGGCCTGTTTGTGGCCGTGCGCACCCCCGAGCGTGAGCCGCTGTTTCACTGGGTCGGCCCGCTGCTGTCGACCACCACCAGCTTCTATGCCCGCCGTGGCAGTGGTCTGCGCATCGCCAGTCTGGAGGATGCCCGGCGGGTTGCCGGTATCGCCGTGCCGCGGGACTGGTATTCGCACCAGTTTCTGCAGAAGGAGGGGTTTACCAACCTGGTGCTGCAGCCCAAGCCCCACGAGGTGCTGCGCATGACCTTGTATGGCCGGGTGCCCGTGCTTGTCTATGAAGACCAGTTGCTGCCGAGCCTGGTGGCCGAGCTGGGGGCTTCCATGGACGACCTCAAACGCCTCTACGGCTTTATGCAGAGCAGCAGCTATATCGTTTTTTCCAAGGCCACCGACGTGCAACTGGTGCAGCGCTGGCAGCTGGCCCTGGAGCAGATGGCCGACGACGGCAGCCTGGCCCACCTTCAACAGCAGTGGCTGCCGCAACCGGCCGTCACCTCGCCATAAAGACAGCGGGCGGCGTGCTGCGCTCGCCAGACAGTCTGTCGGACCGCGGCTTGTATTTTGTATACAGCTGTGTGTCCAATGCGTGAAATTCCAATAACAATCAGCGGTGACCCACCATGCAGTTCTGGCGGCGCAGTATCCAGTTGCAACTGATTCTCAGCATGGGGGCGGCCCTGCTGGCCAGCATCCTGATCGTGGTGGGGGTGTACTCGGCGGTGGTAAACCGCCTCACCGAACGCTATCTGGTCGAGGAAGCGCTGCCGGCCCGGGTTCTGGCGATCCGCAACGATCTGGAACGGGTGCTGAGTGGCCCGATTACCGCCAATGCCGGCATCGCCGAGAACACCCTGGTGCAGGACTGGCTGGCCGCAGGCGAGGATCCCGAGCAGCGCGATGCCATGGCCCGTTATCTGGAAGGGGTGCGTGCGCAACAGAACGCCATGACCACCTCGATTGCCGTGCTCGCCAGCGGCAACTACACCACCGGCGAGGGGCTGGCGCGGGTCATCAGCCGCGATCAGGCGGAGAACCAGTGGTTCTACAACCTGGTCGACAGCAGTCGCGATCGGGTGCTGGAAATCGACATCGACAAGGGCACGCGACTGCCCACCCTGTTTATCAACCAGCGGATCAAGCAGGGCGGCAAAACCCTCGGCGTCTCCGGTCTGGGCTTCAGCCTCAAGGCCATGTCGGAAATGATCCGCGACTTCCGCTTTGGCGAGCGCGGTCAGGTGTTTCTGATCGATGCAGGCGGCGAGATCAAGGTCCATCCCCAGGCGGAACTGAGCGGCAGCGGGCGCTTGGCCGAGCTGTTTGGCGGCGCGGCGGCCCAGGCGCTGTTGGGCGGCGACGGCAAGGCCGTGCGCTTCGAGCGCGACGGCGAAACCTATCTGGCGGTGGCGCAGAAGCTGAGCAGCCTGGACTGGCTGCTGGTCAGCGAGGTGCCGGAGGCGGAGATCTATGCCGAGGCGCGCCAGGCCCTGGTGATGACCAGCGTAATCGGCCTGGGCGTAGCCCTACTGTTTCTCGGCCTGGTGGTGCTGCTGGCGCGCGGCCTGGTGCGGCCAATTCGCCAGGTCACCAGCGCCCTGGTGGAAATCGGCGGCGGTGGTGGCGATCTGACCCGGCGGCTGGATGAGTCGCGGGCCGATGAACTGGGCGACCTGGCCCGTGGCTTCAACCGTTTTATTGGCGGCCAGCGCACGCTGATCGCAGCCGTGCTGGCCACCAGCGAACGCCTGCGCAGCGCAGTGGCCCAGGTCGGCCAGGTGGTGGAAAACACCGCCGGGCGCTCGGGGCAGCAGCAGGAAATGACCGATATGGTCGCCACCGCCGTACATGAGATGGGCCTGACCGTGCAGGAAATCGCGCGTAACGCCAGCAATGCCGCCCAGGCATCGCAAAGCGCCCGCAACGAGGCGCAGCAGGCCCGCGAAGTGGTGGGGCAGTCGATTGGCCATATCGAGCATATGTCGGCGGAAATTGGCGACGCCGCCACCGCGGTCGGCCAGCTGGCCAGCCAGGTGGCCTCCATCGACCAGGTGCTGGCGGTGATTCGCGGCATTTCCGAGCAGACCAATCTGCTGGCGCTGAATGCGGCGATCGAGGCCGCCCGTGCCGGCGAGCAGGGCCGCGGCTTTGCCGTGGTGGCGGACGAGGTGCGCACCCTGGCCCGGCGCACCCAGGCCTCCACCGATGAGATCCAGCAGATGATCGCCCGCCTGAAACAGGGCGCGGAGACCGCCGTCAGCTCCATGCGCGCCGGCCAGGCCGCCACCGGCACCGGGGTCGAGGCCAGCCAGCGTACCGGCCAGTCACTTAGCGCCATCACCGAGCAGGTGGAACGCATCAGTGATATGAACACCCAGGTGGCGGCGGCCACCGAAGAGCAGTCCTCGGTGACCGAGGAAATCAACCGCAACGTGCAGGGCATTGCCGACCTGGCCCACGCCAACGCCGACGAGGTGCGCACCTGCCGCGAGGATTGCCAGACCCTGCGCGGTCTGGCCGATGATTTGGCCAAGCAGATGGGCAGCTTCCGCCTGTAAGGCGGACTACAGCTGAATCGGCTGCTGTCGATCTGTTTGGTTTCGTCGGCGCGGGCTTGCCCGCGAATCGAGGTCAATGGCAAGGCATCGCGGCCAATGACTGGGCGTTCCCACCGCCCTACTGGTTTTGTGGCGGTCGTCAGGACGGCGGGCGGCGCTGAATCGGGAGCTGCAGTTTTTACCCGGCGGCACGCTTGCTCAGGCCAGCTCCAGGCGGTTGCGCCCGGCGGCCTTGGCCCGATAGAGGGCGTTGTCGACCCGGGTATAGAAGGCCTCGGCGGAGTCGTCGCAAAGCGGCTGGAAGGTGCCGACGCCAAGGCTGCAGGTCAGGGGCGGCTGCTGCTCCTGGCTCGGCGTCTGCACCTGCAGAGGCCGCTCGCTCAGCTCGGCGCGAAAGTGTTCGGCCAGGGCCTTGGCTTGCTCCAGGCTGGTATCGGACATCAGCACGGCAAATTCCTCGCCGCCCAGACGCAGGAGGATATCGCTGTCGCGGCGGAACACCTGGCGCATACGCTCGGCGAAGGCCTGCAGGTAGAGGTCGCCGGCGCGGTGGCCGAACTGGTCGTTGATCTTCTTGAAGAAATCGATATCCAGCAGCACCAGCGCCAGCGTGCTGTTCTGTCGGCGCGCGCTGGCCAGCCAGTTGGGCAGCAGGGCGTTGAACTGGTAGCGGTTGTTCAGGCCGGTGAGGGCGTCGGTGCGGCTGAGGCGGTCCAGCTGTTCGCCCTGGTGCAGCAGACGCAGCTCGCGCTCGACGCCGATACGGTATTCGCGGTTCCAGCGATACAGCAGCAGGCCCAGGTAGCCCAGGTAGAGCACCAGGGCCACCGACTCGCCGATATCGCCGATGCCCAGGTGGATCTTGATCGCGGTACTGGGCAGGTAGGTCAGCAGGATGGCCAGGGCGCAGCGGCCCATGCGCATCGGGTAGGTGAGCGCCAGGGCGGTGCCGAACACCACCACGCACAGCACGGTCACCAGGTGCGAGGCGATGATCCCGGGGTACAGCTGGATGCCCGCGAGCATCAGGCCCCAGGTCAGCGACTGCAGCAGCAGGAGGGTCCAGCGCCGATCCAGCCAGCGCTGCAGCTGCACCGGCTGCAGATGTTCGGCGGGTCGCTGACGGCTGCGCAGGACAAAGAACACCAGTAACAGCAGGCCGCCACCGCTCCATATCCACAGATTCTGCTCCGGGTTGCTGCTGGTCAGCCAGAGCATGGCCCAGGCGAGCAGGTAGTAATAGCCGCCGAATCGGGAACGGATATGGGTATCGCTCGCCTCCCGCCAGAGCCTCAGACGGGGGGCGGTTGCCGCGGATATCGACTTCATCGGCAGCTACTCGCACGGTCACCCACTGAGTCTAGCCGGGTGATGGCTATTTGCCTTGCGCGGCCTCAGGCCAGTTGCAGGCGGTTGCGGCCCATGCCCTTGGCCAGGTAGAGGGCGTCGTCGACGCGCTTGAAGAAGGCCGCGGCGTCATGGTCGCGCTGCGGGTCGAAGCAGCCGACGCCGAGGCTGGCGGTCAGTGGCAGGCAGTTGTCGTCGATATCGAAACTCTGCTTGACCAGTTCCTGGCGGAAAGCTTCCGCCAGCTGGCAGGCCTGCTCCAGCGGGGTATTGGGCATCAGCACGCCGAACTCTTCGCCGCCCAGGCGCAGCAGGGCGTCGCTGTCGCGGCGGAAAACCTGGTGCATGCGCTCGGCAAAGGCGCTGAGGCAGGCATCGCCACAGGCGTGGCCATGCATATCGTTGACCTGTTTGAAGAAGTCGATATCCAGCAGCACCAGCGACAGTGGGTCGCTCTGTCGCTGGGCGTTGGCGACCATCACCGGGAACAGGCTGTTGAACTGATGACGATTGCCCAGCTGGGTCAGACTGTCGGTGCGGCTGAGTATTTCCAGCGATTCCTGCTGCTCCAGCAGCTTGAGCTCCAGGGCCAGGGTGGCGTGGTATTCACGGTGGCTGCGGTTGAGGGCCAGCAGCAGGTAGCTGAGGTAGGCGGCGAGGGTCATCAGGGTGGCTGACTGCTCGCCCCCGGCCTGAGCCATGACCAGCAGGCCCGGCAGGTAGATCAGCAGCAGGGCCAGGATGGCACGGCCTCGGCGCATCGCGAAGTTGAAACCCATGGCCGTGCCGAAGGCGACGGTGCTGAGGGTGGCGATGGTGGCGGCGCTGCTCAGCAGGGGGTGGCTCAGCACCAGGGCATGGATCAGGCCCCAGCTCAGNGCGGTGAACAGAATCAGCCCCCACTGCCGGTTGAGCCAGCGCTGCATGGCTTCCGGGCTCTGTTCGCTGGGCAGGCGATGCAGCACGCGCAGCACCAGTAGCAGGGCGAACAGGCTGGCAATGCCAAGGCCCAGGCCGAGCTGGCTCATGGGGCTGGTGCTGAACAGCCAGGTGAGCAGCCAGGCCAGCGGGTAATAGATACCGCCCAGGGTCGAGCGGGTGCGGGTGTCCTGAGCTTCACGCCATATGGCAAAGGCCTGGGGCTGGCGAGGGGCGGCGGAGTCAGTCATGGCCTGTGATCACAGATAGGCTTTAGCCTGAGCATAACTGCTACGGCATGAAACGCACTGTCCATTTGCCACTGCGGACCGACGGTATAGCCTCTTGCAGTATGGGGCAGGCTGCCGCGCCTCGGCCAGCCTCGCCTAGCGCAGGATCAGCAGCGGACTGGTGCTGGTGCGCAGCAGGTGGCTGGTGGTGCTGCCCACCAGGAACTGGCGGATGCGTGAGTGGCCGTAGGCCCCCATCACCAGCAGGTCGATGCCCTGTTCGAGCTGGTAGGCGTGCAGGGTTGGTTCGACCTCGCCGGCACGAATCGCCAGCTGCACCTCATGGCCGCCCTTGACCAGGCGCTGCTCGGCCTCCTTGAGCTGCTCCCAGGCCGGGCCGGTGTCTGCACCAACCATCAGCACATGGATCGGCAGGCCCTTGAACAGCGGGCTGGCGGCGAGCATGTCGATGCCCTTGTGGCAGGTCGGGCTGCCATCGAAGGCCAGCATCAGGCTCCGCGGGGGGTGGAACTGGCCAGGGGTGACCAGGATCGGCCGGTGCAGGGTGCGGATCACGCTTTCCAGATGGCTGCCCACCAGCTGGCTGACGGCATCGCTGGTTTCGCCCTGGCGACCGATCACCAGCAGGCGGATGTCCTGCTCCAGTTCGCCGAGGCAGGTCACCAGGTCGCCGTGACGCTGGCGCAGCTGCGGGTTGCTGACGCCGTCGCGCTGGGCGCGCTGCTTGGCCGCTTCCAGCGCCAGGCGGCCCTGCTCCAGGGCCAGGGTGCTGCGCTGCTGGTCGAGCTCGGCCAGCTCCTGGAGCAACTGCTCGCGGCTGCCCAGGGCGATATTGCCGGAGAGGTTGCTCAGCGGCGGGTACTGCTTGTGGTCGAGCACGTGCAGCAGGGTCAGCGGCGCGCCGAGGCGCAGGCTGGCCCAGGCAGCGTAATCGCAGACCGCCGGGGAAGACAGGGAACCATCAATGCAAGCCATTACCTGGGACATGCTGTTCTCCTTCTTATCAGTGGCCCGACAGCAGGTCGCTGGCGTTGTCCTTGTCGTGCACGCCGAAGCGGTCGACGATGGTGGCGCTGGCTTCGTTCAGGCCCAGCACTTCGACTTCGGTGCCTTCGCGGCGCAGCTTGATGACCACCTTGTCCAGGGCGGCGACGGCGGTGATGTCCCAGAAGTGCGCGCGGGACAGGTCGATCACCACCTTAGCAACGGCTTCCTTGAAATCAAAGGCCGCGACGAACTTGTCGGCGGAGCTGAAGAACACCTGGCCGACCACCTTGTAGGTGCGTAGTCGACCATCGGCGTCGGTTTCCGAGTTGATATAGAGGAAGTGGCCGATCTTGTTGGCGAAGAACAGCGCCGCCAGCAGCACGCCGACAAATACGCCGTAGGCCAGGTTGTGGGTATAGACGGTCACCGCCACGGTGGCGAGCATGACGATATTGGTGGAGAGCGGGAAGGTCTTAAGGTTGCGGATCGAGTCCCAGCTGAAGGTACCGATCGACACCATGATCATCACCGCCACCAGCGCGGCCATGGGGATCTGGCTGACCCATTCCGAGAGGAACACCACCATCAGCAGCAGCACCACACCGGCCACCAGGCAGGAGAGACGGCCGCGGCCGCCGGATTTCACGTTGATCACCGACTGGCCGATCATCGCGCAGCCGGCCATGCCGCCGAGCAGGCCGGAGGCGATGTTGGCCACACCCTGGCCTTTGCATTCGCGGTTCTTGTCGCTGCTGGTGTCGGTCAGGTCGTCGATGATGGTGGCGGTCATCATCGATTCCAGCAGGCCGACCACGGCCAGGGCGGCGGCGTAGGGGAAGATGATCGCCAAGGTTTCCAAATTCAGCGGTACGTCCGGCCAGAGGAAGATCGGCAGGGTGTCCGGCAGCTCGCCCATATCGCCGACGGTGCGGATATCCAGGCCGAAATACATGGCTACGGCAGTCATCGACAGGATGCACACCAGGGGCGAGGGGATCAGCTGGCCGAGCTTCGGCACATAGGGGAACAGGTAGATGATGCCCAGACCCGCGGCGCACATGGCATAGACCTGCCAGGTGACGTTGGTCAGCTCCGGTAGCTGGGCCATAAAGATCAGAATCGCCAGGGCGTTGACGAAACCGGTGACCACCGAGCGCGAGACAAAGCGCATCAGGCTGCCCAGTTTCAGGTAGCCCGCGCCGATCTGCAGCAGCCCGGTCAGTAGCGTCGCCGCCAGCAGGTATTGCAGGCCGTGTTCTTTCACCAGGGTCACCATGACCAGGGCCATGGCCCCGGTGGCGGCGCTGATCATCCCCGGGCGGCCGCCGACGAAGGCGATCACCACGGCGATGCAGAAGCTGGCGTAGAGGCCGACCTTGGGGTCGACCCCGGCGATGATGGAGAAGGCGATGGCTTCCGGGATCAGCGCCAGCGCCACCACCAGACCGGCGAGCACGTCGCCGCGGATATTGAACAACCAGGTGTTTTTCAGGCTTTGCAGCATGGGGCATTCCAATGGCTGGGGTCCGCAGGTGCACGCAAGGGCAGCGGATGGGGCTAATAAAAATCCAGGTACAACGAGTGCGACGACGGACCGAGGTGGCTGGCGCGCAGGGGGCATGGCGACGTAGCGGAAACCGCCCGGGCAACGCGGGGAGGGGCGAAACGCTAGGGCGGCTTAGGCAGCCAGCGCGATGGTTGGGCCAGTGTCATAACGACCTGCCTCTATCCATACGGGCGAAAAGGGCGGGTACCTTAACACAAGCCTCCCGGCCGCCGCAGCCCGTGGCCTGTCTGGCCCTGCGAGTTGAACTCATTAGCAGACAGGCACTCCTAATCCGGCACCCGGCGTCTGGAGCCGATCAACCGGCACCTGCACAGCCGTGCTGTCATGTTCACCCAGCACACTGCTGTTTCCCGTAAGCACGCGAGAATGACTATTCATGATGCCCGCTGCGAAAGGGGTGCCAGGACGGCTACCTGATATCAGTCCATGGAAATGGGCGCTGCTGTTGCTGGCGCTGGTGCTGGTTTACCAGATAAGCGTGCAGCATCTGGATAACCGTCTGTATTTCTGGATCAAGACCTCCTGGCACGAGAGCGAGTGGGAACACCGCAGCCTGTGGCTGCCCGAATACCGGGTGCGGGTCGATGCGCTGCCGATCGCCGGGGTTGCCGACAATCTCTCCGGGCTGACCTATGACGAAGGCCGCGGGCACCTGTGGGCGGTGGTCAACAGCCCCGAGGAACTGCTGGCCATGAGCAAGGATGGCGAGGTGCTGGCGCGCTATCCCCTGAGCGGTTTCAGTGATGTTGAAGGCATTACCTACCTGGGCGATAACCTGCTGTTGCTGGCCGAAGAGCGCAACCAGGCGCTGGTGCTGGTCGAGGTGCCGGACAAGCCTGGTGCCTTGTTCCGTGAGGACTATCGGGCGCTGACCCTAGGCATTGATCTGGGCGGCAACCAGGGCTTTGAAGGCGCGGGTTACGACCGTAAAGGCGATCGGCTGTTTGTGGTCAAGGAGCATTCGCCGCGCAAGCTTTATGAGGTGCGCGGGTTGAAATCCAGCTTGCAGGGCGACTTCAACCTGCAGGTAATCGACCGCCAGGCGTGGATCGATCGCAAGATGTTTGCCACCGATCTGTCATCGGTGCACTACGACGAGCAGACCGGGCATCTGGCCCTGCTTAGCGATGAGTCCAAGGTGCTGATCGAACTGGATGCCGAAGATGGCAAGCTGATCAGCTTTCGCTCGCTGCTCAGCGGCTTTGCTGGGTTGAAAGACAGCGTGCCGCAAGGCGAGGGCCTGACCCTGGATGATCGGGGCAATCTCTATCTGGTCAGCGAACCCAATCTGTTCTACCGCTTCGAGCGCGACTAACCGCGGCGGATCATCCAGATCCCCGCGACGATCAGCAGCAGGCCACCGACTTTGCCCAGGCTGATCGGGGCTTCGCGAAAGCCGGCCCAGCCGAAGTGGTCCAGCGCCAGGGCCATGCTCATTTGCCCGGCGATCACCAGGGCCATAAACAGCAGCGCGCCGACCTTGGGGCCGGCAAAGGCGGCGGTGGCGATAAACATCACCCCCAGCAGGCCGCCGCTCCAGTGCCACCAGGTCAGCCCCTTGAGCGCGCCGAGGCCGGGAACCTCACGCTGCGCCAGCACCAGAACCAGCAACGCCAGGGTGCCGACGGCAAAGGAGATCAGGGCGGCCGACAACACGCTGGAAACCTGCTTGGCCAGCTGACCGTTGATCCCCGCCTGCAGTGGCAGGCAGGCTCCGGCGACAAAGGGCAGGGCGAGTAACCACCAGATCGGGGCGGGCATGGGGCGTCTCCTGGGCGGCAAAGGCGGATGAGTATGCCGTAAAAGCTGTCCGTATCGTCAGCCTCGGCCATGCCAGATTGCCGCTTGGCGCATGCAAAAAGGCCTGGGTTTGTGACCCAGGCCTTTTGCGTGTGATGCGCTGCTAATCAGTGGCAGTGACCTACGGCCACTGCATTTCACCCTTGAGCACCTTGGCGCTCAGTTCCAGGCTGCTGGCGTCGAGTAGGTTCGGGTACTGGGTCTTCATCGTCTCGATCAGCGCCTGGCTGTTCTTGGCCGTGGGCAGCGCGGTTTCGAGATCATTGAGGTAGTTGCGGGTAAAACGCAGGTCATCCAGGTTGAGCTTGGGCTGGCCCATAAAGTGCCCGGGTACCAGGGTTTTCGGCTGCAGCGCCTGCAGCTCATCCAGGGATTTCAGCCAGGTCTGACGGGCTTGCGGCGTTTGTGCATCGGCAATCCAGGGGTGGATGTTGGCGTAGGTCAGCACGCCGCCGACCACCGCTTTGATGCTCGGAATCCACAGGCTGGTGTGCTTGGGGTCATGGCCGATCAGCTCGATGCGCTGGCCTTCCAGGCTCAGGTGGTCGCCTTGCAGGGCTT
>C687J35021_10000851_pt1 | contig 23468 bp, 24 predicted proteins | sample RifCSPhighO2_12_FD_35021 | JGI IMG/M metagenome (IMG submission 35021) | reverse complement strand
ACGATTCTGGCTGGTACCCTAATTTTCAACGGCATAACAAATTTTTCACTTTATTTTTTAATTTTGTTATGGCTTAACATATTTAAAGGGTGCTCTCAAAATGATAATTTCTCCACCTACAGGTACTAAAGATTTTGGTATCCAGGATTGTCGAATTAGAAGAAAAATATTCGATAAATTGATTACTGTTGCTGAAGCCTTTGCATTTCAGCCTCTAGAAACTCCGGCTATTGAGCGCATTGAAACAATGCAAGGAAAATATGGTGAAGAAGGCGAAAAGCTATTTTTTAAAATTCTTAAGCGTGGAGAACAAGCCAATTCTGGTGAATGTGATTTAGCTTTGCGATATGATTTAACTGTTCCAGCCATGCGCTATTACACATCAAATCGCGGGAAATTACCAAAAATCTTCAAGCGTTTTCAGTATGGACCAGTTTGGAGAGCTGAACGACCTGGTAAAGATCGTTATAGGCAATTTTATCAATTCGATTTTGATATTTATGGCTCAACACTTTTGAGTGCTGATATTGAATGTTTAAATGTAACAATTAGTTGTTTAAAAGCGATTGGATTGAATAATTTTTTTATTCGCTTAAATTCAAGGAAACTTTTGTATGCCCTAATGAATGAATTCAATGTTCCTGAAAATTTATTCCAAACAATCATAACGCTTATTGATAAAGTGGATAAAATTGGCGTTGGGGAATTAAGTGAAAATCTAATGCCTTATAAAGATATAGGAAAAATTAAAGAACTCTCAAATAATTTTTTAAAACAAAATTATAATGATCTTTTTATTAATTTACTTAGATTAAAAAAAGAAAATGTTGAATCAATTGATGAATTGGTTGAACTTATTAAAGTATCAAATACCTTTTTAAGGGAAGATCAAATTAAAATAGATATGACTTTAGCCAGAGGAATAGATTATTATAGTGGATGTATCTTTGAAGTAGAAATTCCTGGAATAAAAGGTTCTATTGCGGCTGGTGGTAGATATAATCATTTATCAAAATTATTTATAGATGAGGAAGTCCCTGTGTGCGGTGCATCTTTAGGCATTGAACGAATTATTCCACTTATTGATGGTGATAGTTTAGAAATAATAAATCATGTTGATGTATATATCTCATGTACTAACAATGACTTTGCTTCAATTGTGAAGCTAGCAAATGACCTTAGAAGTATAGGATTTAGAGTTGAATCTCAACGAGGTTCATCAGGAAAGTTTCGCAAAGAACTTTCCTATGCAAACCAAATTAATTCTATTTATTTTATTTTTCAGGGTGATAATGAAAGACAATCCAACCAATTTTTTCTAAAAGATATGAAAGATAATAAAATAGAAGGTAAATTTTCTTATGATGAAGTAATTAAAATGCTAAAAAATTTAAGAAAATAAATTCATCAACAAAAGTTATTTGCAACCAATCCAGATTCTTTAAATAAACAGATGGAAAATCTCGATCTTGCAAATCGGGTGTGTCAGCACAAGTGTGTAAATAGGCCATGGTTCCCTATCTGTGCAGAAATGATTACAACAAGATTAGATTAGTGTGGCCTCAGGTGATTGGCTTTAGGGTGCTTTTTCGTGTGTTCCGACATAGTACACCTCAATTACTTTTCGTTTCTTATCCAGAACTTCCCAGCAACAAACGTAAGTTGGTTTGCCTTTTTGTAAATGGCAATGTCTTTTATCACCTCTGATTCCCTGTAGCTTGCCATAGTTTGGCCAGCTCGAAACCGCAGGTCCTTGAGTAGCTAAATCCACAAACAACAACCTTAATTTAAGCATCAGCCAGAAATTAATAGCTCACCTGTTAACATTTATGTTTTTATCAAATCAACCATGTTCCACACAGGCAAATAGACACCTAATGCTACAATCAAAATTAATATTGCCATGATGCCAGTTAAAATGGGTCCTGTTTGATCATTAATTCGTTTGAGATCAAATTCTATTTCATGACTATGAAAATTGGCAATATAATCGAAAGCAGGGCCTAGCTCACCATTTTTTTCGCCAACCGATAATATTTGAATTTCAAGTGGTGTGAGTAACGTAATTTTGACTATGGCATTGGTAAAACCCATACCGCGCTTAATCGCTTCTTGTACTTGAGTGACTTGATCAATCACATACGTGTTCGTTAAAGTATCTCTAATTAGAAGCAAACCTTGATCGATCGATATGCCAGCATGAATTACAATTTTAAATGCTCTTGCAAAACGAATTAAGATAACTCTTTTTAATAGACTACCTATGAGTGGTAAACGTAGTTCATATTTATGCCATCGATATTTTCCTTGCGCAGTACGAAGATACCGGAAAATGAAGGCCCCTAATAATACCAACAACAAAAGAGTATAACCACCGTAGTGAGTTAAGAAATTGGATAGGTTGATTAATATATAGGTTTGCCAAGGTAGTGGTATATCAAGGTTGACGTAAAATTTTGCAAAGGTCGGTATGACAAATATGTTTAAAATAATAAACGCTGAGAAAATAGAGATTAAAACAAATAACGGATAACGAAAAATAGTTTTAATTTGTTTTCGCGTATTTGATTCAAATTCGAGATATTGATGAACATAGCCAAAAGCATCGCTCAAATGGCCTGTTTTTTCACCAATTTGGACAATGCTCACCATAATAGGAGAAAAAATTTGCACATGCTGTTGCATGGCAACAGAGAGTGTTTGACCTTTCTCTAAATCATCAATAATGCTATATAAAGCGCGTGCAAGCCGTTGGCTACGTGTGTAGCTCGCAAGCTGCTTGATAGCAGTGACCATCGGAACATTAGCCTGATGCAATAATTGCATTTGACGAGCAAAAATAGCTAATTCATCAAGATGCAAACGATCGTTTTGAAATTTAGTTTGAATTTTATCCCAATAGTTTTGTTTGGTTTGTGCTAATGAAATTTGAAAAACACTAATGCCTTCTTTCAACAACTCCGTATTTAGACTATCTGCATCTGCTGCTTGCCGTTGACCAGTTCTTAAGCGTCCTTCTTTATCTCGACCACGATAACTAAATTGCAACATAGGTGAGATATCTCATTATATTGCTCCAGCCATACGAATAATTTCATCTACAGTGGTGATGCCATGCGTTGCCATTTCTAAACCAACATGTGTGAGTGGATGATAAAGCGCTTCTTTANCTGCCAAATTGTAAAATGCGCTGGTGTTATTTTCACGGAGCGCTGTTGTTAAANTTGAAGAAATCGGTAATATTTCAAANACACCTTGTCGACCTAAGTAACCTGTTTGACGGCAATACGTGCATCCTGCACCATGTTTAAATGACTGATTGGCATATTTAGGGTCGATAGAAGTTACCCACGCTTGCTCAGCAGGTGTGAGAGTAGCATTTTGAATACATTTGGAACAAATACGGCGCACCAAGCGTTGTGCTAATATGGCTCGTAACACACCCGCAAGCAAATAACCTTCTGCCCCCATGTCGAGTAATCGAGTAATGGTACTGATGCTGTCATTCGTATGCAATGTTGCTAAAACCAAATGGCCTGTCATGGCGGCTCGCAACGCAATTTCAAGTGTTTCTTTATCACGAATTTCACCGATCATAATAATGTCTGGATCTTGACGTAAAATAGATCGCAAGACATTAGCAAAAGTAAGATCAATTTGTGGATTCACTTGAACTTGATTAATGCGCTCTATGCGATACTCAACTGGATCTTCTACTGTAATAATTTTATCTTCTGGCGAATTTAATCGATTTAAAGAGGCATATAATGTGGTTGTTTTGCCACTACCAGTTGGACCAACGATGAGCAATATACCGTAAGCAGCTAATAAAGCTTGCGCATAATATTGATATAACTCAGCAGGCATACCAAGTTGTTCAATTTGTAATAATTCGGCAGATTGATTTAATAAGCGCATCACAACTGATTCGCCATGTTGTTGTGGTAAAGTTGATACGCGAATATCGTAATTTCGTTTTCTCACATGAATGCTGAATCGCCCATCTTGCGGTAAACGTTTTTCAGCAATGTTCAAACCAGACATGAGTTTGATACGTTGCACTAATGCATGGGTAATATCTTTTTCATTTAAAACTTGTTCTTGCAATAAACCATCGATGCGTAACCGGATGCGTAAGATATTTTCACCCGGTTCAATATGAATATCGGAAGCATTCATTTGTGCTGCGTCTTCAAAAATAGAACGCAATAGATTGACGACAGGTATATCTTTAGAAGTCAGCTCTTCAGTTGCAGTCCAGACATCTAAATCATTGGTTTGTAATTCAGCAGATAATTCACCTGCAAACTGAGTGATTTCTTCCGCGTGTCGATAAATGTTATCGAGTATGGGTAAAAAATCTTCTTCCCGAATAAGGGCTAGATTTATTTTTTTATTCAATACACTTTCAATTTCNTCGCGGGCAAGTAAATTAGTAGGATCAACCATGCCNACTAAAAGTTTATTATCTTCTTTTTTAAGAATAATGGCTCGGTAATGTCTGGCATAAAATTCTGGAAGTAATTTTACAGTTGGTGGATCAATAGTAAAATGTTTGAGATCAATATATGGAATGTTCAGTTGGTGGGAGAGTAGTTCTAATAGTTTGTCTTCTTTAATAAAACCTAATTCCACTAGAATTTGTCCAATTTTTTTATCTGTTTTTTTTTGTTGTTCAAGGGCAAGATTCAGTTGTTCTTCCGTAATCAGTTTATGTTCCAATAGAATTTCTGCAATATAACTCTTTTTACTTCTTATCATCGCTTGTCTCTTTTAAAGTTTGCAGATGTTGTTGCAAGTAGATAACCGATTTTGGATGCAGTTGACCTTGTGTTAATGCTTGTGTATAAGCATCGGTAGCACTTTTCATGTGCCCTAGTTTTTCTAAAGCCACACCCAGACCATACCACCAATTTCCATTTGTTGGATGTTGGGCGAGTAATTTTCTATAGATATTGGCTGCTAGTAAATTGTTATTGGCATGTTCATATAAGGCTGCGAGGATGGCATAAAAATCTGGATTTTCATCAATGTTGGGAGAAACACTTTGTAGTAAAGCTAATGCTTGTTTTGTATTTCCTTCGGTTGTTAATAGTCGCGCTTTTAATTCAATGAAAGGAATGTGTTTTGGATAACGTACTAAACCATCATCAATTAATTGTTTAGCTTGGCGCAGATCTTTTTTATCGATTAATAAGGCAACGAGTGATACACGAGCATCATTGTAAGTTGGATTAATCTTAAGAATAGTGGATAGTTCAGAAATGGCATGAGTATCTTGACCATTCTGAATGGATTCTAGCGCTGTTTGATAATGTTGGGATAAAGAACCTTGAAGAGTAGGTGTTACAATCGGCTCAGCATTTTTTATAGAGGTTGCTGTATCTGTTGTTTGATATTCAACAGCAATGACTAGTTCAGGATTGTTATTTTCATTGTTTAAATTAACATATTTAATCACTGCGCCTGGATAAGTGTATAGATTAAAGCGCGTATCGCCATTGATGTGTTGTGTGATGATGCGTTGAATAGCAGTATTAAGATGATTGATGGCAGGTAACTCGGATTTTAATTGTGCATGGGCGATAGTCAAATAAAATTGATTGGGTAAATTACCATTTGATAATCGATAAAGAGCTACGTGATCTAACAGAAATGAAATTTCAGTAATATTGTCTTTCACTTGCAAGGTTATACCTAAAATGGATGCNGGTTGTAGCCATTCCATATTTTCTTTTATGGTTGGNATAACAGGTGATTTTTCTATGGTGTTGCCCTGTGGCACNTTTATGAGATGTGGTTTGCTAATGATATCGTGCAACACTAAAATAGTGATTGTGAGAAAAAATAGAATGATACTCACTATCAGCACTTGTTTGTAAGGAAAAAAACGTGATGTGGAATGCTTAGCATCTGTTAGTGTAATATAAGGTAAAGATGTGTTTCTCGATTTTCTCTTCTCCAAATCTTTAAGCATATTATTGATCAAGCTCATGTAACTATATTCCTGGCATAAAAAAGAGGGCGAGAATCATTGTTATAAGAAGACTTATCCCAATTAACCATTTACTTCGATTTATAAATGAAAGTTTTGCTGATTCGGTATCATTGATCGCCATTNTCATNGCATGATGATCNATTTGTTGTATNCCTTTTCCATAAGCAACGAGTAATGCTTTATGTGAGAGAATATTGACGATGCGCGGAATGCCGCGACTTGCACGAAATAATAAATTTTTGGCATGGGTGGTAAATAAATTCCCATGGGTATAACCAGCCTTTGCTAAGCGATGGTTTAGATAGGTATCTAAATCATCTCTATTCATCAGAGGTAATCGATAAGAAAAAGTGATGCGTTGTTTGAGTTGTCGCAGTTTTTCTTGATTTAAACGTTGATCTAATTCGGGTTGAGCAAATAATATGACTTGAACTAGTTTAATATTCTCAGTTTCAAGATTTGTTAATAAGCGAATGGTTTCTAGCCCTTCATCACTTAACGCTTGTGCTTCATCAATCAATAAAATAATTTTTTTTCCATGAGCATGCAAGGTAATAAGATGTTGATAAAGGGCTGTTAATAACTCATGCTGATCCTGCCATTTAATGGGGTCTAATCCTATTTCTCGGGCGAATGCTTTGCGAATTTCAATAGGTGTTAAATCAGGATTGGGAATGTAGGCAGTAACAAATTGATCGTCTAAATGTTCAAGAATTTTTCGACAAAGCAATGTTTTTCCTGAGCCAACTTCCCCGATAATTTTAATGAATCCTTCACCGCTATGAATACAAAATTCTACTGTGTTTAATGCTTCTTGATGTCCTTTTAGTTGNCAAAAAAAATTAGGGTTTGGNGTTAAGCTAAATGGTAATGCAGCAAATTTAAAAAATTCTTGATACATATTTAGCTCCCAATCCATTCAATATATTATCCTTCTCGTTCAGCTTCATTACCAAATACTTCAGGCAGCCCACCAGCATGGAAAGGCCGCTTTAAAATTTGGAATGTTTTCTTTTCTTCTTCTAATCGATTGATAGTGGATTTATTCGTAACAACAATCGGACGTAATAAAATAACTAATTCTGATTTTGTGGATTTTTGACCCGTACGTCGAAATAAAGCGCCTACAAAAGGAATTTTGCTTAGCCAAGGAACGCCTATGATTGTTTCACTCATATCATTTTGCATCAAACCGCCAATTACGATCACTTGGCCGTTCTTTGCTCGTACAATATTGTCTGATTCACGAATGGTGCTAAATGCAAGCGGTAAGGTAAGATTGTTAGCAGAACCTGCAGAAGTTGCTCCCAATCCTATCACTTTAGTTTGCTCGGTTACCTTACTCACACTAGGATGAACATGCAGTACAATTATATCGTCACTGCTAATTTCTGGTGTGACATCTAATGTGATGCCTGAAAAGAAAGGTGTTAAGGAAACATCTTGTGANGGAATGGTGTTGGTNCCAATGATCGTGTTAGAGGTGGATACGCCTGTTACAAAAAATTCATCTTGCCCTACTTTAATCACAGCTTTTTGATTATTGACAGTAGAAATATGTGGGCTCGATAAGACTTGCACGTTACCTTGAGATTGTAGTAATTGCAACAGTACTTTTAAATTTCCATTAATACGTACTGCAAACATACCGTTTAATGCCTTAAGATCCGTATCGCTAAATGCCACATTCGCAGCTTGTCCCACACCAGCAGTTGTATCTCCATTTCCTTCTACAATTGCTAAAGCAGGATTACCTAAAATGCTCCAATCGATACCTGCTTGATAGGCGTCGGTTAATTCGACTTCAAGAATTTTGGCTTCGAGTATGACTTGTCGATTGAGACTAGATTGTAAACTATTGACATAGCGCGTTACTCTATATAATTCACCAGGATAAGCGCGCACAATAATCACACCAGCTTGAGCATTGATAGTCACGCTTCGACCTTCTTCTTTACCAACAATATTACTAATTGCTTTTTCTAAATCTTTCCAGAATTGCATTTCCGATTTCGTTTCAATACTACTGATGGTTCCTACGCCCTCTGGTATACCTTGCGCCGTAGGGTAGGTTGTTGAATAGGATGTGGAACCACCAACTGTTACCGTACCTACTTTATTACTGACTTGACCCGTTGTTAATTGAGTAAATGAACGACCAGTTCGTTGTACATCCAAATAATTAATGTGAAAAACTTGAGTTTGGAGTTGTGGTGGTAGTATTTCAAATCCGTAGGAAGTACGGTGATATTCATAGCCGTAAATATCTTGTGTGGCCTCTAAGGCTTGTTTTAAAGTAACGTTTTTTAACGTAAGCGAAATCGTACCATCAATATTGGGATGTACAATCATGTTATATTTTGTGCCAACGACAAGACCCATGAAAAATTCTTTTGCTGGCACTTTATTGGCATTCACATCAAATCGTGGCTGAATATCGTTGCTTGGATGAACATAATGAGATAATGGTGGTAATAAAGCCGTATCAAACCGTTTGAATCGCCTATATGTTGTCTGTTTATTAAATTTTTTATCAATATTTATACTGTTTTGCATAGTGGTTTGTATTTGGTCGGCGGAGGTAGGCGTTTTAGCGTGTTGTGTACAAGAGCTGAGTAAAGTGATAGAAAATAAGATGATGATGAGTTTCACAGTATATTTTTTTATAAGCCGTATCATGTCGAATCCTTTCAGAGCTATCGCTTTTGTATTACAGGTGTAACCAGTTGTAATACTTCTCTAATATTTTGTGGTCCCATTAATTCTACAGTATACGGACGAATAGTAGTAACAGTAAATTCATCTATTTGATCACCCACTTTTACTGCTTTTTTATTGATAATGGCAATACTATATTGTGNATGAATAAAAACCGCTGTTAATTCGAATGGTTGATTAGGTATGGAAGATGCAGATTTTAATTTTGGCGGACGAGTAGGATCAATGTTAATCGTTCCGCCTATTAACACCCATGATACAAACAAGATTAATAATTTAGCTATTATTTTTTTCATAAAAAATGGAAAGCTCCATTTCGATTTTAGCAACCGGATGCTGGGCAACTTGGTAATGAAGATTATCCCAATGGATAGTTGGCAGTGACTTTTCTAATCGTTGCAAGTAGGCTATGGTATCAAAATAATTTCCATAAAATGTTAGCGCGAGCTTCTTCTGATAAATGTTTGATTTTGCACCAGCAAGATGAGTAGGGTTGTAAGGTGCTTCAGGAAAATCTTTGATTTGTGCGATGGTAATGTTGTCTTTAGTTTGTAAAATGGTTTTGATAATCTGATGCCATTTGTGAGCAGAAGCTGTTTTCATTAAATACTGATGTTGTGATTGAAGATGAGATAAGACTTGGTGTTGATTCAGCCATTGTTTATATAACGGATTATAGGATAGTTGATTTAATGCATTGATTTGCATATTCCACGTTTTCATCTGATCTTTAATCGATTTAATTTCATTAACAGCATATCGTTGTTGAGTGCTTAATGGATTCAATAGGAAAAAAGAAAAGAGAGCATATACCAATACCCAACCAAGCAAGAGAATGAATAATTGCTCTCGCGTTTGACGATTTTCATACCATTTTTTAAAGTATGCTAGATCATGATTCATGGCGTTAGATCTCTTAAATTTTTTGTCATGCTGATTGTAAATGTAAAATTTTCTTTGTTATTTTTTTTATCGNTTTCAATGTTGTTTGCGCGTAATGAATAGTCTTTAAATATTTTATCTTTAGAAATTTTATCTAAAAAAAATCGCAAATTCGTTGAATGAGTGCTCATTCCTTTGAGCACAATGGTTTCACCGCCGTTTTCGATCGATATGTCGGTTAACCACACGTCCGGCACCACAATGTTCGATAAGCTAATTAAATCTTCGGAAAATGGAGTATAATTCCCAATTGTTTTTATAAAATTTTTCTCAATCAGAATTTCTTGTTTCAGTTCTGTAATGCCTTGGTTCATATCTTGCGCAAAAAACATTTTTGGAAAAGTATTTTTTAGTTTATAGAATGTTTCTTGCAATTCGTTTTTTTGAATAGTTAATTGTTTAACTTTCGCTTTTAAATAATGAACATTCCATAGTGAAGAAAAATAAATTAACGTAAAAAAGCAAATAAAAATAAAGTTGCTTAACCACAAAAATTTCCAACTTAGCCAGCGCACTGATGTGCGAATTAATTTTATTTGTGGATAAAGGTTAATTTCTTGTCTTAGCATTATTTTCGTTTTGTCCTAGTGTTTTACCGAGCAATAACAAATAGTGTATACCAAGCGTTTTAAATTTTGCATTTCCCATCAAGGTTGCTGGAAGTTGATAGGGTTCCACTGCTAATGATAAATATTGAGATAAGAGCGTTTTAATTTGTTCTACATTATTTTTAGAGGCAACAAATATTCGGCTTGGATTAGGGTGGCGCCATTGACTTTGATAGTANTCAAAATAACGTAAAATATCTAAACTCACTTGTTCGTAAAGCTGCTGATCATNATATTCTGTTAAATTAATGCGGCGGGTAAAATAAAGTGTTTTTTCACGCGTGATATTTAAGATAGCAACGTTTGGATAAAAATAGATAAATGCTGTGCTTTTTTCATCATGCTCATATAAAGCGGTTAAATTTCGCATGGCAAGTTCTGGGATGTCGATTGCTGTTAGCAATAAACCACAATGGTTGAGAGCTTCAGCAAGTTTATTTAATTGACTTTTTTGTGCAACGACAGCAGCCGTCATGGCGTTATTTTCTTGTGCTCCTTTTTTGACAGGCAGCTTAAAATAATCAATTGCTGCTTCACTCTGGTCATAATTAATTAAACTGCGAATACGCCACTTAAGTGCGTCTAGATATTCTTCTGGTTTAACAGGTAATGCTTCAACTAGAAACAGCTGATAATCATCAGGCGATAATAACCAAGAAGTAGGTGTATAGTGAAGATTCTGTTGTTTTACTAAGCCAGTGAGTAGTAGTGTAATGTCATCGATTGATTCATAGGATAATGTTTCTGATAATAGGACTTCGATAAAATCTTGAGTGTGATTGAGATAAATGAAAGAAAGTTCATGAGCAGTTAGACTAAGACAACAACGGAAGGTGGTAGCTTGAAGTTTTTTTTCTTCAAATAATGATTCAACACGCTGATAGATTTTATTGGCGTATTCCCTGATTTGCACAGATAGCTCCTATAGTGCGCCATTGATGACTATTATATACTGCCTCTATATAGGGATGTTAGCGAAAAAAGTATGGATAAAAGATCGACTAATGGTTTTACACTGATTGAATTAATCATTGCTATTGCAATCATTGGCATTCTTGCAGTGACTATGCTTCCGAAGTGGACGGCTTCTTCTTTAACTTTAGAATTTCAAGCAAGACGCATGCTCGATGACATTCGTTACGCACAAGCTTTAAGTATGGTATCAGGCCAACGATATCGATGGGTTGCCACTTCAAGCACGACTTATCAAATTACCAATGAAGCAGGGAGCGCTATTTTATTTCCATCAGGATCTAATCAAATTGCACTGACTGATGGAGCAAATTTTAGCTCTAATTTGCCTAATAACCTTCTTGCTTTTGATTCGCAAGGTACGCCTTATGTGAATACAGCTTATCCTGGTACAACTTTAACTGGAACTGCCATTATTTCACTGATTGCAAGCGGAGTGACGCGTTCAATTCAAATTAGCCCGCAAACAGGCTATGGAATATTATCATGAAGCAACGAGGTTTTACTTTAATTGAAGCCTTAGTTTTTATTGTTGTTTCAGGATTGTTATTGAGTGTGTTATTACTGGGATCAGTCACTGCTTTACGGAATGCACCTAACGTGCATCAACAATGGTTGGCAATGCAACTAGCTAGACAATGCATGGAATGGTTTATAGAACAACGACGATTAAACGGCTATACCACATTTTCTTGTCCAAGCACGCCTTCAGCAAGCGCTTGTGCTGCGCCATCTGGATTCAGTGTAAATACGAGTGTGAGTTGTACCACTTGGAATAGCGATACGCATTATAAAACAATTACTATTACAGTAAGTGGCTTGGCAAATACATCATTATCAGCACAAGTGGGAGATTATTGATGGCGTTTCATGGGAAACGGCTGCATAAAGGGTTCACACTCATTGAACTTATTGCAACCATTGTGCTCATGGGAATGATTAGCGTGATTGTGGGACATGTTTTATTAAATGGTTATCGGAATTTCATTACTGCACAACATATTTCTCAAATAGATTGGAGTGGATTTTTAGCGCTTGAGCGTTTAGTAAATGATATCCATACTATTCGTTCAGCGAGTGATATTTTAACCATAGGAGCAAATCAATTAGTGTTTACTGATGTGAATAGTAATAGCATTCAATATCAATCAAGTGGTAGTCTTTTATCAAGAAACAGTCAAACCTTAGCAACTGGTGTACAAAGTTTTAATTTAAGTTATTTAGATAAAAATGGTGCGACTACTGCTATTCCTTCTGCTGTTCGCTATATTTTAATCACGCTTGCTTTCACTCAAGATAATTTAACCCAATCCTTTTCCACGATGGCAGCAACAAGAGGGATGTCGTGAAACAAGAAGGATATTTTCTCATTCTTGCTGTCATTTTTATTCTGGTTATCGGATTGATGGGTACTGTTATCGCTCATTTATTTGCCAATCGGGCACAATTAAGTGTAGCGCAGCAAAATGGCCTGACAGCTTTTTATATGGCTGAATCAGGTTATGAAATTGGATCGCGTTTATTAACCCTGCCTGCATTAAGTGGCACACCTTCACGCTTAGCTTGTAGCAGTGTGACAGGTCATGCACAAACGACAAACAGTAATCTAAACGTAGGGACCTTTACTATTACTACCATAAATAGTTCTCCTATTTTTGCAACTTCTACGTTAAGTGAAGCACTGACATCATCGAGTTCAACCATCAATTTGACGAGTGCAAGTGGGTTTGCCTCACGTGGACGCGTGATGATAGATAATGAAATAATTGATTACACTGCTGTTTTAAGTAACTCGCTCGTTGGCATTACCCGTGCTGCGAATGGAACAGTTGCATCTAGTCATGCCATAAATGCGCCTATCGGACAGTATCAATGTATGTTGGATGTGGGAGCCTTTATTCCTAATGCTTCCACATCAAATTATAAACGGGAACTGGAGTGGAGTGTGCAACTACAAGAAGGCTGGTTAGTGGGAAATAATGCTGGGAGTAATTTTGTATTTTCACATTGGAATCGACCGACGGAGTTAAACTGGACATCATCAAATATATCAGGTGGTAGCAACACCACAGATTTAAACAGCATTAGTTTGCTTTCTTATGCAGATGGTTGGGCAGTAGGAAATGTAGATAATNNTNATTTTATATTATTACATTGGGATGGGTCTTCATGGCAGTTATCTGTCTTATCGGGCGCTTGTGGAACGCAAGATTTGTTTGGTGTATCGATGGTGTCATCTCAAGAAGCGTGGGCAGTAGGGGGGCGCTATCGTCCGAATTGTATTAATATCGGCCCTCGTCGTTTTACAGTGATGCAGTGGAGTGGGAGTAGTTGGAATTTATTAACACCTTCTAGTTCACCGAGTATTCCAGCTGATGCAACGGCTAATCAAGATTTGAACGCGGTGCATGTGATTGATACAGATGGTGATGGTTTAGGAAACATTGGATTTGCGGTGGGCAATAATGGTGAAATTCTTCAATATAATGGTAGCAATTGGGTGGCGAATGCAAGCCCGGTTAGTAATGATTTAAATGGTGTTTTTACAGTATCTAGTACAGAGGCTTGGGCAGTTGGAGGAGGAGGAAGAATTTTACATTGGAATGGCAGTAGCTGGAGTATAGTAAGCTCACCAACATCAGTCGCATTACATGCCATTACTATGTTAGATAGTAATGGCGATGGTGTAGCTGATTCTGGTTGGGCGGTTGGTAATAGTGGTACGATTCTTGCTTACAATGGAACGACATGGACATTATCAGCCGATGTGGGTAGTCGAAATTTATTGGCAGTTTCGATAGTCAATGCCAATGATGCTTGGGTGGTAGGTAATGTTGGTGAAGTGCATCATTGGGATGGAAGCAGTTGGACGCAAATTGATATTGGTGTTAGTCAGGCGCTAAATGGCATTTCAATGATTCCTTCCAAAACGAAACCAACTTCTGGGTGGTTACAGGTTTATCATTAACCAAATTTCATAAAGTTGAAAAGTATTGCGCATGCCCTACAATAGGAATTAAGAAATGAGATTGCAGAGATGACACCATTTGACCAAAATGCAGCAGCAGATAAAGATTCTGGTATTTTTGGACTCCCCTTCACACCAGATGAATCAAAGCTTATTCTTATACCCGTACCTTGGGAAGCAACCACTTCTTATGGTGCAGGAACAGCGAAAGGCCCCCAAGCTATTTTCGCTGCAAGTAAACAAGTGGATTTATATGATCCTAATTTAGGAAATTTTTTTGAAGCAGGCATTGCTATGCTTACAAATCCATCTCACATTCAAGAATGGAATGAAAAAGCACGTCATGCCGCATTAAAAATTATTTCTGGCGCGATTAAAAATAAGAAAGATGTCGATGGAGCAGTTTCCACGGCCAATTTTTATAGTGAAAAATTAAATGATTATGTCTATAACGAAACAAAAAAATGGCTGCAACAAAATAAATATGTTGGACTGATCGGCGGTGATCATTCAATTCCGCTAGGTGGCATACGCGCATTTTTAGAAAAATATCCTGATATGAATATTCTCCATATTGATGCGCATGCGGATATGCGCAAAGCATTCGAAGGATTTGAATATTCTCATGCCTCTATTATGTATAATGTCATCTCTAAAACTTCTCTTGAGAAATTAATTCAAGTTGGTATCCGAGACTATTGTGAAGAAGAAGCTATTTTTATTAAAAATAATTCTTCACGTATCCATACTTTTTTTGATGCGTATCTTGCGGAACAAAAAATGATTGGAAAAAATTGGTCTATATTATGCGATGAAATTATTCAACTTCTAGGACCCGAGGTTTATATATCATTTGATATCGATGGATTAGATCCTCGATTTTGCCCTCACACAGGAACACCTGTTCCAGGTGGTTTAGATTTCAATGAAGTGATTTATCTTTTCAAAAAAATTGCGCAGTCAAAACGAAAAATTATTGGTTTTGATCTCAATGAAGTTTCTTTAGGGGCATTGACATTAAATGATTCCGCCATCATAGATCCTGCGACCGAATGGGATGCTAATGTCGCTGCTCGTTTACTTTATAAATTATGCGGTTTAGTTTTATGTTAAAATATATTCCAGCGGCTTACTAGCTAAGACAAAGCAATGGGGGATACCCAAGGGGGAGTGCACAGCTCTTGGCCTGATTTATGGTTAGTTTTCTGATATAATCCAAGTCTACTATAACGTTTTTGTGAACTAAAAAATACGAAGTTTAAAAATTTTTGCGAGGAGGACGAGAGATGGGGAAGAAGGTAGCAATGACAGAACCGATAATAAACCCAATAGTAAAGCCAATAGTAAATATAGGAATAAAAAAATATTCCCTGGATGAAATTTTTCCTAATTTGCGTAAACAACCCATTACTGCAGAACAATTACAAGAAAATAAAATAATAACTTCAATAGGAAATGTTATTTCTTTGAAAAAACATATTCATCGCATTTTCTTACGAGCAAACAAAGGGGATGCGAGTAGTCATCGTAATCTAGGAGTATGGTATGAGTTAGGTCAGCATGGTTTTCCTATCGATTACATCCAGGCTAAAAAGCACTATTTGCGCGCAGCTCTTCTAAATGATCCTGATGTCACTTTGCAAGTGCAAGCACGTTTAAAAGCAATTAATATAACAATTGAACGAGGCACTCATACTTCAATTTCTCTTTTTTTAGAAAGTGTAAAAAATAATCCTCAGGATCGATATACAATTGAGGATATGCAACTTGAATTATCTAAAATTGAGAAGGTTTATGGAAAATCCTCAATGATGGAAGATAAGGTTTCCCAACCTTACTCTCTTAAAGATACATGTATAAATTTTTTAGCATCAAATGTCGGATTATTTAAACAAGAAAAGTTACCAAACGAACTAAAAGAGGAGGTGCTGCAAGTTAGAAATCAGTTTATGTAATAAATTTTGTGAATATAGTATGCATTTGGCGGCTCATCATACGTACCTTCACGATGGGCCAAGTTACAGAATAATTAAAGAATAACGCATTTGTTACTTTGTTTTTCCAGCAACTCCAAATTACTATCCATTTTTAATGCATTATTATCAAATAAAAATTTTGCATTGACGTTTGTGAAGTAATACTCATCCGATACAGATAATTCACCTTGTTTATTGATTTTTATAATTCCTTTCATGAAAACAACTGATGGGGTGATTTGAAAATAAGATTCATCCATACGGACATCTTCAAAATATATTTGAAAATACCGATTTTGCTCCGGTGAAGATGATTGTATCTCATTGCCAATAATAAATTGGTTTGGGCATTTAGAATATTTTAACACTTCTCTTGCTTTTTGTTCATCTATAGCCTTCTTAGAAATTTTTTCTAAGTGTATGCAAATCTCATCTTGTTTTGATGATTGGAAAATTGACGTACTATGCATTTTTAATACTCTCTAGTTTGGTTCATAAAAACGACCGGGCCTGTTTTGAAAAACCCTATTTTGGCAACAGTCGTTGCCTATCCGAAACGAATCTTGCGTACCCTGATATCCTAGCTCTATCGACTTTATCTTTGATACTCATTTTTTGATACGTTATTTATCATTAACAACTTGTTACACAACTTATCCCCAGAAATTGTGGATAGTTATTTGATGATTACCAGAAAAAACATCTAGTTTTCTTTAATTACACCTTACGGTTATTCCTTTTAAAACACCAGGAATGGATTCAGATAATTTGGTGGATAAAGCCATAATGGTAAATGGCAGCATATTCTCGCTCGGTGCTCTTGCTTGATTGGCGGTTACAACATATCCTGCTGGGCAGAGTTGATCCGCTTTTTTATAGCATACATCCATGGAAATCATTTTGCCTGAACAATCGATTTCGTAAACTTGCCGATTGTATTCATCACGTGTCTTATTCGTGACAGTTGCGCAAGAATTTAACAATATAATCAAAAAGATAGTTATAATAATTCGGGTTTTCATAGACACTCTGCTTAATATTTATCAATAAGGACATATTTTATACATTAAATTGATTTTTGTAAATAATTTTTTATCATGTTTACTGGAAATGCGAGTATTGGGCCATAGTATTTTTTATAGCAGATGTAAAAAGCTGAAGAAAATGCCAGAATTGTAGTAAAAATTTTATGGGGTTATTATGACTTACGATGTCAAGATGCGGCCTAAAAGCATATTAAAAAATGCTTACATTCATACCAAACAATATCATGCGATTTATAAACAATCTCTAGAAAATCCTGAAAAATTCTGGGCCGAACAAGCTAGAAAATTTATTACTTGGCAACAACCGTGGAATAAAGCGTTAAGCGGTGGATGGGATCGGTTGGATGTGCGTTGGTTTCAAGGTGGAAAATTAAATGCGGCATTTAATTGCTTGGATAGGCATCTTGCCAAACGTAGCGGACAAATCGCGATTATTTGGGAAGGGGATGATCCTACAGATTCGCTCCACCTGACTTATCAAGAATTGTATGAAAAAGTAGGTCAGTTTGCCAATGGCTTAAAACAACTAGGTATCAAAAAAGGCGATCGGATTTGCATTTATTTGCCCATGATTCCTGAAATTGCCGTTGCTATGCTTGCTTGCGCCCGTATTGGCGCTATTCATTCGGTGGTGTTTGGAGGTTTTTCGGCTGAATCATTAAAAACTAGAATTGTAGATTCTGATTGTCGGCTTGTTATTACAGCTAATGAAGGTAGACGAGGAAATAAAATTATACCGCTTAAAAAAAATGTCGATGTGGCTTTGCAAGATTGTCTAAAAGTAAACAATGTTATTGTTGTGCAACGTACAAAAACAATGGTTGCTATGCAAAAAGAACGTGATAGATGGTATCACGAGCTGATTGCCAAGCAACCAGCTGATTGTCCTTTTGAAATAATGGATGCAGAGGATCCTTTATTTNTTTTATATACTTCTGGNTCTACCGGAAAACCAAAAGGCATTTTGCATGGAACAGGTGGCTATTTAGTTTATATTGCAATCACACATCAATTTATTTTTGATTATCATCCAGGTGAAATTTATTGGTGTACAGCTGATGCGGGTTGGATTACTGGCCACTCTTATGGCATNTATGGNCCTTTATTAAATGGTGCAACNACTCTATTATTTGAGGGTGTTCCAAATTACCCCACTCCCGCGCGCCTTTGGGAGGTTATTGATAAGCATCAAGTCAATATTTTTTATACCGCACCAACTGCTATTCGAGCATTACGGCATGAAGGCGATCAATGGGTAAAAAAAACTAGTCGAAAAAGTTTGCGAATATTGGGCACGGTAGGCGAACCTATTAATCCAGAAGCATGGAAATGGTATGACGAAGTGGTGGGTGAGAAACGTTGCCCTATTGTCGATACTTGGTGGCAAACAGAAACAGGCGGTATCATGATTAGTCCTTTACCTGGAGCTACACCGCTTAAGCCTGGTTCAGCAGCCTGGCCATTTTTTGGAGTGTCGTTAGCTATTGTTGATGATAAAGGCAAAGAACTTGCTGAAAACAAGATGGGAAATTTAGTGATTACTCAACCTTGGCCAGGTATGATGCAAACCGTTTACAACGATCATGANCGATTTGTAAAAACTTATTTTAAAGAATTTCCTTTGAAATATGTAACGGGTGATTTAGCTTACCGGGATGCTGATGGTTATTATTGGATTTTGGGACGTAGTGATGATGTCATTAAAATTTCTGGGCATCGTATTGGTACTGAAGAGGTTGAAAGTGCATTCATTTCTCATCAAGCAGTATCTGAAGCCGCAGTAGTTGCTATTCCTGATGAAATTAAAGGGCAAGGAATCTATGCTTTTGTTACCTTAAAATCAGGCATCAAACCGACAGATGGGTTNAAAAAAGAATTAATAAATATTGTTCGAGATGCTATTGGGCCAATTGCAACACCTCAATATATTCAATGGGCTGATGGTCTTCCTAAAACACGTTCAGGCAAAATTATGCGGCGTTTACTGCGTAAAATTGCTAATCATGATACAAAAGATTTGGGGGATTTATCAACGTTAGCAGATCCTGGTGTGGTAGATGAGTTAATGAAAGATTTGAATAAATCAGATAAGGTGGATTAGGATGCGATTAATTAACAGTTTGGTTTTATTCCTCGTGCTATATCTCTTTTATTCGAGCCATGCAGCAGCGTTTGATCAAACAATATTTATCAAGCAAACCATTACAAACTACATGCAAAAAAACAATATTCCAGGTGTTGCTGTTGAACTGTACATTGATGGCAAACCATTTTCCTATTATTTTGGTTATGCTAATTACGATAAAAAAACACCCATGTCCAAGCACACTATATTTGAGGTGGGTTCTATTTCTAAAGTGATGACTAGTTTGTTGTTAGCTCAAGAAGTCGATGCTGCTAAAATGCAATTAGATGATCCAATCACTAAATTTATGCCTCAATTACCAGATACATATGAAGACATCACCTTAAAAAACTTAGCAACACATACCTCTGGCTTACCATTTAACTTGCCACCATCGGTGACAACACAANTATTGCTTGAAAAATATTTGCAAAAATGGAAACCACCATACGAAGCAGAGGATGAATGGCAATATTCTAATGTTGGTATAGGTATGTTGGGTTATTCATTAGAAGCAATCACACATAAACATTTTAATCAACTTTATTTAACAAACATTGCAAAACCACTTGGTATGCAACCCATTGGATTGTTTGTACCACATCGTTATCAACAATATGTTGCTCAAGGATATAATCAAGAGGAGCAACCGGTTAAGCCATTACAAATGAAATTATTTTATTCGGCAGGAGGTATTAAAGTTTCCGCTCATGATATGCAACTATTTTTACGCGCGGCAATAGGATTACCTGGCACACCGGAGCGAATTTTTTATCCTATGCGAATGACACAAGTTGCTTATGTGGAATTATCAGATAATATGCAAGGATTAGGTTGGGAGGTAAATTCTATTACTTACGATCGTATCGATCACTTATTAAAGCCGCGGCCAATAGATTTAAAGCCAATTGAGATTACAGAAATCTTTGATCATCCAGTATTTGATGGTAATTTATTAATTGATAAAACAGGGATGACAGATGGTTTTCGATCTTATATTGCACTCATCCCTAATAAAAAATCTGGTATTGTTATTCTTACTAATAAAAGAGCAACAGATGCTGCTATTGTTAAAGTAGGCCGTGAAATTTTATTTAAATTAGCAAAAATGGAAGCATAATAAAATATAATACGATCAACAACCCAATGATGGTATTAAAAGTAAATGTTCGGTTAACCCATCTTGATTTTTAAAAATAGCTTATTGAGTATAACAGAACCTCTTATCTGCTACCATGCATCCTATCAACTATCCATCTATAAATAATCGGTAATATCGATAACAGCGCAAGACCAATTAATGGCAATAAAACAATAGGCTCGAAAATAATATGAAGATCAGGCAATTGATTTTGATCCAAGATATGGCCCAGTCCATTTCCTATTGCCACATAAATAAAAGAACCAGGAATAATGCCAATCAAAGTTGCTGCGATGAATGTAGTTAGTTGAACGCCAAGCAAAGCCGGAACAATGTTGACTATCCAAAACGGAAAAAGTGGAATAAAACGTAAAAAAAGTAGATATTGAAATGCATTCTGTTGAAACCCTACTCGCATTTTTTTTACCCAGGGATTCGTTTTTTTTGCTATCCAGGGTTCGCATGCATAACGCACCGCTAGAAAAATAATCGTTGCGCCAAGTGTTGCGCTAATCACGACGTAGCAGGTACCCCAAATCATTCCAAATAAAAATCCACCTAATAATGTCAGAAAAATAGCTCCTGGAATAGAGATGGCAACTGCAAAAATATAAATAACCATATACATGAATGAAATGAATAGATAATGCGTTTTAGTCCATGATAAAAGTTCTTGTCTATGTTGTTGTAATGCAGCAAAAGTTAAATAATGATTAAGACCAAATAAAAAATAAATAATAAATCCAAAAAATAAAATGCCAAGCAGCCACCATTGTTTGGTGAGATTAAAGTTCATGTTTTATCCAAAAAATGTGCTCACTTATGTTGTGTTTCCTGATAATTTTTCCAAATATCTCTTAACTGGTCAGCGAGTAATACCGCATTAAATGGTTTGGTAATAATATCTAAAGCGCTTAATTGCTTATAATGCGCAAGCTCGCTTACTTGCGATTTTGCTGTCATGAAAACGATAGGAGTGGAAGCAAGAGAGGGTAGTTGTTGTAAGCGTTGAAAGGTTGCGATGCCATCCATCTCTGGCATCATGACATCTAGCAAAATTAAATCTGGTAAAAAAGATTCTGCCACTAGTAATGCTTCTTTTCCTGAAAAACAATAATGCACAGTCAATCCGCCACGTTTTTCTAATGCGTATCTAATTATTGTATGAATATCAGGTTCATCTTCAATAAATAATATTTTTTTTAATTCATTTGTCATAAGGTTCATCTTTCACATTAAGCAGGTTCCATAACATTATTTATTGGCAAATCAAAATAAAAAGTGGCTCCCACGCTAGGTGTGGTTTCAAAAGAAATGTTACCGTTTAATTTTTCAATAATCGCTTTAGAAATACTCAAACCCAAGCCTGTCCCTCCTTGTTTTCGTGTAATGGATGAATCAGCTTGCGCAAATTTTTGAAAAATACGAGATTGAAATTCTTCTGGAACACCAGGACCTTGATCATGAATTTCCACTTTTACTCTATTATTTGCCTTCACCATCTTGATCGTCACTTTCCCTTGTTTGGGAGAAAATTGTATTGCATTTGAAAGTAAATTAGTTAGCACTTGTATCATTCTATCATGATCTACTTTAACGATAATATCAGGTAAAGATTGAATATAATAAATATTAACTTTAAACTTTTCTGCGTAAGGTTGATTTGCCTTAATCGCTTCCTGTATCAATGTGTCTAGTTGAATAGAATCTAAATGAAATTCCATTTTTCCTAATTCAATTTTTTCAACATCCAAAATATCATTAATCAAACGCAATAAACGCTCACTATTTTTTTTAGCGACCATAATCAATTCGCCCGTTTCATAGGTAAATTGATCAATATTGCCATCCATTAAAAGATCAAGCGATCCTTGAATAGCGGTGAGGGGCGTTTTTAATTCATGGCTCACAATGGAAATAAATTCATTTTTCATTTTATCGATCTGCTTGCGTTCTGTAATATCTCGAATAGCAGCAAGTGCAATGATGCCTTCTTTTGTTTCCAATGGACTTAAACTAATTTCAATTGGAAATTGTTTACCATTCTTATGCAATCCATAAAGTTCCATGCCGCTTCCCATGGGCCGATTACGAGGAGATTGAAAATAATGTGTACGATGTTCTGGATGCTTGCTACGATAAGGCTCCGGAATTAATACTTCAACCAACTGGCCTAATAATTCATCTTGTTCATAACCAAATAAAACTTTAGTTTGCTGATTAACAAAAGTAATTTTTCCTTCTCGATCCACCATGACGATCGCATCGGGTGTTGCTTCTAATATTTTTTTAAATCGTTCTTCTGCTTGTTTTCGTTCGGTAACATCCCGAACCGCCGCTAATGTAACCAAACCTTCTTCCGTTGTGATAGGGCTTAAACTAATTTCAACTGGAAATTCTTTGCCATTCTTATGCAATCCATAAAGCTCCATACCGCTCCCCATGAGTCTGGTACGAGGAGATTGAAAATAATGTGTACGATGTTCTGGATGCTTGCTACGATAAGGCTCCGGAATTAATACTTCAACCAACTGGCCTAATAATTCATCTTCTTCATAACCAAATAAAACTTTAGTTTGTTGATTAACAAAAGTAATTTTTCCTTCTCGATCCACCATGACGATCGCATCGGGTGTTGCTTCTAATGTTTTTTGAAACTTTTGTTCTGTTAGTCTTTGTTTTGACAAATCCCTTGCGATGGTTGACACGCCAACGATCTCACTTGTTAAATCTTTAATTGGTGAAATCACAATAGAAACAGGAATGAAACGCCCATCTTTATGTTTGCGTAATGTCTCAAAACAAGGAATATATTTCCCTTCTCGTATTTTTTTGAAAATATGCATTAATTCAGGCAGTTTTTCATCAGGCACAATCAACTTAATAGATTGATGAATGGCTTCATGACTTTTATAACCATATAATCTTTCAGCAGCTTGATTCCAACTAGTAATCGTTCCATCTAATGTTTTAC
>C687J35021_10000844_pt1 | contig 23535 bp, 52 predicted proteins | sample RifCSPhighO2_12_FD_35021 | JGI IMG/M metagenome (IMG submission 35021) | reverse complement strand
TGGCCGGCCCGGATAATATCTTGTGTAGCTCAGGGAGGTAAGCTAGCAAAGACCCACGTGAATGTGGTAGTTAGCTTACCTCCATTCTATGCTACACTAGTAAATACTGCGTGGGGTAGGTGCTAAGGAAACTCTTGCGCAGAAACCTAGCTGCTAGTGTAGCATTGAGGTAAGGTTACTTGCTAAAGCTGCTCGGTGAAAGTACTTTAGCGGCGAGAAGCTGCGAGTATGACGGCCTATACTGAGCAGCTTTAGGAGGTAAGCTACCTCTGTTAGAAATACCGGCATACAGACCTACCAAAGGGAGTATCACCGGGTTTCACAAGTAGCTTACTTCCTTGAAGTTGAATGAGCTAGCCAACGGGTTTAGCGAAACAGCGCCAGACTAACTAATTCGCTATAGTTAGCTCGCAATGTCCTTGGCTAGCTCATTGAACTTCAAAAGCCCCACAGGGAGGTAGCTATGTGTAACTGTGTGCATTGCAAGCGCGGCAAAAAGTGCCTTAAAGAGGTACTGAGCGCGCTAAATCTCGCAAAATAGGTACACATTGATACTAATGTACGGAGTTTACCTTGGTTCTCAATGGTGAACGCTGCATTAGTTATCTTTGGTGTCTTTAGGTGCGTATATAGCGTTGCACCTAAAATGCGAGAAAAAGGTGATAAATTATGCACTAGTAATCAATGGTAAAGAGAAAAAGCCTCTACTACTACTCTTTACTACTAACTACTACTACCTACTACGAGGTATATGGAATAACCGGAACTGATTACCATTATTTACCATTCGTTATCTGCATATACCAGTCTATGACTGGTCAGCATTGCATAATCACTAAAACCCCCTCAAGTTAGCGCCACACACGCCAAGGAGGTAAATACGTGAGAGTAAACACAATACTCAAACAGCGGGCCATAAGTACTGACCACAGCCAAGGTACAGTAACATTGTGCTACTACAAACCCACCAATGAAGTGTTTACGCTAATACAACTTGGCAATAACTACCGCTTTGTAGCCGCCAACGCACTTGACGCCTATGACCACCCTACGTTGTACATAAACAACCGTATAGAAGGGGTGTAACACATGCGCTACTTCATAATCGGACTTGCTGCTTACGCCTTGATCTTTTGTGCTATCGCAGGCAGCGTGTTTGCTCACGTTTACATTGCGTATGCGTTATTTACATAAACATAACGCAGCCAAGCGCACAAACGTGCCAGTATACTGTAGCATATGCGGTGTAGCAGCGCAGGTGATTTACCCTGCTGCGCTTACGCATACAGGCTACAGCATTGCACGTTGTTTAGCGCACCCGTACAAACCCGGCCAACGCGCAGTTAGTGCAGAAAGGCAACAGTTGTTGGACCGCATAAAGCAACTAGGGTTATAGGCGAAAGGGGGTGTGAACAATGACCAATGTAGCACTAGCTGTTAAAGACAACGTGCTTACTATTACCATTGACCTTAGTAAGCAGTTCGGCATCAGCAAGAGCGGCAAAAGCATTATCATAGCTACAACTAGTGGTAATGTAAAGGTACCTAGTACAGACGTAGTGCTTGGCCTGAACGCTTACAAAAAACTGGCTTAGCGTGCGGCTTTTTGTAGAGTTACTAGTCATACTGCTAGTAGTCTACATAATAGGAAGGGGGTGAAATTATGCGCCATGCACTATTAGTAGCTAGCCACTTTGAACCCGGTAGCGCGCTTCACGACATTGCGCTTTTGCATGACGTTCTTGAGGACGATCTAGCTACTGAGTCCGAACTTAGGAAGTGGGGCTATTCCGAGTACGTAATTGATACAGTAGTTGAACTAACTCGCGCACCCGCCCAAACGTATGCCGACTACATTGCCGGCATTACTAGCATTGACGCCATACGCGTAAAGCTAGCCGACATTATGGAGAACCTTGCTAGGCCATTGCCCAAAGGCAGCTTAGCTAGTAGGTATGCCAAAGCATACCGCGTACTGTCCTACAGATTGGAGGAGTTATGAGCGCCGACAACTTCGTAGGTGTGCGTCCTAACAAAGATGGCACCTACAGCATCTTCGAGTACGGCAATATGTCAGTCTTTGATGAGGACTGTATGTACCTTGTCGAGGAAATCGGCACAATTGCGCCCACTAGGGAACACGCGCTAATACTAGCACACGACATAGTGAACGAAATGTACGTGTGCGAATACGGCGTAGTAGAAATGAACCCTGCACCGTCTGCTTACTGCGGACGCTGCTACTACTGCGTTCACGAACGTGGCGTAGTAAGCCCCGATTTGCCAAAGTGCTCCGCTTGTGGTAAAGTAATCAGCGGTAGCGAATGGCAAGTAATGACCCAGGGTAAGCATTACCACAACCGCTGCGAACCTAACAAGGGGGTAGCATGAAACTTTACGTAGCAACGTTCCATGGCGACATTGCAGAATATCCGCCGCTTGTTGCAAGTACGCTTCCAAGCGTACTTTACTTGATCCAGCGCACTTACAGGTACGGGCTACTTGCCCAAGACCACGAAGATACCTTTAGTGATTACGTAACACCTGATCCAGAGGACGACAAAATAGAAGTGTGGTGTTTCGACACTAACGGTAACGCCGACATAGTGTGGGGCTTTTGGGGTTGGCATTGGTCAATACCTGCTGAACCTGCTGACCTACAACAAGGTATTATGCCCGGTAACACTGAAAGCTTGTATACACTAGCTAACGGCTAAAGGGGGTGAAAACGTGCGCAACTACGTTACGCCAGCTCATTGTGCTGTTTGTGATACATGGAAAGGCAAAGACAACATGGTAGCGCAAATTGACTCTGACTACTGCTGTGCCGACTGTGCGCAACAACACAATAAGCCTGGTAGGTTTGAAGCTTACAGCAGCAGCGACGACCTAGGTAAGTGCCTAATACTAAACAGCCTTAGCGAAAACGGCTGCGAGGACGAGTACATGAGTAGCGAAGGTTGGGGCTATTGCGGTAGGTTTGGTAATTACCTACTGTATCTCGACACTTCCGGCTTTGTTACCTATGACGAATTCGATACAGAAGAAAAAGCCGAGGCACGTTACATGGCTTTGTACAAAGACGGCATGGGCGCTGATGAATTCGCTGCTTACGTACATGATGGCCGTGCTGGTTACTCAGCTAGCCTTGATGGTAAGCACATAGGTATTTACCCAACACAACGCCGCGCAATTGCAGCTTGCCGCCTAGAATGCATGAGAACAGGTTACTACCCTGACCTATGGTACGTAAACGACCACGGTAACTACACGTTTGTAGAAGATTGGAGGTAAAGATGGACGACTACTACGATGACGAAGAATGGAATGAGCGCGTAGAGCGTTTTGCTGATCCAGGCGGAAATAGCGCGCTTCATCCAGCGACCAAAGGTAATCCACGTAATCTCTCTTGTCCAACATGTGGAGCTAAGAACGTACTAACTCCAAGAGACAGAGCTAAAGGCTATCAGTGTAACCGATGCGCTGATGCACTAGAACGAGGTTACTAATGCCTACTAACTACTACGAAAAGTTCTTAGCACGCATTGACCGTGACTACATTGCTGCTGGTAGAGTTGGTTACACATGGGGGCCAGAGTCAATACCGATGTTCTTTTGGCCTTATCCTGTGGAGCCTTTTGAGCTAGAGAAGGCGCCTACACGGTTTAGGCTTAAGGACGATGATAACGAAGTTTACTACGGTGGCTGGCTTTACAACGATAGCGAGTGCATCATGCAGCAAATTGTGCTAGCATGGGCTATGCGCGACGCAGGCTGTACCGTTATCGAGGTTAAGCTAGGTACTGAATGGGTGCAGGAAATAAGCTAAACGAAAGGGGGTGTTAATGCATGTACGCCAAAAACGTAACAACCGCTCTAATTTTCGAAGCTGCTAAGGCAGTAGGCTTAAACGCTGTAGCAACGCACGAAGTGGAGCGTGAGCGTGTCAGGTTTACGCTTAAGTGTCCACACAACAAGCACCGCTACGCTAGCCGCACACCGCAGTTTCACGGTGAATGGCGTAGAACAAGCAACGTATGCTTTCATGGGCACTACGCTTTCTTTGAAAAGCTATTTAACGTAGCACCCGAAGCTATTGTTACTAGCACTTGGTACGGTGACGTAACTTACACAGCGGGCACGTTTGCACATAACGCCAACAACCTAGGTAACACACCTTTGGGCCGCGAAGGTAACATTTACCACAGCCTACGCCTACGCGACAAATGCAACTGCGAGGAGGTTAAGCTAGTATGAAACGAGCAAGAGATATGCAGGATAGGCTAATTGAGCTACAGGGTATGCGTGAAGCTTACCTAGACAACCCATACAGTGAAGTTGACCTAGACGACGATGAACAGGCAGAGCTAGCAGCCCTGCTTGAGATAGACGACCTTGAGTACCTAGCTACCGATAACGCTGTACTTATACCCGAAAGCGAGTTTGAAGATTACGCCCGTAGTTACGCGGAAGATACTATAGCGCACGCTTTCGATACGTGGCCCTTTAACTGCATTGATTGGGAACAAGCAGCTAACGACCTATCAGCCGACTTTACAGTAATTGAATACGCCGGCGAGTCCTACTACACAAGGGGGTGAAATGGACATTGAAGCAATGCTTAAGGAAGCACAGGAAGCGCCCGATTATTACTATGGCGAGCTAAGCGATCTTGTAGAAAACAATTGCGCTCGTACAGGCCACAGCAGACACCGCGATAGTGATGTTCTCGATATCAGTAACTATGAAACGATCCTGCAAGACCTGTTAGAGCGGTTTGGCAGCGATATTGTACACGTAGCAAGTAGTAACCATTGGGCTGTGGGTTGGGTGGACGAAATCATAGTTACTGCTCGCAGCAAACAAGATAAGCCACACCCTGCGTTTGTTGCAGCTATGGAATGGCACGACAAGCTTGCAGACTATCCGGTAGCTGACGAGGACGACCTTAGTAAGCGCGAGTACGAAGATGCTATTGAAACACTGGAGAATTGTTACAACGTGCCTACAGAACAACTAGAGGCTGTATTTACCTACTTGTTCGATAACTACAGTTGGTCAAACAGCGAAGAGTACCGTGACGAAGGTGTACAAGCTGCTTTAAAGGAATTGGAGGTTGCAGATGCTTGAACAGTACGATGTAGTACTCAGAACGGTTAAGGGTAATAGGTGGTTTATGACATTTCAAGCAAACAATTTCGCTCACGCAGAACAACAGTGTTGGGATGCTCTAGAAAGTGACGACGATCTAACGATCATTATAGCCATTCACCGTGATTATACCCATGCTAGTTATGATGGCCCGGAACTGGATAACTAATGGCAACTAAGTATAAAGCACTACTTGTAGCACCTGACGGAGCTTGGGTAACAGACTACCGCAGTAATACTGTGCATGAAGTTATGGACGCACTAGCAGACCGCGGTAGCCGTTGGTACTTCTACCCGTTCGAGTTTGTCATTACAGATCGTGGTAGTAGCCGCATGTTTACGCGCCCTACACAACGTATTGTACACCACCCTTACTGCTCACACGATTTCAGAGGTAAAACAATACGTACGGTATGTAAGCGTATTGCCGCCGGCGAGTTAGATCACCTAATGGATGGAGGTTAAGCATAATGGCTAGCGTTATCACAATCAGGATCAAGTACGACGATAACAGCCGTTCATTCACAGAAAGTTACACTTGTGCAGACAGTTTTCCTAGTACCGAGATTATCAAAGCGTGCCAAGATAGTGCGTGGGCACGGTGGGAAAAGCTAGGTCATAGCTCACGCGCAGCACAAATGAACGTTACGATTAAACGTGCCTGAACTAACACCTGAACAAATAAACGCGCTACTTAGCATAGTGCTACCACCCACAGCAGCGCGAGCAGGTTGGGAATTCGACGTAACTGAACTACTTGAAGCCAAACAGGTATTGCGCATTCATAAGCCAATTCATTTCCGCTGGACTTCACCAAGAAGGCGCAATGGTACGCATTACGTTGCGATAACACCAGGTTTCCAGTTAGTACACAAGATTACGCTTAACCAGAACGGGCACATCACCGACGCTAATGCAACATTGTGGCATGAGATAGCTCACGCATACCAAGCAGAACGTTGGGCCGAAAGCACAGGGCGTAGTATTAGGCATTTTTACCAAGAAGCTTACAAACCAGCGCGGGGTGCGCATGGTGCCAGTTACCAAGATAACGCATATGAGATACACGCTCGTAAGATGGCCGATGCTAACAAGCATGTAATGCTATTGAAAGAGAGGAAGCAATGAGCAACTTGCCACCTGGTATGAATGTAAATGATATACCAGGCAATAGACCCGAGGATGAACTAGAAGATTTATTTTGGGAAGAGCTAAACAAGCGTTTCCAACAGGAATATCACCACCACGTTAATACCATAGTAAATCTCATGGACATTGCTGTACTTGAGGATGCTCTTGTTTGTTACGTTAGACTAGCCCGCGATATGGGCTATCAGCGTGGCTATAATGAAGGTGTTGAAGAAAGGCATATGTATGACCACGACGAAAGGGAGTGAAACGTGCAAGCCATTGATTGTGCAGGTAAGATAATCGAAGTAGGTACTCGCGTTAGGCTGACAGGGCTTAAACCTGGCGATTTACAGATTGAACCAGATATCTACAATGGCACGGTTCATAGCATTAGTGATCCTGACGGCGATCTTGACGATTACGGGCGACCCGTATACTGGCCCGCTAAGGTGGTGGTGCATTTCGACGACGGAACCTACGAAACCTATGCTGCTGATGGACAGCAGGTTTGTCAGGATTTAGAGGTATGCCCTTGATTTTCAAGATGCATTCTGGTATAATGTTCCAATCTAATAAGGGAGGTAAATCATGCAAGACGCTACCGCGCTAGCCGAGAAAGCGCAGGCTAAAGCCCTAGAGATGGCAAAAGGGCTTAGAGCACTAGCGGATCACATCGAAGCAAAAGGCGCAGACCTGCCTTTGCCCGATTCGATCAATGTTCGCTGTGACGCGACAGTGTACGACAACCACTACCAAGTGGACGAAGCAGCTAGTAAAGCTGTTGTTAAGAAAGCAGTACGTAGTTTGGGTAGAGGTAAGAAGGAAAAGATATTCAACGAATATCAGTTTGAATGCAACAAAACTTATGGCCCACATGTTACACTCAAGGTTGTAGCTTTGCGCGCTGCCGTGTGCCGCAAAGTGCTTACAGGTAATAAGATTACACATGCTGCATCAACTCAGTACCTACCTGAGCGTATTGAGGAAGAGTACGAGTGGGTATGTGACGATCCTATTCTTGCACCAACCAAATGAGCACCGTATACAGCACAAGTGAGGAATTTCTAGACTCATTTCGTAACTCTGTGTACCAGCTTAAAAAGAGTGTTGGCCCTTGGAGCAGCGGCACAGTAGTTGAAATCGTGCTGTCAAAGACTACAAACGAGCAGTACGTGGTAGTTTATCATCCTCCAACAAAGGAGGAATTCGTGACACAGCTCGATAACCTAATTAAGCGCAGGTAGTAATGGAAATTCTAGTAGTAGCAATAGTGTTACTTGTTATAGTGGGCCTTGTGTTCAAGCCTACGACAAGAGTAGATCAAGAAGGTAATGTAGTTTGCCCACGTTGCGGTGCTAGAAATCAATTTACACGTATTGGTATTCTAGGCCAAAGAAAACTGCTCTGCAACGGTTGTGGCAAACGCTTAGCATTTAGGAGGTAAAATGACACTAGAAGAACTGCTACAGTCCAAGCTCGTAGGTGTAAAGTTTGTATACGGCGGCTTGGACAAAATTACCTTACGTACTCCCGAGGGAATTCTGTACGCTGTACACTTCACCGCAGACTATGACAGAAGTGTGCTGATAGAAAATATTGTTGAGGTAACAGAGTGACTACTACAGCAATTATCGTAGTAGGCACAGTTACATTAGTATGGTGCTTGCGCAAGTTCATATTTCAAACACCACCAATTCTCCCTCAGCTTTGGTACGGTACGCTAATGCTGAGTCAGCTTTCACACGAGCACTCTGTACGTTTCGGCAAGTGGTGGAGAAGCCTTAGTTACGGTAAGCCTGTTGTGCTATTCGATCAGCAAGAACCGTGGGAGTTTCCCGAAGCACCACAGGTAAGTGAAGTAGAAGAAGAGTGGCCTGATGAATGGGAGGTAACTAAATGAGCAGCTATACAAGGCATCCAGATAGTCATACACACGGACTAGCCGACAATTGCCCGCGTTGCGCAGAACACGCGGCCGATCCGTTTGCAAGCCTTGACGCTAGTAACCTCACGATGCTTTATGATCGTACAGTACAATGGATGAATGACGATTCTTTGCCCAGGTCTGATACAGAGCTAATGGCTATGCGTGTGGTCGAAACTACAATTTATCGCATAGAAAAGCTACAACAAATAGGAGTGTTGTGATGGCACTAGGAATAGGAAAACTAATTGGTAAGGTAGTAGGTGAAGTGGTAGCCGCACCTTGGACAATAGGAGCCGAGATTCTAGATGCAGCCGAAGAAACAATTGAACAAGCAGAAAAAGCAGTAGATCGTGCAATCGAAGATAAGGAGTAACTAATGGCTAGTTGGGGCGAAGGTGTTGATCCCGTTGAGGCATACCAAAATGGTTACAACGATCGCGCAGATGAAGAAAAACGGGGCGTAGCTCTGTCACTTGTGGAGCTAAATCTTAACGCGATTCTTGACAAGATTGTTGTAGAGCCAGAGCCAGAGCCGGCCGAAAGTAACTACTGTAATTACTGTTCAGGTAATTGCAAAGGAACGGATGATTGCTCGTTCCCTGAAAATTGTCGTGCTGGCAATGAGACTACGTGAATTCAACTTAGACATCTTTCTTGGTATGCTTGAAGCTTTGCGCGGTAAGGTAGGTGTAGTGGAAGTTGAAGCTGCCGAATGGAAAACCTATAAAAAGGGCCGTGACCTTTACGGCGACACTGGTGAAAACAACAGTTCCTACATTGCCAGATATCGTAGCAAGCTCGAAGAAGCTCTGGAAGCACTACGTTACGAGTTAGCTTCATGTTACGACTTTATTCACGAACGTGGGCTAGTAGAGCACTCTGTCGCAGTAGCTAGGAAAGATCAACTAAAGGAGCAACTTGACGCGATTCGTACTACCAACAATAACGGAGGAAGTAAAGGTACTGATGGAAGCGAGGGAACTATGGCCGAACCCTCTGGACTTCATGGCACTACAGAAAGCAGCGAGGACGAAGGCAACTACGGTTATCCTGTCTAATGGTACTGAATTTACTATGCAATGGTCAGGAGATAAGTTTTGGCTTAAGCCTGCTGACGGTAGTTTGTGTCCGTGTGGCTGGTTCAGCATCGAACGTATTGACAAGTACGTAGATGCTATGCTCGTAGTGGAGGAACATGGATAGTGATCGCATAATTGAGAGACTGTATGTTTTTTCAGTAATTTTTGGTGTAACGTTTACTATAATAGGGGTTGGATTTTTAACGTATGTAGCTACTCACTACATTCTTAAATACTGGTAAATATGGATAATAATTCACCGCTATATGAAGCATTTGACAAAGCACATCGTGCTATGCTCGACTTCATTGGAGTTCTGGAAGATCCATATAAAGCTCCGGAGCTAATTGTAGCTACAGTTCCTAACATTATGCTAGCCTTGTGGAATTTGGAAGTAGAGTGGACTGTAGTACTACGTGGTACTAAGTAACATGAGTGAAATACTCTCAAGTGAGCAGGCAGCAGCGATTCTTCAGGAAGCGTCGGTTAAGAAACCTAAAGCACCTAAGTACAATTACGATGATCGCACAGTAACAGGGTTCTTTAAGCTTCCGTTAGTACGTGGCATGTGCCAGTGTGAGCTTCATAGCGAAACACCCAGTAGAGAAAGGATGGTGGTTACTATCGACAATACTGCTGTTTGTAGGTTGTGCTACCTTACGGGGTGGCCCGATGGTTAAGGAGCAACCTATTGAATTCCGTCATGCTTTAGACTTCTACAAACTCTTGACTCAACGTGCTGTCTCAGAGGATGGTGTTCTTGAGTTCCGTGGGTCTATTGTGGAAGCGTTCCGTTCTTTGGGCATCTCTCAAAGCTACTATAGCCCCATAACGCGGGGTTTATACGATAGCGGTGCTATGTCCATGAAGCAGCGCGGTGCTCGTGGCACTGTCTCGATCATTGTCCTGCACGAGCAACCGACCGCCGCAACCTGGATCAAATCGCGCTTGACAACCCGCTCCAAGCCTGCTACACTCTCCGAGCAGCAACTTGAGGACATTCTACAACAGTTAGGAGGTATCAATATTGTAGAGGCTCTAGCGAACCATGAGGCCCGTATCAAAGCACTTGAACAGCAGGGAGTGACTCATGGCAAGGAAGCGAACTAGTACACACACAAACGAAGAAAAAGGAGTAACAGCAATGGCTACAGGAATTACAGAGATTGGTTTTGACGAGATTCAGGCGTTGCTCGCAGGTGCAAAGCAGCGCGGCGAGTACGATCGACAGATTCGCCTGTTCGTGGATAGTGGAGCACCCGGCTGGAAGGTTCCGCTGGATGATGGCCCGTTCCAGGGTAAGAAGGCCAACAGCGTTAAGACCGGATTCACTAGTGCGGTAAACCGCGAAGGTGCCCCCGAGGGTGCAAAGAACGTTCGCATCGTCGTACAAGGCGAGGCCGTGTATCTAATTCGTATGGATACGTAACACAGATCGCGTAAGTAAGTCATAGTGTGGAGATTGGGGGCTTAACGGCCCCCTTTCTCTTTCTACTACTTAAAGGGAGGTAAAGCGTGACAACAAAACAAGCACGAGCTACAGCTTTGCGCGATATTACAGCACTTTTGGGTGCTGCTAATTCGTACTTACGCGGAATTGCGCCTTGTTTTATGGCGAACAAGTATATCAGTGAAGAAGATAAACTGAAGATTCGTAAAGAATGGCTTAAGATTGAATTTGGTCTTGTGGCCAGATTGAATAAAGCGGAAGGGAGATAAAGATGGAAATACTAACAGCAACCGAAGTTAGTGCTTTACAGAAAACTCGCGACAAACTCAAAGTAATACAAAAGCGTGTAGAAAAAGTCGGTTGGGGTAATAACAACACGCAATCTTTTGAACTCGGTCGTTTAACTGAAACAATTGATACTGCTGAAAATGCAGTATTCAACGTACTTAACGTAGCAGCTTCGTACTGTGACGATCCGCGGGCTAGGCGAGCACTAAAATAGATAGAGCGGTTTATGCAAGTAAAGCCTTGACGCGGGGCTGGCACTTTGCTATGCTATGCCGGTGCCTGTAAAGGGCATCACTTGCTTTACCTCCCTGTTAAGGTAAGTGCGGTATGGGGATAACGGGGTTTCAGCGCGATCCCCCGTTATCCCCCATACCACCAAAGATCGCGGAAAGGCAGGCGCATGAAGGTAAGCAACATTAAGCCGGACTCCGACGGGTTGCAGGCCATGCGGCTTACCTTCATGGACTTGCCTTCCGTATACAATAACCATATGGGCGCTTTCCGAGAAGCGGAAGGCAAGTCCACTACGCACATGCGAGAGGCTACAGCACCGCTTCTAAGACGGTTCTACGCTTGGACGAGTACATGATATGGCCCCAAGCGCGGAAAAGTGCAAGCTATGCCTGCCATAGCTTACCACCGATCTACGCATAGGGAACTGTAGCCTCTCGGATGTGCGAGTACAACGGTCGGATAAACCTAAAAAACCTAACTGCGTTTGGAGGGTTAGGGCGCACTCGCACATCCAACAAGAGGAAGGATACGTAACCTCTGTCCGAAATACTCACCCTACTTGTCATCGCTCATGCAGGTAAGGGCGGTCAATCGTATCTCTCCTCTTGTATCCCTGTAAAACCAGCAGGAGGTAGCGTATCACTAGGCAAATAGTAAGTACTTCAATAGCAGTCGGTGTTATTTACTTACTATACTTGCTAGGTGCTAATACCAGCAACGCACATATTCCTTCTAAAGGATGGCACAAAGCTTACGTAACAGCTTACAGCACACGCGAAAACTTAACAGGTTGTTACGCGCCTGGTAAATGTAGAACAGCTTGTGGTACATTACTTAATGATAACAAGTTCACAGTCGCAGCAAACCCTCGTTGGGGGCTAGGTTGTGGGCAGTTGATTGGTGTATGTGGTAAGCGTTGCGCAATTGCTACTGTAATGGACAAAACAGCATCATACTTTGATTTTGAATTTACGTATGCACTAGCTGTTTACACAGGTGCTCCACGGAGCTATCCTGGTTTTGCTGATCCACGCTACGTACAGTGGCGAAAAGTCTACCGATAGGAGATAAAGCTAATGAGTGATACAGAAACACCGCAGGTTGAAGGTGATACTCCGCAGGGTGGAGGATTGAATCCTCCAAACGAGTCAGCACCGGAAGATGAAGATACTGAGGAAGAGGAAGAGGAAGAGTAGTTAGAAAGTATGCAGCAATAATGCTGCCGAGGTATAGGCCACCCTAAGCAAGTGGAATCTATAGTAGCTTAACTGTAGAGTAGGTTCGATTCCTACGTACCTCGTCTTAAAACATGGCAAAACAATCTATATGGTTCATCACGCCAGCGTGGTATCGCTTCGAGTTGAGCCGTATTTGCTTTGCTGAGCGCAGATGGGCGTGCGATGAACTAGCTAAGTGCGGAATTGATGCACAAGTAGTTGTTATCGCTGATGACTACAATACTGAGTTAGCTGAAGAATTTGGCTTTCATATTATACACAGAAAGAATGATTACTTAGGAGCTAAATTCAACGATGGATACGAGTATGCTGCTATGCAAGGAGCTACTCATGTGAGTGCTATCGGGTCAGACAGTTGGATTCATCCTAACTTGGTTCGAGCACTTTGGCCTCCTAAGCCACACGTCGTTAGGTATTCTAGATTACTCTCAGTAGTACATACAAGCGGAGCAGAACGACTCGATCTTGACGTAACATACGAAGGTGGCGGGCAAATAGTCTTTTTAGTGTCTTTGCTCGCTCATACGCGCTTTAGACCAATGAGCGAAACGCTAGCAAAAGCTTGTGATGGTGCTACTTTTACTGCTCTCAATGCAGGCCCACGGCGGCTCTACTGGCAAACAATCGAAGATATGCCATTTCACTTAATTAATTTTAGGAGCGTATATCAGATTACAAATTACGCAGACCTAAAAGAGAAATGGGCAATTGATGTTACCAGCAAACCATTCAACGCATTAGACAACTTGTACCCCGCTAACCTAGTAGCTGATATTCGGAACTTCTATTGTCCGTAGATAATCCGATACAGTTTTACGATGCTGCTAGTAGGGAAGCTACTAATGTGGAAGATTCACCCTGGTTTCCGGTGTACGAAGAAGCAGCACGTTACATAGGTAACGGTGCTGCATCAATAGTAGAACTTGGATGCGGTACGGGTAGGTTTGCTAAATTACTCATGCAGCGCGAACATGCCGGCGAGTACATTGGCCTCGATATATCACCTGCTTGTATTAAAGCAGCACAAGATTACGTCCAGCACCCAAACTTCAGGTTTGAAGTAGCTGATTTACGTGCAGTTTACAGCTTTGCTCCGGCTGATCGTCCTATTGCAGGTCATACAACATACGTGTGCCTTGAAGTATTGGAGCACTTAGCTGACGATTTGGAGTTGGTCAGCAGAATACCCACGGGACACACCTTCATATTCTCGGTGCCGACACACCCGAGTCAATCTCACATTAGAACGTTTCCCAACGTAAGCTCAGTATGGGCGCGTTATCAAGAAATACTGTTTATGAAGCGTTGGGCGCTCATTGACTGTGGGAGTGGTAGAGCAATTCACGTTGTCCAATCGACAAAGAGGTCTGACTCTTGGCTCTAATATGTATAATGAGTGTATTTGAAGAAGAAGCTCTTATAGCCGACGCTATTCGGTCTTGTGCAAATACAGGTATAAATCAAGTATTTGTGTTTGATGGAGCATGGAGCAATTTTGCAGGTTATATACATTCGCAGGACGATACTGTACCGATAGCGGAATCCGAAAGCGCAATAGTGGTGCGGCCACTGTTCACATGGAAAAGCCAAGCTCACAAGCGTACCTATATGTTTCACAACTGCGGCGCTTCTATAGGCGATCACATAGTAGTGCTTGACGCTGATGAACGCTTTGACGAAGGTGTACATTTTCCCTCTCTTGGAGCTGAACACTATGCTGTATACGCTCGTACTGTAGGCCCGATGGAAGAAGGTAGACTAGCTTATCCAAAGGGTGACTATTCACCCGACTACAATCCGTTCTTGCGAGTGTTCGCTTACTCACCTGAACTTGTATGTGCATTTTCCGGTGGGTATTGGGATGGCACAGAACGTATTAAGCTACAAGCGGTAAAAGCTCTAAACTCGCAGCGAGTTTCAATTACTGAACGATGGGACTTACGCTCAGATAGTAGACGAAAACAGAAGCACAAGTTTCTTGCCGAGTACATGCCTAAAAGAGCAGAGCTTGTTAACGAAATTGTGCGGACTAACAAAAACAGATTGCCGGAAGATTACAGACAGGAGTTGTTACAATGCGCCTTGATAACTCAATAGAAGCTTGGAACCAGCGTGCTTTAGAAGCTCAAACACCGTGGGAAGCTGCAAGCTTTAGTAAATACAGTCAGGACGCGCGTTACGAAATTGTTGCAAAATATCTCAAAGTAGGCGATTGGCCGAGTAAGTCGATCTTAGATTGGGGATGCGGATTCGGTAGATTTAGTGATTCGGTTTCGCCCGAGTTCACTTATTGCGGTTACGATCATTCACCCGAAATGGTAGCTCGCGCACGCGAGTCGTATCCTCAGCGTAAGTTTACTAGCGAAGAGTCTGAACTAGAGCTAGGTTATGACTACATTACAGCAATTGGCGTATGGACTTTGGCTAGTGCGTTTGCTCCACTAGACGAGCTATCACGCTTATGGGATAGAACGCGGATAGGTTTAATTGCTTGCTTATACCGTGGTACTGATCCCCAATGCACAATAAGTCAGCCGAGTGCGTTTGCTGCATTTGCTAGCAACTTAACAGATAATTGGCTTATTGATGCAACGTACTTGCCAAATGACTTTTTGGTTGCGCTATACAAATGATCGTTAGTGCGCACCAACCGAATTACCTACCCGGCTTTTCTGTTATACAAAAAATCCTAGTTTCGGATGCTATCATTTGGGTAGACGAAGTTCAATATTCACATTACTCATTTACTGCACGCAATAAGCTAAGCAACGGACAAGAGCTAATTGTGCCTCTAGTTGCTGAAACGCGGCATGGGCCAATTAACCGCGTTGAGCTAGTATCACAACAGTACTGGCGCTTAAAGATGGCGCGCACCTTAACGCATCATTTAGGAGAAATTGCAGCACCTTACGCAGCAGAAATAGTTAAGCCCTACGGTTTGCTCGTAGGTCTTAACGCGGCTTTGCTACGTAAGCTGCTTACAGCTTTGAACTCAAAAGCTGATTGGCATTGGCAGAGTCAGCTAATCGGTGGTCGACCACTTACTTCGATTTATGACGATCGCCTGGAAAGTGGTAAGCGCAGACAAATTAGTAACCAGCTCGCAGCGATGGTAGCTGAAGTAGGTGGTACAGTATACCTAAGTGGGCCGTCAGGTAAAAAGTACCTCGATGAAACACCGTTTGAAAAGCTTAACGTAGAAGTAACCTACTATAAGCATGAAGGGCCGAATCCGTGTGCTTTGGAACTACTTAAGTGATAGTATTTGTAACGCCAGCCTATCAACGTTATGAGCTTACGAACATTTGCTTGGAGCAGCGCGCTCTGTTATGCACCGAGCTAAAACCTGCAACGTGTGTAGTAGTAGCTGACGACGCTAACTTAGGTTTAGCATACAGATGGGGTTTTCACACTGTAGAGCAGAATAACGAGTATTTGGGCAGACGATTCAGTGACGGCATTGAGTATGCTTACAAGGTTCTTGAGGCTGACTACGTTGTGCCTATCGGTAGTGACAGTTGGGTACACGCTAGTTATTTTAAAGACCTCATGCCCGACCAGTTTCGTAGTTCACACCTACAACAAGCTTACAGCCCTGACGGTACACAAAGCATTGACTTGTACGTAGAAGAACGACGGCAACCTGGTGGTGTAGGGCCATTTGTGATCCCTAAGACCATGCTTGTTGCTAGTAACGGTAGACCGTGCCGCTACGAAATTCAGCAAGGTTGTGACTACGATACATATACAGGTTTGGGTAAGCCTGAGCCTGTGTACGTAGACTTGTTTCCTGCCCAATACACCAGCTTCAAGTCCAAAGCTATACAGAAGTCACATTATCACAAAGTAGCCGTAGTGCATGGTAAAACGGAACGCAACGGAGCTGAAGTATTTGAGCACTTAGCACAATATTACCCACAGCACTTAGTTGCAGCACTTCAAAGGTACTATGGACAATGAAGTTTGTAGTTCATGCGGTGCTTTTGTAGCTAGCTTAAATGAACTAACAGGCTGGTGTAACGCTTGTAGCTACGATACGCCTGGCCCTAAACAGTGTTCTTCCTGTGGAAGTCTTTTTGCAGGTGAACCATGGCGTAAGTTATGTGGGTTGTGTAGGAAAGAGCTATGGTACAAGCGTAACGCTAGACATCTTGAAGAAGCCATGCTAGCAGGGTACACACTAGAAAACGCTTTAATACAAGTATTAGAAGATAACAGGCCACAGTGTATTATATGTGGCAAGTCGATAAAAGGTGCTAAGAATGGTGCTCTATTTTGTAACAACAAGCAAGCTTGCAGAACAGCAGCGCGGTATTTTAGGTATTTGCTGTACGAAAAGCAAGTGAAACGAGCACCGGCGCTCGAAAGAACACTAGTAAAACATGGGAGGTGAGTAGTGGATATTGATAGCACTCCCGCTCAATATTTGGATATAATAGTGGGGGAATTAGTGGAGGAAGGGTGGGAATTAGGGGACATTCTAGCCCGAGTACAAGAAACGTATAGACAAATGATTGAGTTAGAACGAGAATGCGAAAGAAATTGGTGAGTAAGCAGATGATGAATATAGCTTATAGAGGGAGTGAGTAAAGTGTATCAGTTTGATGAAATAGATAATTTACAGCAGTTACTTTTAAAACCATTTTATATTCTTAATATGGCACGCGGCAATTTAACTTATACAAGTGCAATTAATAAAAGTGCCCAAACCCGCGCTGCTAATGCAAAGCGAGACATACGTACTATTGTAGAGAAGTGGGTGAAAGAGAATGGCAGCACTCTATACGAGAGGTAAATAGTGGATAAAATTACGAATTGGGATGGAGTTATTCGGTGAGTATGCAAGACCAGACTTCTAAGGCTGAGGCGGTGATGCAGCCGTCTCACTCCATTGTCTATGAGCCAACTAATTGGCAAGTAGACGATATTGAACATCTTGCTAGTCGAATTTGGTCAGCTAATTGGAGTGAGATGGGCTGACTAGGTTGTTATAAAACTACAACAGTACAGTGGTTGGCTGAAAAACTACTTGTAGGCGTTGAGAACCCGAAAGTTCTTGTAGTAACTACAAAGTCAGGTAAGGGCACTTATTTCCAAACTGTACCTAGTGTACTACCTGATTGGAATTTGCTCAACTTGAGTACACGAAAAGTTACGTTAGTTTTCGATGGACACGAGTTTCCCGTCGATGATACACTAGCACTCAATAATAAACCTACGTTCGTAGTTACTCATTATCAGTTCTTTACTGAACGCAAGAAGAAAGATAGCACCAAGAAGCATAAGAACCCACTACTTGAGAAGGTACTGAATACAAAGTGGGACTTCGTGGTTCTTGACGAAGCCCACAGGATCAAGGAACGCACGACAGGTTGGACTAGGAATATCAAGAAGTTACGCGCCGAATATAAGCACATTATGACAGGTACGGGATTCATCAACAATCCCGCGGAAGTGTGGTCTTTGCTTAACTTCCTCGATCGCTTTACGTTCAGTAGCTACTGGCGCTTTCGTGAATACTTTTGTGCAGAAACAGTAGATAATGGTGGTTTCCGCAGAATTACAGGTATTAACCCAAGTACGAAGCAAGAGTTTAAAGACCTACTGTATACAGTGGGTGTCCGACGGCGCAAGCGTGAGGTATTCACTAACCTTGCTGAGCCTATTTACACACCTGTAGAAGTAGACCTTAACCCAATTCAACGCCGAATGTATGACGAAATCAAAGCCTATCTGGAAACGTTGGATAAGGAAGGTACCCCTATCTATGCACCTAACGTCTTGGCCGCTCTACAACGCCTTCGTCAAATCACAGTGGCAACTCCGAAGGTTGTACGTGAGTATTTCGACGAAAAAGAACAACGTACCCGGCTCGAAATTACGCTAGAAGAACCATCAAGTAAGCTAGATGCTCTAATGGAAATTCTAGAGGGTATGGAGTGGGACGAGGACTCTCGGCAGCAAGTAGTAGTGTTCTCTAACTTCAAAGATCCACTTGCGTTACTCAAAGTACGTCTTGACAGGGTAGAGATTCCGTACATTCATATGGAACAGAAAGATAATGATAGAGTACGGTTTGAAAAATGGGCAACATTATTTCCCAAGAAAGAACACCAAGTATTCATGGCTACTCTTATGCTCGGTAGCGAGTCCATTAACCTTACGCCAGCTAGTACAGCAATATTCCTAGACAGGTCATGGAGTCCCAAAGATAACGAGCAAGGTGTAGCTCGTATTGACAGACCAGGCCAAACCGATGTACCACAGATCATCCATATCAACGCACGTAGAACAACAGATCAGCGAGTTGAACTAGTAACACGTACAAAACAAGGTTGGTTTGATGAGGTGTTTGGCCCAGAAAAGGAGGTATAGTGGATACTGGTAAATATTGCACAGCTTGCCATCGTAATATGGAGCGTGATACGGTTCTTGTAACGTACACGCTAGGTAGTGGTGACATTCTTACTTATTGTGTTACTTGCGAAACACTACAGAAATTGGGTATTATTGATTCAGTAGGTACTGTAATCATAGGCTGCGAACATGACAGCTAAACGTATTGCCCACAGTGAAAGTGCATGGTCGCGCAAACAGATTGCTAAACGCCGTAAAGCTAACAAAGCTGCTAGAGCAGCCAGAAAGGTGCAACGTGCCAGTACCTAAACGCATACCACAGTGGTTTTGGGACTATGCTAATTGGCGCAGAGGTACAGGTAAGTGGAAGCAGTACGGTAAAGCTAACAGAGCACATATCCCAAAGAACGTGCCGAAACCGCTACCACGTTGGGTCTACGCAGAATACAAGCGTAGGTTCGTAAGACCAAAATCTGCACCGCGTACTGTCAATATGGGCATCTTTGCAGAACCAGGAGCATTTTCAAGTTGGGCGTATTCATCAAGCGGCTGGACGCCAGCCAGCTTAACTCAAGTAGCTAATAACTGGCACTTGCGTTGGGTAGCCCTCGATGCTGGTAATACTGCTAACTTGCACCTGTTTGATGCTACAGTAAAAGCATGTAGCGATTTTGGTATTAAAGTAGGCTTGTGGGCTTACATGCCGAAAGCTAGTGATGCTGCACGCATTTGCAATGCTACTAACGCTGCATTCTTTATTGCGCAGAACGAAGAGGTTGGACAAACTGAGCCTGACTACCCTGCTAAGTTTAAGCAGCTTGCCCCAAATACCAAGTTGGGCCTTGTAACCACTTTGGGAGGCTTTCCTGATCCTACGCTTGATAAGGTGGGTTGGGAACGTTACGTAAGAGAATGGCTTGAAGTGCCCATGCTTATCGAAGCCTACGTTGCCGAAACAGGTGCAACACCCGAAGGTGTAGAATACGAAGCTGATAAGCGTAAACTCAAAGGTAGAGCAGTAGTGCTAGAAGCGAATGTGGCTCACGCTTGGAAGCTACCCGAGCAGTATGATCCTCACTTGCAAGGGGTGAAGAACTATGGAGAAGCACGGAGTATCTACCTGCTCGAAACCGCAACTGAAAGAGACAGACAATGGTGGGTGTCCACGCTGTAATAGTAAGCTAGTCTGGCTTCACTCAAGTTGGCAATGTACAAACTGTAAGTACAAGGAAGGATGTTGTGGCTAATGCCACTTGAACCACGGATACTAGCAGATTGTTTCTTAATTCTTGGTATTTTCTTTCTCCTTGATATTTGGGCACACGGAGTTTATGTGAGCCGACGATGAAGTGTAATGGTAACTGCCGTAAAGGAGCAATTGACCCTGCGTGTCCTTTGCACGGTAAGGGAGGTAAAGCGTGAGAACAATTGAAACAGATTGGGAGTCTTGTTGTGATCCATGTAGTGATGGTTGCTGTCAGTTAGTGTTTGACTTAGTAACTACAGATCACATATATGCTTATACCGCTGAAGAAATCGAACAGGTGCGGGAGGCGCTGCGGATCACACCCGTCGCACTACTGCCAAACGAAGCTAAGCGAATGGCTGCTGCTCTCGCGCTGCTCGACACCAATAAATGACTGAGCAGGAATACCTCGGTTTGCGGCTTTTGGAGCTTAGGCAGCAGCACGCAATAACGCACAAAGTTTCAGTACCGGAGAGCCAGCGCCTTATCAAGATAACGCAGCTTATCGAGGCTGCTCGGATAAAGCCTTGACGCGGCCTGAGTATTTTGCTATGCTTCCAGCTCAGATCGCGCTAACATAAGGGAGGTAGTGTCAGATGGACACTCAAGTAACGGTTAAAGTACCTTCTTCCGAAGGTATCATTGGTATTCATACTTCTGATCGTGCATTGTTTAAAAGATGCCGCAGAAAGTGGGATTGGGCTAGTCCTGCGCGTAGAAACCTCACTCCTGATATTCAATACGCTAACATTAACTTCGCATTGTGGTTCGGAACGGGCATTCACTTTGCGTTGGAATGTTTCTATACGCCCGGATTCCAGCATGATCCTGTGGAATCGTGGATAACGTATTACGCGATTACCTATGAGGGTGGTCAGGTAAGCGATCGTTACCTACGCTTGACATACGATCCGAAGCCACAGCAAAAAGTAGCAAGTTCTGACGAGGGTACTAATTTTTATACATACCAAACGCGCGGCTTGTGTGATCTTCTGTCCGATCCTAACGTAGAAGAGTTTGAAGCACACAAGCAACTCGGTATCGGTATGATGCAGTTTTACAAAGAATACGCTGAGCGCGAGGATCGCTTTACTGTAGTTGCGCCAGAACATGAGTTTAGTGTACCTATTTACGATCCTAACGGTAACGTACTTATGCACCAAGGGAAAGAAGTACACTATCGAGGTAAGCAGGACGGTATTATTTTAGACCAGGAGACTGAACGGTATGGAATTCTGGAAACGAAAACAGCAGTTAAAATTGATGAAGAGTATCATCGGAAGCTAGAGAAGGATGAGCAGGTTACTTCATACTTGTGGGCCGCAGAGCAAGAAGCTGCATTGCATGGCCTTGAGTACAAAGAAATGGATTACGTGCTTTACAACGCACTACGTAAAGCATTTCCAAGATCACCGACGCAGCTTAAGAGTGGTCTGCCTAGTATCAATAGACAAGAGGAAAGTACAACATATGACCTCTTCTTGGAATATGTCAAGAAGTACAATCTTGAAGTGTGGTTCCAGGATAACGAGAAAGCCCAAGCCTACGCTCATTACTTGCGGGAGATTGGGGACGGTCAGTTCATCCAGAGGAACAAGGTGCGCAGGAATAGAGCAGAAATTGAATCCGCTGGAGAGCGTATCTTTATGGAAACCATGGATATGCTAGATAACCCGCGAATTTACCCCAACGTAACTAACGATTGGCCCTGTCTTAATTGCGAATTTCGAGCGCCTTGTATTATGGCTGATGATGGCAGTAACGCAGAGTTGTACCTAGAGGACTATTACGTGAAGAACGAACGGCGCTAGCATGAGTGAACTAACGCGATGCAACTACTGTAGTTACAGTAGTATAAAAGAACGCAATAAGGATCGTAAGCTCGTTACTATGATAGTAGATGGTTGGATTACTGTTTATGCACTAAATGAAACGCCCATTATAGGACAAGGCGAACCAATAGAGCGTAATGGGCGACCTATTCGTTTCATTACTGCCTATCTTGAACTCACTAATCGTTGCGTGTGTTAATGAGTGTTACTACAATCACGCCCGTTGAAACAGGTACACTAACTACCGACCACGACACTGACCACAGCGAAACGGGTGAAGATTGGTACTGTGTTAAGACCGACGATTGGCCGTGTGTTACTTGTGGTCAAGTGTGCAAATTCATAACAGCTATGCATTTAATTATACTGTGGCCTGCTAAGGATGATCCTGCAATACTTAAACACGCGGGATTTGCAAAGCGTTACAATAGAAATCCACAGATACTCAAGTACAAAGATAACTTTGGCCCTGCTATTACGTATTACGAGTGGAGCCGTTCAGGTAATAAGGTTTGTTCAATAAGGGAGAAGTGATGGCTAACTTTAAAGCAGTTAAGTTACCGTGGAACGGTATAGGCGAAAGTTGGGGCGTAAAGTGCTCCGACTGTAAACAATGGATTACTAAGTATGATTACACCAAAAAAGAAGCACTAATTATAGCTAAAGAAGCAAAGCACACATGCAAGAGCTAACACTTGAACAAGTACAAGGCTTGCTCAGACCACAGGAGCGGCCCGAAATTGTAGCAATTGGGCCGTTGCGGTGGTTTGATCGTGAGCTACGTTGCACAAGTAGACGGTGTAACTCGCCAACGTACTGCAAGATAAAAGGAATGCCGTTGTGCTCTATGCATGCATTAGTAATGCTAAATGATATGCTTGTCGAGAAAGGAGTGATAACATGAAAAAGAGCATCAAGAAGCTGCTTAAAACCGGCCATCCTGGTACAGGAAGTAAGTGCGTTTCAGGTTACAAAGTTAAACACTTTACCCAAAAAGTTACGCACAAGTAGAATGGCCGACTTTTTCGATATGGAGTCTCAGGAGGCTCTGCGCAATATTGGTAAGATGGGTTTGACACTATTACGTGGCGTTATTGAAGATGGTGGCTCCATTGTAGAAGGACTTACGGTAGTTACAGCCTATTACACAGCAATGCTACAAATACCAAAGCAAGAACCTGCTAACGAGTAAAGGGGGTGAATTACTATAGCAGCAGTAGCAGCTACTACAAGCACTGTAAGAGAAAGGATCGGAGCCGTATCACCCGTAGAAGCAATACCGTGGCTTAACCTGCTTGTGTATGGCGATCCAGGTGTAGGCAAAACATACCTGGCTGGTACAGCACAAGATCACGAAGATACGCGACCCGTTCTGATTATCGACGTTGAGGGTGGTACTGTCACGCTTAGGCACCGTACAGATATTGATGTAGTGTCTGTGCGTGCTATTACTCAGATCAAGGAAATCTACGATCAACTTACGAAAGAGCAGTATTACAAGACCGTTGTAATTGATTCCCTAACTGAGCTACAGAAGCTCGATATGCGCGACATTATGCGCGAGCTTGTATCACGTAAGCCAGAGCGTGATCCTGACGTACC
>C687J35021_10000843_pt1 | contig 23567 bp, 38 predicted proteins | sample RifCSPhighO2_12_FD_35021 | JGI IMG/M metagenome (IMG submission 35021) | reverse complement strand
TATTCTTTTTCGATCACACTAGCCACCGCTTCTGGGTTTACCATTCCGCCGTGTCTAGCCTTCATGTAGGATTCTTTTATTTCACTTGAAGCATGGCGATTATCGGGACTTATCTGTTCCACCTTATCCTGATCAAATCGTTCATCAGCCTTAATTTCAGCAATTCTCCTCTTTAATCCCTTTATAATGAAGGGAGAATCGGAAAGTTCCGTAACACTTCCAAGTACATAGACATCAAAGGCATCAAATACCTGGGTTTGGATTTGTTCTTTGACGGCATCTGGCCATATCTGCATATAGCTAATTCCGTGTTTAGCCGCTAGGATTACCATTAAGGCTAACTTCTCAGATATTTCTTGATTTCTAAATTCTTCTTGCACCCAATGGCCAGATAATTTAGCTACTAGTTTAGAGGCTTTGATAGCTTCTTGGTATTCTGGATTCGCCTGCTGCGTCATTTCCCCTGTTTCTGGGTCTGGTGTTAGAATTGGTGGGTAGGCCGCAGCGTTAATCTTTTCTGGATAAATCACCGGTAGAAAATCTTGGCTAAGTAGCAGGTTAGCCATTCCCCGTATCTGCTTACTCGATTTAGGAATTGCCCGAAGGGGATTGTAAATGGTGCTTCGATCAGCAAGATCAACTATTTTGTTCTGTTGCCTACTAAGATATCTAAAATGATAACCATCATCAAAGAAATTGTTATCGTACCAGCGCCTCTCAAAAGATCGTCTGGCGTCTTTAGCTTCAGTCATTAAATTCTGGACAGTCTCACCTATCTGCTCACTGTCTATTTTGTTTGTAGCGTAACTTCCAACTAAACTTCTGGCCATCTTAGCCTACTTCCTTTCCAACTACTTTATCAAAAAATTCTTCATCTGTAAGTTCTGATTCAGGCACAAGATTAGGCTCTGGGGGAATCTCTGGTTGGATTGGTTTAACTTTCTCGGTAAGTTCTAAGTCCCGAAGCTCAGTAGCTGATTTGGCAACCAAAGCGTTAATAAACTTAGCCCTTTCCTTTTGTGCCTGAGTTTCCTTTATTATAAGGAAGGCTAATAATACAACTATTATTCCACCTAAAATCAATTCGGCTATCATTGAATTATCCATCTTGCTTTTAAATACCGTTCAAAGGGATTCGGGATTTGAAATTCCCCAGCTCCATAAATTAGTTTTTCTGGATGCTCAAAGAAATGATACCGCCTTTTAATGAATTTAATTTTAACCGGCACTTCCCCAAACTTGTAGGAAAATCCAGTTTCGGTGAACACCGTATCAGGTAAAGTGTAAGATTTTAATGTGGACATTACTTCTGGAGTGACGTAACGACTCTCAATTCCAAATTCAAGTTCTTTCCCATCAAAATCCACGTTTTCTTTCATCGCTTTGCCAATATCACCTAAAGAAAGGTAACTGGTTTGGGTGAGACAGCGCCACATTAGATCATCCAGATCATATAACGCCCGTAGGATTTGATCCTGGGAAAATTTAATCGAAGTTTGACCATTCCGCAAATTCCCGTGCTTCGGTGGTATCTTCACTTTGGTCGGCTTTAAGTCTGTCATAATGTTGTCCGATGCGGCTTCTTGGCTTAACTATAGACTCTTTATATAATGGTTGCAACTTCCAGACTGCGAGAGCGTTAGCGATAACACAATCATCAAAGTATTCCTCCCCATCAGGTGCGCTATAGTGGGTTACACCAGTTTGGCCTATCGTGTAAGTAAAATCTTCATGTTCTCGGATACTTTGTTCAATTGGAAGCATTTTAATTCTTTGCTGTTGGATGTAAATACTGTGTTTTTCGATCAAATCAGCTTTGGTTCGTTCGGTGAGTTTATATGGTTCTACTGGAACTCCACTTCTAACCAAATCATCATAGATAGGGTCTCCAAGTCCAGTGGCATCTAGAACCACTAAAGCGTGATTGTAATGGTCCGAAAGAGCTTTGATTTTCTTCTTCTGGAATACCCAATCAATTCCCTGGAATCTATCCTGATAGACCTGAGAGTTTGTGGAGGCATCATAAACTGCTAACACGGTAAAATCGTGGTGTTTAGCTAAATCCACCCCAACAACATAAAGTTTGTTTTCATCAGGCTGGATTGGCTTGGCAGTCATAACCTCCTTTAAGCCTCTAAAAACAACTCCTGAGCCTTCCAGAAAGGTACATTCCCATTCTTGCATGTAGGTGTCGTCGCTCATCGTCTCCCTTGATTTAGCAAGTTGAAAAGGATCAATTACACCACTGATGGAAGCTTTCATCAACCAACTCCCCCATTCAATATCCCCTTCTTGGCCTCTTAAATAATGCTTATGCAAGTGATTCTTCCCCCTGGGCGTACCCACAAACCAAGCCCAACCATCATTAGCCCGAAGTACTGGCTCCATGATTGACCACGCTTCGTATTTCATGGTGGCAAACTCATCGTAAACAATTCCAAACGGGTTTGGTCCCCTCAATCCCTCAGGCTCATCCGCACCTTTTAGCTGGATATAGCTACCATTACTTAAATAGATAACCAGTTCCTGTTCATTTCTTTTTGTAATTATCTGAGGGGGAATTATTCTGAATATCATGTTTGGATCACGCCAAACAATGTCTTTAGCGTTAGCGTAGGTTGGTAGAACTATCCAATAAGTACCAACTCGATGAAGTGCTTGACGGACTGTTTCGATTACGGCGGTGGTTGTCTTTCTGGCCTTTCGGTGCCAGATAAGTGTCTTGAAGCGTTGCGGTGATTGAAGCACTGCCCGTTGGTGTGGGTAAAGCTCGTCCCAGACGGGAAAAGGGATTGTCTGTCGTTGTGTTTGGATTTCCAATAACTAAAGAATATCCTTCTAAAAGGAAGAAGTCAAATTAAAAATCAGTCCCACCAAATTCCCTAGCAGCTAGTTCCGTTTCCATTATTTGAAACTTTTCTTTGTATTTCTCATAATCTGGATGTTTCTTGTTCCAGGTCAACCAGTCTTTACCTTTATTATATTTATCAACTAGTTTACTTTTAGTTAACAACTTTAATTCTTCTAAGTAGTCTTCTTTGTTACTCACAGGTAACATAGAGCTGACATTTGGTGTTAGAGTCACATCGTTACTTGCGGGTAACACATTACCTGAATGTTCTAATTCATTATGCAGTAACTCGCTAGTAACAACATCCGCTATTTGTTTTTTTATTTCAGGAGTATTTATAATTTGTTCTGCCATTTTAGCCTTAGATTTATCTTTGTTACTTCTAGGTAACACTTTAATTCTACCTTTAGGATATTTATCAGGATTAGCTCTAAAATAGACCATTTTATGCGCTGAAGAACAGAAACGTATTCCTTTTATTTCTTCTCCACAGATTTCACAGGTAATCATGTTACTTCATAGTAACAACATAGTTAGTTACTGTCAAGTAACAAATTACATCTACTTGTTACTCGTTAGTAACATAAGAATTTAGTATCTTGGGTGTATGTGCCTATATTATATAAGGGTATAGGGGTCAATGGACAACCCAATTCCCTACACAACCTAAAGCATTATCAAGATTAAGAATAATTGAATCTAAATGAAGCTAACGCAGGCATGAAGCATCTATGGACACATTGAGGCTAGATCGTGCCTACACGTCGTACAACATACATTGTGCGACGTTACCGAACCTAACTTAGTTGTGTTTAGCCTTGGCTGGGATAGGCTTAGGAGGCGCTGTAGTAGCTTTAGGTGGGAGATAGCCACCAGACATATCTACTTGTATGGTTACAGGTTGTTGTCCTTCATTTATTTGTTTAGACGTTTCTACATAGCCATGATGCGCAGCAAGAATGAACTTAGCAAAGTTAGGATCATATTTACGTTTGATACCATTCTGTACTAACATAAATTCCTGAATAGATTTTACTCTTTCTATTACGTCAGAAAATTTACTATTAAGTTTAATCCATCTATTCAAGGTATCTCTAGTTATTGTTAGTTTTAAACATAACTCAGTTATTTGAGGTAGTTTTTCTTCCTTTTCACATTCCTTGATATACTCTAAAACTAGATCAGGTAAATTAGCCTTATACTTTGTAGGTCTTCCTATTAATCTTTTTGGCATATTTCAATTATACTACCTGTAGTGAGTCATGTCGAACTACTTGTAGTGAGTTTAACCGAACTATCTTCGTAAAGAAATGAAATCTGGTTTATTACAATTCACCATAATACTTATTAATCTTTCTAAGTTTGTATCTTCATTAGGCCAGTATTGATGTATGTTGGGTAAAGTATCTAATATCTTCTTTGCATCCTCTGACCAATGTGAGATTCCATCATGTTCATAGTCTTTGTCTCGTCCCGAAGATACAAGTTTAATGGGTATTCGTTCGTGATTTACGTAGGTTCTAAGTGTTTCAAATGGTCTGTACAATAAAAACGTCGTAATTGAATAAACAAAGGGGATTTTACCTTCTAAAGCTAGTCCACAAGCTATATCCATTCCTGCTTGTTCTGCTGCACCTGGATTCAAGGTTCGATCTGGGAAGTCTTTAAAATGGTTATCGAAAAGGCCGTAGCCTAAATCTAAACAAATTAACCAGATGTCTTTATTTTGTTTCATTTGACTATATAACTCTTTAGCGAATTCTTTTCTCATCTTGTTTGATTATTTTAATTAGTTTTCTGGCTATCAATTCCCTCACTAATACAGGATCGGCAGTTCCTTTGGTTTCTTTCATTACTTGACCAATCAAATAATTAAATGTAGCTTCGGGATTAAATTTCTTCATTTATTGGTTATCTTCTATATCATTCTAGTTGCTTCATTACAATATCGTATTTCTTTTTATCTAAAATAACGTAATGGGCTTCTTGTGGTTCTTTAAGTATAGGCATTAAAAGATCAAAATTAGTTATATATGTTTTAGTTACTTGAGGCATTTCACCTAGGTATGTTTTGTCATAAGCTGAATATTCATCAAAGTTTAAGTAAATTTTTAAATTACTTACATTATTTCGTTTCCATATTCGGTGTGCCTCTGCGCAAGAACCCTCTGCCCACTCACCGTCCGTGGTAAGACAATAAATATCTATATCTGGTCTGGCGATAGCCATACCTAAACTAATTGATAATCCATGCCCTAGAGACCCTGAGCTGACCCAGATACCATTTTCAGTGTCTCTATTAGGATGTACACCATGTTTATCGAATAATTCTTCAGCGTTTCTTCCTTCATATTTTTCTAATACCACGTAGAGGCTTAAACCGCTGTGACCCGCACTTAGAATTACCTTATCTTTAGACTTCTTAATAGAATAAACTTCATCTAATAGGTCAACCATTGTCAAACAACTGCCAAGATGTGATAAACCCTTCTTGTAACTAATTGTAAGTAATCTTTTCTTTAAGTCTTTGTTTAATATCATCGTAGATTTTATTTAATCCTTCTTCTATATGTACAAATTTAGGCAAAGGATTGTCAGATTTCCAGTTCTTCATGTCATAAAATCTTAATTGTTCTAGCCTTGAAATATTAGCTTTTTTTCCAGTTACATGTTCAATCATCACTACAATAGACGAATTACTGATTGGTTTACCGGTACCAATATCAATTATCTTACCTTTAAATTTATCTATTTGTTCAAGTGCCTTCAGATATGTGTCAACTACATCCTTGATCCAGACATAATCGTGGGTAGCCTCAGGTGATAAAGGAATGGGTGTACCAGCTAGGCAACTATCAAATACTTTAGGTATAAAATGCTTTGGACTATCTCCCGGGCCATATACGGTATATGGTCTTGCAATAACTACGGGTAGTTTATTATTTAATCCTGCAAATTCCATTAGTGTTTTTGAGGCTGAATAAGGGGATTGCATCGGCAATGTAACCGAAGAAGTTGAAGTTAAGATAATTCCTTTTACATTTGTTGTTACATTTTTTAATAGTTTTAGCACTCTAATATAGTTTACATTCACTATTTCATTCAAATCATTTTGGTCATAAAAGTTACCGTAGGCAGCGCAGTCAATTATATAATCTACCTGTTCTGAAATATTACCTAAACGATCACCCCGCAGTACCGTATGTCCCAATTGTTCCAACTTGTTGTATAGATGAGAACCCAAAAATCCATGACTTCCGAAGATTATGTATCGTGCCAGTGTTATCTACCCCCTTTCTAACAAAAATTGGTTCATTGTGATATTCACACATAACCGTAAAAGATTCTCCTATTATTCTAGTGACCCCATTATGAAATCTTAAAACCAATAAATCCCCATGAGGATCAATTTCACCTAATACATTTTTACGACCTTGGTGTTCACAGATCGGACAAAGAAGTAAGTTTTTCATTAGCCCAAGTTAGTTTGTCTTTACTTCCAATGTCATAATAATAGTCTTTAGTTTTAAATGCGGTGATTGGTACTCCCTTGTTTATTAAATCTGGAATCAAATCTTCGTGTATAGAATAGGATATATCATGGGGAATATATGAGAGTATTTCTTTGTTAAAAATATATATACCACCACTATGGATTAAATCTTGATGCGTGAATACTGTAGCTTTAGAGTTGGTAGTTCTATGGTGATTTAACATTGCTTGCAGATCAATATTTGATATCGTATCACCATTCCAAACTATAAAAGGATCACTTAGCCAATCTTCCATACTTAACAGAGCGCCAGCGGTACCATAATCCACCGATTGTATTTGGGAAAACCCTATACCTTTCTTTGACCAATACTCTTGAAATTCTGTAGGCTTAAAATACAGTGCTAGAATAATATCTTTAACTTTAGCCCTTTGTAGATGTTCAATTATGTAGTCAATACATCGCTTCCCAGCCACCTGTACCAAAGGCTTCGGGGTTGTCATGTGAAGGCGTTTTCCTCGTCCTCCAGCTAATATTACTGCGACTATATCGTTCATAATATTCTTGTACTTACACCATTCCAGTCAATCTCAAAATCCCACCATTCTAATCCTTCACGCTCCATTCCTTCACGCTCCATTTGATTTATGAATTCTTCTTTTTTATTTGGCTTAACCATAAATATCATAAATCCTCCACCACCACTCCCACATAATTTCCCACCTAAAGCCCCGTGAGATTTACCTTTTTCATAAATTTTATTTATCCAAGGTTCAGTTACACCTTTGTTACTTCGTTGTTTGACTCGCCAGCTTTTATCTAATAAATTACCTACTTTCTCTAAATCTTTATCTGCTATCGCTTTTATTCCTTTGAAAGCAATTTGTTTAAGTTCGTTTAATCTAGTTATTTGATCTTGTGTTAATTGCTTAAATCCTTCTTGAATCGTTGGACTGCTACGATTTCTACCCAAATAAAAAAGTACAATTGACGGATAAATATTATCACCAAAACCTTTCCCAAGTTGAGTAAGCTCAACTGTTTTTTTGGTAAACTCTAATAGATTAACACCACCAAAGGCGGCGGCATATTGGTCTTGTTTGCCGCCAAACAAGCCAATTTTGTTTACTTCAATATCCCAAGCTCGTCCTGCTATCTCACCCTTACCCAGATTTAATCTTTTAGCTTTATTTATAGCTGCTACTGTTGCAACTGCTGTGGCAGCTGAAGCACCGATTCCTGATTCAAGTGGCACATCCGATTCTGATTCAAATCTGACATGAGCAAATCCACCAATACCAAAGTCGGTGAATATTTTGTGCATGAAGTCTTTGTTTCCGTTAAGGGGAACTGTATTTCTAAGGTTTATTCTAAATATATCTTCTTCAGTGGCAATTTTAATGTACTGCCTTAGATTGATTGCCATGTTTATCACTAGTCCACCATATTGATCGGCATAGGTTGGGATGTCACAGCCCCCACCAAACAAACTAATTCGACAAGGTGCTGTAGAAGTCACAATCATACAAAATGATCCTCCACTAACTCAACTATTTGATGCATAAGCTTCAGCTGATAATTTTGTATCTCGCCTACATCTCCTTTGATTCTAGGAAAATCAATAACTTGTATATTTTTTGCTTTAGCTACCTGTATAGCCTGCCAAATATTTGAAGATTTACCACTTGTAGACAAAGTTATTAGTAAATCTCCCTCCTTACCTAATGTTTCTAGTGGTCTTGAAAATATATAGTCAAATCCAAAATCATTACTAATAGCTGTTATACATCCATAATCTGTTAATGCTATAGCTGGTAAAGGTTGTCTTATTTTTTTATATTTCCCTAGAAATTCGTTAGCAAAGTGAGAGGACTGTGTGGCACTTCCACCGTTACCTATTAAGATAAGCTTATTACCTTTTTTGAAAGTATCTATTATCTGTTTGGCTATATCCTTAGCAACCATATAGTTTGCTTTCTATAACTATTTAATTATGGAACTATTGAAGAGAAAAAGTCAAATTATAATAATAACATTTTATTATTTATTTCTTTCGCTGGTTGTAACGGCGGTTCTTTTATTTTAGCGACCAGCTCTAATGTAGGTAACAGCTTTACGACACTATATATGAGATGATTGTTTGGATTTTCTTTTCTTTTTACAACGTGGTGGTATAAATTTGTATCTGAAATTTTTTCAAATGTATGCTTTAAAGGTTTCGATATAATTACTTCATCCAAACCGCCAGCAAACATTGACATTCCAGTAGCATAAGAAGGCATAAAGGCTGATATAGTCGCTTGTATATCTGTATTTTTTCTTAAATAATCTCTAGTCAGTCCAAACATAACACTAGAAGTATTCATTGGTGATCTAGGAAAATTATATAGCCTAGTAAAATCTACTACTTTAGTGTAATCAAATCCTTTAAGAAGAACCGCTTGTCGTTTATAATCTCTATCTATTAACTGAATTCCTAATACTGAAAACGGGATTGCCTCGCCTTTTATATATAGTCCAAAGGCTCGATCTACTCTGGCGCAGTGTATGTAATGAAGAACATTGTGAAGTTCTTTTGCATATTCAGCGTTAACTTCTTTAAATTCTAATTCGATAGCTTTAGAGCCATTCTTAATAGCAAGAATATTCCCATTTGATCGTTCAATAAACCAATCAGATTCATTAAATATTTTATGTTTAGGTTTTAAGATATCTTTCAAAGGTAAAGTAGTGTTGTTTATTCTCAATTTAATGACTTCTGTTTGTTCAGTAATTACTTGATCAATTAACTCGTCAGTGATCTTGTTTTTAGGATAAGTAGTTAAACGAAACAATACTTGATAACGGAGATCATTGATATCCCAAAGAATATCAATATCTATTCTATTCTTCACTTTAATTTTTAAATCATCCATAAAAGAGTCATGTGGCCAGTTATCTAGTGTATATGCTTCAGCAAGCTTAACTTCCCTCACCCACCTCTTTTGAAGTTGGCGCATTTCATAAGGAACCTGAAAAAATCTTTCTACTTCGTTCTTTATCCGTAACCATGATACTTCAGCAAAAGTCACTTGTCTTGGTTTTAAATCGAAATAATTTCGTTTATATGTTGGAAAATACCACAGTGAACAAAGCCAGATACCTTTTTTGTATTTTGATTTGTCGCAGCTTTTTTGCAGTATTCCCTTAGCTCCCTCAACAGTTGTAGAAAATACAATTTTGTTTTTGTAGGCTATAGCTACTGCTTCACGCCAAAACATTTTTCTGTCAGTCAATTCTTTAGCCATTTCTAAAAGTGCATCCATTCGTTCAAAGTCATTTACATTCTTTCCGGCGAACCTTTTAGTTAATAAGGAATTCCAATTCTTTAAAGCTGGTATTTCCATTCCAGCATCGGTAGTAATCACAAAACCATCGTAATTTTTAGAAGCTGCTAAAGCTTTATTTCTAGCTATTTCTTCAAAAGTATTTCCCTTTTCTTTAAGGGAAGATTTATCCAATAAATCAATCTGTTTAAAGTATTTCTTTACTATTAAACTTAGTTTCTTTTGTTTGTGTGAATTGTTTGTAGCGATTAATATTTTATTTGTCATAAATATATTTGTTCAAAATATTAGTTAGTTTCTTTATATTTCTACTTTCATTTTTATTGTCATTCCATATTTTTACATACGTAGAACTATAATGTTTAGCTATCTCTGATGTTATTCTTTCAGATAGGTTTTGATGTAACTCAATTTTGTCTTTTGTCTCAATTAGTTCTTTTCTACTTCTAACGTTAGCTAATCTTCTTTCTAATATTTCTTTAGGTGGAGCGCTAATGTGGACGTAAAGAACCGGACCCAAAGTCTCATCTGATTTAGGGTGAATAACATAATCTTCATTATTGGAAATAACTATATGGGTATTAACCACTATTGGCTGTTTAGAAACTATTATTTGATTTAGTTTTTGAATATCCATAATATGGGAAAGTGATATTCCGTAGTTAATAACATTAGTTAAACCAGAAAGTAGGTGATCTTTCCCACTACAAGATACACCTACTATCAGTGCAATTTTATTCATATATATATTTTACTATAAGCTGTCAAATTTATCAAAAATGTGGGGTTGAGGAATCTTACATGGTTTCTAAATAATTTATAGCTTTATTTAAAATATCCTTTTTCTCTTTGAACATCGCTAGCCCCACATTACAATTACGACACAACAATCCTCTTATTTCATTTGTTTCGTGATTATGATCTATTTGCAATCCGTTATCTTTTTCTAAACAGATAGCACATTTATTTTTCTGAAGTTTAATCATTTTTAGATAACTTTCTTTAGTTAAATTTAATTCTCTATATTTATAAAGAATATTATGATTAAATTTATAATCTGGATCATTTTTTATTCTTTCATATTTTCTGCGCTGTTGAGCACGATGTTTTTCTGGATTTTTCCAATAAAGATGATGACTACAAATAGTATGAAATTTCCCTTTACCCTTTTTAGTTACTAATTTAATGCAATTGTTTATTTTGCATTCAGGCCTTATCATTTCGATTAGAATTATAACAAAAGGGGGGAGATAAGTCAAAACTTTATTCCCCCCCCCGTAGAACAAGCAGGACTTACCTATCGCTGGTGGCGGGTGGTGGTTATCCTGCTATGTTCTCACTTAGTGATACACGTACGGAATAAGAATATGAGCTGGTTTGACATTAAAGGCGTGACCTTGATACTCGATGGCGATTTTGTTAATAGATCGGTTTTGTTGCAAGAAGTTAATAACTCCCTCCAGTTCCGCTCTCTTTATCGCCACAAACACTATGCGTTCACCCTCCAGAAGAAGTGCCACGCTAATCACCAGCTCCTCCTTTAGCTACCACTCCTCTTCCCCTTGAATTAATCTCTCGGATGGGGTGGTAGGTGGGACTCAAACCCACAGCCCACAGGGTCACAACCTGTTGCTCTGTCCTTGAGCTACTACCACATCCGAAAGGTCAATAATCTCGTTCTTCTTCGCTTCCGTCTTTCTTTAAAATAAAATATTTTATCTTAACAAAAGGTGGTATCCAAGGTTTCACTTCTTCTATTTTCCTGACAGTGTTAGTCTGAGCACGTCCCACTGCGCAGGCAATGAGTATGAACGCATCATTTTTCGTAACAATAACATCGGCCACACCCAATAAATCGGATTTCCCGAAACGGGATTTACGCATTCGATGAGCCCTGAAACCTTGAGCTTTGTACCTTTCTTCGATTTCTTTTTCAAATTTAACTCCCACTGCTAATGTACTATCGCCCATATCTTTGCTCCTAGTAGAACTCCTCCAATTATCGTGATAAACACTAAAGAGATACTCACCAAGATTATTAAGAGTATATCTAGATATTTCCACATCTTTACCCTCTTTGTTTAATTGTACTCTCTAGGTCAATACCAATTATACATCCTTGTTAAAGCCCCTACAATAGGGTATAATGAGGCTTATGGAGTACAAATACGTATGCCCTATATGTGGCAATTCTGGCGTGAGCCATCGCCCAAACAGAAAATATTGCAGTGTGGAATGTGTTAGTAAAGCTGAGCGTGCAAAAATGAGGAAACTTCGTGGATATAATAGTGATCCAAATATATCTACTATGTACACTTTCGATTGCCTCAATTGCGGCAAGAAAAATGATGCTACATTTCCACATCAAAAATTCTGTAGTAATAACAAAAAATGTTCCCAAGAATATTGGAGTAATCAAACTAAAGAAGTTCGACATAACTTTAATTTAAATTCTGGAACAATTGGTGCAATCTCCGAGCTTAAAGTTAGCTTTGATCTTATGTTAAAGGGATATGAAATCTTTCGTGCTTTATCTCCTGCTTCAAGTTGTGATCTTATTGCTAGAAAAAATAGCAAAGAATATACAATTGAAGTTCGAACTGGTCATTTTAATCTAAATGGCACAATAGCGTATCCTACTAAAAATATTAGAGCACAAATTGTAGCTATCTATATTCCTAAAAATAATTCTGTAGAATATATTCCTCCTATACCAAGTTAGCCACTTTACTACAAGTTGGCCAAGCGGCCCATCCTTGAGCTAAATATATCTGTTTGGCTATTTTTATATTAAATTCTGGATTAGCTAACTGAGTTTGAGTAAATCCATGCACATCTCCCACCTGCATAATTCCATAATTGTGCTGATTATAGATAGCATCGTAACCATCTGCCCAATTATCATATCCACTTTCACACATGATAAGATCATGGAATCGTTTATCAGGCCAAAATTCTCGATAGACCATAGCCAATATTTCCCTTGAAGTTGGGTTCTTAAGCGTTGCTGGGGGAGTTGAGGAGGCTTGGGGGGTGGCTTTAGTGGCTAACTGTTGCTTGAGGAGCTTACTCTCAAGCTTTTGTCTTAGTTGTTTTATCTTCTTATCCCTTTCTTCTAACTTTTGATTCTGTTCTTCTAGCTGGTCTTGTTTTTCTTCTAACTTGGTCTGTTGGGTTTGGTTTGTACTCCCTACCTGCCAAGCGATAGACCATAGGCCAATCAATAATGTTAAAAGTGCCAAGAGAAGTAGATAGAGCCATTTATTCATATTGTCCCGATTAGTCGGGACGGCTTGAATAATATGGAGCGTACGAGCTATGTTAAGCAAAACCCTTAAGAGATTTTACACTCGCACACTCCTATCTGCCTACCTTCAAGCAGAATGTCCTGCCCTAACATACTGCCGTAGGTGAAGATAGGCAGGTAATTAGATTATATAATCTTTAAAGTACTTCATGTCAAGTTTTATCCTTTTCCTTGAGGTAGGAAATGATTTCGTTGATTTTTCTTCCTAAATCGTAATGGTCTATGGAATATTCCAACTCTAGCTTCCCAGGCAAAGGGGCTTTGTCTTGGTAAGGATGTAATTCTGGCATCTCTGGTTCTTCTTTTTTGATGGTGTGTTTGTCTAAATAATAAGCCGCAGTACCCCAGGTCAAGTCCTCAGCTTCATTTGTTTTTCTTAGTTCCTCGAGATATTTAGTTTTATTCAGCCTAATGATTTGGTCTTTCATAAATCCTCCAACAAAGCCTTGGTGGTTTCTTGGATTGCTTGATTTCTTCCTACATTTAATATTAGGTTAGTTAATTCTATTGACCAGATTTCTTCCCTACTTGTACCCTTGATTGGCAATATGGTACTTTTCTTCTCAGGCATTTTAGCTTTTATGTATTGTTTAAAGAGGGTGAGGATTTCTTCAATAGCATATTTACTCTCAAGAGTAACAGCTTCTGTTCCCACCTGATCCCAAACAATTCTAGTTTTTAATATTTTCTCTAATTTTTCTTTTAACATAGATTTATTTATCTTGGGTTTTGGGTTTCGATTGTAGATAATCCTCTACTAAATTCTCCCAATCGCTTCCGAGTACATCTTCTGGGTCTTCTCCTACTAGGTCAATAAACTCTTGCTTAGTCATATATTTCCTTTCACCCCTTTGGTTTGGTTATTTAACATTAACTACCTCCTTAAAATCTCTTAATTTAGATTCCCAAAGAATTTCTGACACTTTACCAACTACTTCATACTCCTCTAAGTTTGGATAGTTTTCACTACTCCCTTGCCCAAGGTCTTCTTTTATAATGTGCCAAACCTTGTGGTTACCTTTTTCTGGGTCTTTTTCATCGACTACTGTTACATAACTTTCGATTGTTAGTTTCATAGATAGCACCTCCTCTCTTTTTCTGCTTCTTTATCCATATTAAGTTACCTATTTATTTCTTTGGTCTCTTTAAATATTCTATGTCCAACTCTAGTTTTCTATCTTGTGGAGTAGCACATCTAATAAACACAAAGTCATGTAGGGTCATGTTTGCATTATGGGCATGAGCTTTAATTTCTTCAATCAATATCTTATTCATTCTTATTGAGAAACGGCTATCTTTTTTATTTGAATATGCTGTAATTTTCATATTAGTAAAATATAAATAATAGTCAGTATCGGCAATCCTAAGATTATTCCTAACATTAGGTAGTGGTTATCTTTTGGATTATTTTTCATAAAGTTTCAGGTAGTTATCTCTCTTTTCATCTTTCCACTCTTCGTAGAATGTATCACTAAGATGAAAGAAATCTAACCAGTCCCAAATATGGCCAGACTCTACTGCTTCTTGGGGGCTTTTACCTTCAGCCCTATCAGCAGAAGATACAACTCCTAATGTTTTGTTAAACTCTTTGTATGCCTTCTCTTTCCTGGTGTCGTATCGGTAGTCATCTTCTTTCTTTTCATCTTTTGCATCATCCCTATCAATGGTACTTCGGAAATCTGTTTCTAGCTCCTTCTCAAACATTTTGGTTTCCTCCATAGATATATTTTCCGGGATGACTTCTTTAATCCCGAAACATATCTTTCCATTAGAGTCGATATGGGAAAAGTAAGCTTTTGGTTTGCCAGCTTCATCCATCTTAGTCTTGCTAAACTTCTCTTGCATCCAAATTCCGTGGCCCTCACAGCGTTTTGTCATTGTATACTCCAAACTTTTTCTAACTTTTCTAATGCTTCTTTTGTCTTCTGCTTTCTTTCTTTCTCGGTATTGTTAAGTTTCCAGAGAAGCTCTTGGTTCTGTTTTATCAACAATCCTCTGTCGAATAGCCTAATTGTATTTACTATTTAAAGCCTCCATTCTTCCTTCATTCCAATCTTGTAAGAACTTGTTGTAGCGATTCATTATCTTAGCTTGGGCCTCTATTATATCCCAGGGGTCGCAAGTAGGTTCTCCATGTGAATCCACTTTGCTAGCCAACTTGCTACAAAGAGCCATCGCTTCTATATATTTGGGGCCGTCATCATTCATTATCTTTTTCCCTTTCGTTATCAATAACATCCTTGTTTCTTGATCCATCGCTGCCACAATAGGCGCACTGGTCGCACTCGTGGCTACCTAAATAAGCTTTGCATTTTTCACAATAAATTTGGGCTACCATAATCAAACACTATCATACTTTTGAGAGCTTGTCAAATACTAAATACCGTTCGGGCCATTTGGCTATAGCCCAGACTGTTCTTCTGTTGACATTAAACCGCTCAGCGATCTTAGTTCTAGTAACACCGAATTGAAGCTGGGATATTATGTCATTGGCTATGGTTGGAGAAGTCTTTTTACTCATTATTGAGAGGATACCAAAATTTTCATTTTCTGTCAATAGACTTTTCTTTAGTTTTCTTGATGATATAGATTGAAAATCCTATAGCCTGCTGTAACCCCCCACCCCCTAAAAATACCCTCAGCGACTTCTTGTTCCTAAAGTTACATAGAAGATTACCTTCAGCGGTCGCTGACACCAACTGTGCTTGATTATCCCCACCCAACCCATCTGTTGGTAGCGTATCAAGATTTTTATTGCGGAAACCTAAGTCTTTTCTCTTAATCAAGCCTACACGGACTTAGGAAAATTTGGGCGTGGTGTTGCCCTCCGCTTTGCTATGAAGCAAGAATAACAATATATAAATTTTTTGTTGATTGGTTTTAAACAGTCTTTGCATTGGGATTGATTTAGAAATAATGTTGGATCACCTACATAACGCCAGCTATTAGAAACATCTCGATCTTCTATCAATTCTAATTGTTTCGACCTCCACTTAGGTCTTTTAGAGGATGCGTATCGCATAAAAAAAGCACTCTTTCGGCCGTTCCGTGACGAATGCCTGCTAGAAGGCACACGAAACGGCTAAAAGAATGCTTTTCTAGCATATTTTCGTAATTAAAGTATATTAAAGAGAAGGCTTTTTGTCAAGCCCTCTCCTTAATCTACTCAGCAGTCTTTTCTTCTTCAGAACCTTCTACAGCTGGAGCATCACCTTCCGTAGGTGTATCTCCAGTATCACCATCACCATCTGCTGCAGGTACCTTTGGATCATCAAATGAAATTACCATATTGTTACTCACCTCATTTCTACACCATAAACTTTGTAATAATAACTTTTCCTACCATGACATCTCAAACAAAGTGTCTCTAAATTATTTGGATCGTTATTTGGTAAACCCAAAAACTCATCGTCATTACTTCTTAGACTTTGATGGTCTATATGGTTGACTGTTATATCACGACCAAATTGTAGTTTATGTTCTTCTCTACTTATACCACAACCAACACATTTTTCACTATCTCTTTGTATAATCTGCTCACGAACACCACCAAATCGTAGTTTGTGCATTTCTTTAATACTACCTATACCTCTGCGTTTATGAAAGTCCTCCATGTATTTGCGAAAATAGCCAGGATGAGCTTTTTGCCACGTGGGTAAGTATTTAGCAATATATTTTTTATTGTATTCCCTTTCACATATTTTACACCAAGCTCGGAGCTTTCCGTAGTGTTTCCAGTATTCATTGGGCGTTTTGTTGATTTTACATTTTGGGCAAAGTTTCATCAGTCTTATGGATAATGCCTAGCCCTAGAGAAAGTAGTTACAAGATAATAAACTCCAGGGCTGTTTCACCACTAAAAGATTTTACCACTACGTAAAGTAATCTTGTCAATACAGAAGAAGGCAGCCACCTGTCATAATAACTGCCTTACTTCTGCCGGCATTATTTATTCATTTAAAGCTGATCTAATCCCCGCTAACCCAAGTGCTCCTAGAACAGTTTGAACTGCTGTGTTTGTGTCTATGTTTCCAGCTATAAGACCACTCACTGCGTATAATATAGCAATACCCGCAACAATAAATGTTTTATTTCCTTTTAAAAGATTCTGCCATAAAGCCATATAATCACCACCACCTATCACTTTTCAAACCAAGAAATCGCTGCACCAATCACTAAAAGAAATGTTCCAATAGTTACAATTATAGCGTTTCCCGTACCACCAAGTTGTACAATTACCGGATTCAGGGCAAAAATAAAAGCTATACCAGTCAATGCTAATTTAACGCCGATTTATTTATCACCTCCACCTTTAACTAAATTATCTATCTTCCCATACTTCTTAACCCAGTACTTTAATTGGTCCTGTAAGCCTGTGAGTTGCCCCTTAAGCGTTTTTATGTAAGTCTTTAACCTATCTATCGTTTCGTCCTTTTCGTCTAGCATTTCGATACCGTGAAAGTCTTTTTATTCTCAGGGTCAAGTGGTACTAATCTTCTAAACGGCCAGATTCCCTGATAACGAAGTATTGACCAATGCAAATGTGGGCCCGTCACAGTTCCAGTTGCGCCAGATGAACCAATGGTTTGGCAAGTTTTAACCTTTTGATGAGCGATGATATAAACCTTAGACAAATGGGCATACCAAGAATAAAGATTAACCAATTGTCCTTTGGAATTTCGGTGCTGAATAATAATGTTATTGCCAGAAAATTTATCATAGGCAACTTTGTTAACAGCGCCGCTGCGGGTAGAAACTACTTTAGTTCCGACCTTACAACCATAGTCAATCCCATACCATGTACCAGGGTTACTGGCTTTGTGGGCAGCAAATCCTCGCACCCTAATGTATTTGCCTATTAGTGGAAATTTTAAATTAGTCATTTCACATCCTTTATGCTACCTTCTAAGATTTCTTTTATATCCCTTTTAGTTTGNANNGCTTCCAGAAGAATTTGTTTCAAGTAGTTTTTTTTCCTTTTTAAATCTTCATAGGCTGTAGCCGCCGCTGCTACTTGTCTTTCCAATGTTTCTACTCTAGATTTGTAGGCTTCAAGCTCTTCTTTATAAACTAATAAAGTTTCATGAAGGTTTTTACTAATTTGATATTTGATAATAAAGAAGGCGGCCACTCCACCGATTATGACTGCGCTAAAAAGGCTTAGAAATTCATTAGCCGTTAATATTTGCATTACTGGATTCCTTGAGCTCCTAACATTTGAAATAATTCATCATAGCCAGGTNTTTCGGTAGCTTGACCTTGATTAAGGTAATCCGATAGTGGATTTTGTTGTCCTTGAGGACCTGTCTGTAAAAGTAATCTACGTCCTGCAATTTCATCTCTTAATTCTTGTAGTTTTTGCTGACGTAATCTCCCAGAATCTGAAACTTTTGGTAACATCCGTTCAGCTCTTTTAATATCGTAATCAGTAAGTACACCCACTTCACCAGAAATAGCCCTAGCTAAAGGACCTAACCAAGCTTGTCGGAAAGATTCATATAAGGCTACATCTGTTGCCAATGCACCACCAGTTACTCCACCTGCAATTGAAGCAACTTTTCCAGCGGCTAAAGAAGGAACTCCTTCTAGAAGTTCTGTTGCTCGATTAGCAATTAATTCGGCGGTATCAATTTTACCTTTGGTCTTGGCTGCTTCTCCAGTTAATTGCTGCGGTGCTTGGGCGGCAAACTGTTGCTGATACTGTTCATAGATATATTTATACAAAGCAGCGTTTTTTGGATCACGTTGAATATCCTGGATAAAGTTTTCCAATGGGTACGGATTGACCTGTTGTGGTATATTCTGTTCAAATGGTAATTCTTGTGGTCCTAATTGTGTTGGCCCTCCAGTTATCCCTGGGACCTGTTGCCCTAGTACTTGGGGTGTTACTTCTCCTTCAGGTAATTGGCCTGGTAACGGAGCTTCTTCGGGAGGAGCCCCCGCAGCAAATAGGGATGGAAGACGAGCCCCCAATTGACCATACACCTGTTGAGCCACCGGTCCTCTAGGTATAGCACCCGCAGCTCCTCCAACAAGTCCAGCACCTGGAATAGTAGGTATTGAAGGCAACCTAGCACCACCTCTAGTTAAAAGACCACCTATAGGTGCATTAAGGGCCTCTAAGGGTGCCGCTAATATGTTAAATGGGCTTTGGCCAAATCTACCTAATCCCCTTGCTGCACCTCCCAATGTTTGAGTGGCGGTTTGTCTTCCAAGTTCTGTTTCAGTTGCTGCAATTTGGCCTCTAACAAAAGGTAAGGCTAATCGTCTTAAATCAGCTACAGAATTTGCCTTTAATACTTCTTGTCCTAATTTCGGACTAATCTTCGATAGTTCTGTCGATAAACCACTTAACAGTCCTTTAGATACAATAGCCTTATCCGCCCCCGCTTGAGTAAATAATCTATTCTTTAATTCATCCGCCACTAATCTGAATGAATTGCTTAAGGCCCTATCTTGTGAACTAATAGCAATTGCAGGTCTCCCTCTTGTTAACTGAGCGGCCTGTCTTTCTAACTGTTGAATAAAACCAAAGGTGTTACTTGGATTAGCCCCCACCGCCAACGATCCTCTCGGCCCTCCATGCATTGATATAATTCCTTTCCTAATAAACTCTGTGAATTTGTTACCAGCCGTAGTGGTGATAGCTGGGTCTTCAGCTAAACTACGTGACAACTCCAAAACTCCTTCAGTCTTAACACCTTTGGCACCAGCAACAGCTGCTCTTGTAGCCCTAGTAATAACTCCATTTGCCCCAGTTATTTGTTCTGCCGCAGGTGAAATATCATCAATATTAGTAATTCCGTATTTAGCTAACTTATTAACGGTTTCGTTTAATTTAATAGTTCTGGCTAAATTCCTAGGAACCTCATATTGAGAAGCAAGTAATTTACTTCCCGTTCGTTCTAAGACACCTGGCTTAACAACAGTTGGAGCAACTCCAATTCTTGCTGCTTCTCGCCTAGCAAACTCGGCCGTATCTTGGGCAAGCCTACCACCTGGTGCGAAACCACCCATAAGTTCATGTATTCTCTCTTGGGTTTTCATACCTGTAGCTAATATATGGGATTCTTTTTGTGATAATGTTCTTATTCCACCCTGGCGTGCTTTGTTTATAAGAGCATCAGTTACCCCAGCCGCACGTTCTTCTGGAAGAAGTTGGAATGCTCTTTGTTTGATAGCTTTTGCTCCACCATACAATCCAGGTAATAATTTAGCTAAGGCACCTGCGGTAACTCCACCTGCGACTGCACCACCTGCTATAGACAAAGGAGTAGCCCCTGGTCTTGAGAATTCATGAAGTCCACCTACCTCAGCACCTGGTATAACGGCTCTTGACAAAAGACTTGCGCCCTTTCCAAAAGGAATTAAATAGGCCCCAGTACCAGTAGCTTCTTGTGCCAGCTGCATAAGCGGTTCTTTAAGTTGTCCTCTTTCAGCCTTAGCAACAGCAGTTTCTGGAAACATAGTCCTAAGTACCTCTTGAGCTCTTTCACTTTTTTCTTGTTTACCTAATAGAGAAGCCGTTAGTCCAGAAAGAGCCAAAGCTGAAGCAGGAATTTCTTTTGCCAGCCCAATTGGAGCTCTGGTTAATTCAGTTAATAAACTCTGCAAAAAGCCTGGTCTTTGTTCAGGTTGTGGCTGTGGTTGTGGTTGTCCTTGTTGTAGTTCAAACTCTCTTTTAGTTAAAAGTCCCATATTAGGGAGCTACTATTTGGCCAGGGCCTGAATATAATGGGCCTGGAATAAATGCTCCTACTCCTTTTTTACCTGATTCGTATGCTTTTTGTATTTGTGCATAACTTTCTGTAGGTACACCATACTTTTGCCCTGCCGTCTGGTTGTAGATACCTTTAATTTGGGTTAAAGTAAGATAAGGAGCATAAGCGTTAACGAAAGAAAGGAAATTGTAGTTTTTCAACCCTGTACCAGATAGCCATTGTTGAATGTCATCTGACAGTTCATTAGCGTAATTTAATTTCGTAGGTTGTTGTTTAGCAGGCTTTGGAATGTTGAATGTCGGTCCTGCTGCCGCAGTAGCCGCCGCTCTCAGTTGCGCTTGTCTATTCTTTTCCGCTTGCTGGGATTGAAATGCTCTATCTAATGCCGATTGATATCCACCATACTGAATACCATACAAACCCTGACCAGCTTGTAACCCAGCTTGCAGGGCTCCACTTCTTACCCCAGCTATTCTAGTAGCTAAATCCCGCAGTGCTTGTTCACGTTCACCACCAGTTTGAGTGATTAGCCCAGCGTATTCCCTACGAATTGGTTGCAGTCTTTCACCTAAAGTAGTTTCGAAAACACCAGAAGAAAGGGGAATACCACGTCTACCAAATTCCCTAGATGAAGCTGTTTGAGTTTCACTGATACCCGCTGCTTCCCTTGCTTTGATATCTTGCAAGGCACCAGCATATCGTTGAATGATTGAGGGTTTTTCGGCACCAAGTGCTTTAAGACTCGGCGCAATAGCCTTTGTTTGTTGAGCTTGTGATTGTCCTACAAGAGCTGCATAAGATGGCGCTGCCATTGGTATATCCTTTCGGCACCTTCTGGTTCATACCAAATGACAAGCCATGTAGTCTTGTTAGTTATAATATTAGGTCAATAATACTTCATTGTCAATTAAGCTATCGTGCCTGCTGGGTTGAATCTAAAAGAAGTCCCCCCAACCCGTATCACTAATACACCAGCAGTTCCGAAAGTTTGAATAGCAAAATCCCCATCATTAGTGAGTTGGGCGGAACCAGCATTGACATCAAAGTTAGCTGTCCCATCAATAGTTGGTGTGCCCATTGTAGGGGTGTTCAGTGTTCCTGTAACAATAAGACTATTAGTTAACGTGCCGCCACTGACACTAGGTGAATTTATAGTAGGTGTACCCATAACCACATTGTTTGAAGTTCCTGCATTAATAAATCCCCCCGTTATTACACCAGTGTTTGTCAGTGTCCCTGTTTGTCTACTAGTGCCGGTAATAGCAGCATTATTAAGTGTGCCCACTGATATTGTTGGTGCTGTAAAACTACCTTGAACAGTAAGGGTTCCCTGGGAAATTAAAGTAGGCGGTGCAAATGGGCCTTTCTCAAATCTGATGTCTTGGGCCGAAGAAGAAATATAGTCACTTTTCCGTAGTGCTAGACTATTTTCATTAAATAGGTTCTTATTTAGCTTAAGCTCAGAATAATCTTGGGCCATTTATCTATTCCTCACAAAGTCGTAGTCCAAAGAAAATCCGTATAGATTGTATCTAGCCGTCCTTGAACTATCATATACTTTCCAGAATAATAATTTACTTCTAGCCCCTTGAGGGAAATGGTAAGTCACTACACCGTCCTTTGTATCTCCAAGATCAATCCAGTTCTTCGTTGCTTTAGTAAAAGTATCGGATAAACCTACTTGTATTTTAGCCTGAGCACCAGGATTAAAGGAAGCGGTTATTTGTCGCCAGTCTTTGCTTAAGTCTGGTGCACCTGCATGAATCACACCTTCCATGACAGTTTCAATCGAAGCACCATTATCGGTGGTTGCAGTTCCAGCAATCTGATAACACTGGGCATCAGCAGCACCAAAGACTAATTGTTCATTCCCATTCACATCTTTAAAAGAAAGCCAAGCCGTAGGCTTATTCGCAAACTTGTAATTCCACCAGTCATTATTCTGGAAGTCATAAACGGCTATGGCATCAGAAATTGTTTCGTCGGTCAGATCATCAGTAACGGTGCCAATCGTAGCGTAATAGCGGTATTGATGGGTTGTACCAGGCATGGTATTGAAAGTAGTTCCAACTATACCTTCACCAACATCATTGTAGATTTGACGTTCAATGGCATTAGATAGAAGTTCTGGTCGTTCCCCGCCATATCCGTAGAATCCCCTTCGGTTAGGATAGATTCGGTAGTCTTCAATGTTCCCAATAGCCGAGGAAGACGTAGGGCCTAAGTCAGTGGACAAATCAATTAAGTTAAATTCATCCCACCTAAACATTTTACCTGAGTTCTTAGTGGCGACTAGTCTATCAGCGGACTTGAATATTGACAAAAGTTTACCTTCACCTGGAACTAATACCGAAGAAGAATCATTTGTCCAATCAGATGGTGTGCCTACATTAGACCAGAAAAGATTGCTTGCCGTTCCTGCCGCATAAATTCTTTGATGGTATTCTTCTAAAGAAACGGCTACAGGTGAAGCAGCCGCACCGCTGAAGCTAGTTCCAGTAGTGGTATTAAATACGCTTCCTACACCATCACTTACGCATAAAGTATCTTCTAAGACTGCGTGGGTGATTGTACCCGCTGCACTAAATGTACCCCCGCTACTAATCGTCCAGTCTCCGGTACCTTGTTGGGAGTAATACAACAATCCACCAGCAAAAGCGTAGTTCCAGAATTGTGTACCATTATTCCTACTGAAATTGAAAAGTCCTTGTACAGCCGATCCATTAGGCATAGTGCCAAGATAAGTGGTGTAACCTGGGCGTTTTCTTTTAGCAAAAGTAGGGAATGTTTCTAGGTTAACAGAACGAAGTAAATCACCTGGTTGGTGGGCTAAAGGATTTATTTTTAAATTNNNACCGCTTANGTTATA
>C687J35021_10000839_pt1 | contig 23576 bp, 23 predicted proteins | sample RifCSPhighO2_12_FD_35021 | JGI IMG/M metagenome (IMG submission 35021) | reverse complement strand
CCGCGATATTCTTTATAAGGTAACTCTTCCATTGACACATCGGTGATATGAGCAAGTTTTGAGCCGACTTTTAACCATTCTTGTAAAATCGCTAGTTTTTCTTTATCACCACAAGCAAGCACCTCTACTTTATGGTCAGGTAAATTTCTGACCCAACCTGTCACACCTAATTGATCTGCTTGCTCTTTAGCAGATGCTCTAAACCATACTCCTTGCACTTTCCCAGAAATAAAATAATGGACACAAACCAAGGTAGCCATGTATTTTCCTTATGTATATAATATTTCTAACAAATGAGTTTTCCTATGCAAAAATATTTGATCGCGCCCTCTTTATTATCCGCCAATTTTGCAATATTAGGCGAAGAAGCAAAAGCAGTATTAGCAGCGGGTGCTGACATGCTGCATCTTGATGTCATGGATAATCATTATGTACCTAACTTAACCATGGGACCACTCGTTTGCGAAGCTCTACGCAAATACGGTATTACCGCACCGATAGATGTTCATTTGATGACTAAACCAGTAGATAGGCTCATTATTGACTTTGCCAATGCCGGTGCAACCCATATTACTTTCCATCCAGAGGCTTCTTCGCATATTGATCGTAGCTTAGCACTCATTCACAAACATGGATGCAAAGCAGGTCTTGCATTGAATCCTGCAACCACCTTACATTGTTTGGAGTTTGTCATCGATAAAATTGATATTTTATTATTAATGTCGGTCAACCCTGGTTTTGGCGGTCAATCATTTATTCCTGCCGTGCTCGAAAAAATTAAAAGCGCGCGAAAATGGATTGATTCGAAAAAACTTGATATTCGAATTGCTATTGATGGCGGGGTAAAAATTGAAAATATCGCAGAAATTGCTAAAGCAGGCGCTGATATGTTTATTGCAGGTTCCGCTATTTTTAATCAACCAGATTATGCTGCGATTATTAAACTAATGCGGGAAGAATTAGATTAAACGACAGGCCCTCTAGAACCACACGAAGGATCATTCTGACTACTTAATACTTGTTTTAATGGATTATCATTTTTCAAATATACATTAAAAATTTCATCTTGCGATTGCTTTAATACATTAAGCTGTGTGATCACACTCTGAATACAATATTTTTTAGCCTCTAGTAAAATAGCATATGTTGGATCATTGTTTTGTTGAGCATGAGTGCATACATTTTCAAATTTAATAATTGCATTCCCAATTGGATTTAATCTGCTTAATAAGTCACCTGGGTTTTTGTTCGCAGCTTTTTCTCGACCTTCTTTAAAATAAATTACTTGTGTAGTCGCTTGTAGAAAGCGTTGAAGAGCCTGAAGAAGATTGAGAATTGGTGCTGCATTTTTATGCGTAGAGTTCTCAAAAGATGTGATCAAACGAGATAGTTCGTCTTCTTTATAATGTGGTGATTTCAAACCTTGAAAAGGATTCGGCAAAGTTTCTGTGAGCCCAAAATTTACACTTACTCTTTGATTGTTAAAGTTAATTTTTTTCATGAACACTCCCTCTTATTTTCAGTAAGTATAGCATTTCTTGTTATACTTTAAAAGACTGACTGAGTATAAAGAGGAGACTAGGGAATGGGGGATGCTCGCCATTCAAATGTTAATCCGATAGTTTTGACAGAAAATGACATTGAGCGCACAGAAAAAGTAGGCGAAGGCGCATTTGGTATTGTATCTGCAATAAAATATAAAGGTCATGATCCTGCGCTCATACGATTAGCTGATCGTGGGGAATTAGTATTAAAAGAATTTCGACAAAATGACAATCAATCTGTCCTTGATAATGAAACAATTATCACGCCCTTTCTTCATCAAAAAAGCCAAGAAATTCCTGATTTAGGGAAAAAGTGTAACATTAGTGCAGTAGTAAAAATGGACGATAAATTATACCTCATGGGTAAGCGGGTTGTTTTTGATGAAGGACCACCACCACAATCAAGCGATCTTGAAAAATACATTCAAACATTATCTGAAAACACACATTTTCAAACAACAGGAAATCCCGGCCGTGATGCTTTTGATAACCAACATATTGCTCATACATTAAATGAACTCACCTTATCCATGAAAGATGCACAAAATGCGTTGCATACAGCAGGAATATTTCATTTTGATACTGCAGCAAGAAACCTATTAGTAAACTCGACTTATCCCATTGGTGTAACTATTACAGATTTCGGCGTTTCAGAAAAAATTCCAGAAAACGGTGTGATCGACTACGACAGTAGAAGACAACTTGCTTTTAAATGGGTTGATCAAGCTAGCTTCGCTGGTAGGCACACTATCGCAACAGATTTATACGCACTCAAAATCTCTATCCTTGAAACCATTTCGCTTTCACTCGGTATGAGATTGAGCCAAATCGTTAATCTACCTGTCAACCCTGGAGAAGATCCTAATAATTCGCAGGCTTTCATGAACACAAGAAAAGAATTGAGCGACGATGAGGCAATGAGTATTTATCTTCGTAATTTGGATGAGATGATGCAGCATCCAGCACAATACCAGTTAAATAGCGAGCGTTGTAATCAAATGCAATTGTTCATTAATGCTTATCGCGATTATCTTTCACAGATGCCAACTGGGTGTAAATCTTCTGGTGATTACTCGAAAGAAGAAATAGGTCTCATAAGAAATGAAGATAATCAAAGGTTAATGGAAGCAACAAATCGATTTAATCATGATCAATCATTAGGTATCCAGCAACAAACTAGCTCATTAAACAGAAACGATATTAATGAAGCCTATCAATCACTACAAACATTCAGAGCATCGTGGGAACAGCTACGCAATCTTATTGTATCATTACCTAATCCTCTTTATCTGGCAAGTGAAGAAGAAAAAAAATCATTGGTTAATTTATTAGCTTCTCTTTCGACTATAGAAAACCTAGCTGAACAAAATAATAGTTTAAGTAATAAAACATTAATGCCAAACGAATTAGCTGAAATTCAAAACACAATTGTCGGATTTTATAATGATGATATTCTACAGCATGCCCTGCCAGCTATTGATCATGATATACAAAAGTTAACAACCTTCTTGAATCAATCAAATGACAACCATCCTCTTCCTCCTGATATGGAAGCAGAAGCTCTATCCATCAAAAGAAAAGTTGAAGCAACTGGAGCAGATTTTTTTCCTTCGTGGCAAAATTTATTAAATCAATTCGCAACACTACAATCTGCGGCATTACCACAACAACAAATTACCCCTCCATCACCACCCATACAACATGCCCAAGAAACATTTAATCAATTCGTTGCTCAAAAGCAAAAACCTGAAACGAAAACCATACCCACTTCCACAGAAAAACCACTACAGAATGAGCAAATAGCTGCTCAAGATAAATCATCAACCCCTAGTTTAACAACCAAAACTATTTTTGAGAGATTTATTAAATCTGGCTTCAAGAAAGATCGTCAACCAACACCATCTGATATGCCAACTCATTATCGATCGATGTTACCTTCACCACCGCCACCTCCTCCTCTAGAACGCACAACGATATACGCTCCTGTTCCATTAGCCGAAACCAATCAAGAAGCTCCATCAAATGAAAGAAAATTAGGAAAATAATCGCTTTTCGATTGATGGCTTGAGATAATATTCAGATTATTTAGGATAACTAAGGCCGTCATATGCAAAAACCAAATCCCATGCGCGGTTTACGCCATGTTGCACTTTATGTCAAAAAATTTACTGAATGTGAATATTTTTATACACANTTATTGGGCATGAAAATTGTTTGGAAACCAGATGCTGATAACCTTTATCTTTCTTCNGGTGACGATAATTTNGCTTTACATCGTGCTCCACACGATTTTATTCCAGCAAAACATCAACATTTAGATCACATTGGATTTTTTTTATCAAAACGTGATGATATCGATGCTTGGCATCAATTTTTGCTGGAGCATGGCGTTGAAATAAAAGCATCTCCCAAAGATCATCGCGATAACACACGAAGTTTTTATTGCGCGGATCCTGATGGAAATACCGTACAAATGATTTTTTATCCAACTTAACCCGAATATTTCACCACTTCTTTGGTGAAATATTCGGGCTTATGCATTACCCACAATCACCACATCAGCTATGCGTTTAGCAAAAATACCACTCTCTACAACACCAACTATATTTTTTAATTGCTCTTCTAATAATCGCGGGTTTAGAATTTTAAAATTATAAACATCCAAAATCACATTACCGTTATCAGTCACACAACCCTCACGATAAACAGGGTCACCGCCTAATTGTACAATCTGACGCGCCACATAACTGCGAGCCATTGGAATAACTTCAACTGCCACTGGAAATGCACCAAGCAAATCAACTTGTTTACTTTTATCCACAATACAAACAAATTTTTTCGCAACCATAGCAACAATTTTTTCACGTGTTAGCGCAGCACCACCACCTTTTATCATTTGTTTCGCTGAGTTAATTTCATCAGCACCATCTATGTACAATGGTAATTCACTCACCGAATTTAGATCGATAAGAGGAATAGATAAGGCCTTAATGTGATTAGCTGTGGCAACAGAGCTTGCTACAACACCTTCTATGTTGTGTTTAACTTTCTTTAATTCATTGATAAAATAATTAACGGTTGAACCACTACCCACGCCAATAATCATATCCTGCTCAATCAACTTCACCGCAGCTTGCGCAGCAGTTTGTTTGCCTACTTCATTATTCATTAGAGAATATATCCCGATAAATCTTCATCTTTCACTAAATCTTCAAGACGTTTATTAACATATTTTAAGTCAATAATAATTTCTTTTTTTTCTAATTCCGAAGCCATATAGGATATTTCTTCTAATAAACGCTCCAATACAGTATGCAAACGACGAGCACCAATGTTTTCCAAACGTTCATTAACATGCCATGCGATTTCAGCAATACGTCGAACACCATCTGCTGCGAATTTAAGCTGGACACCTTCCGTACTCAACAAAGCTGTGTATTGTTCGGTTAATGAAGATTGTGGCTCAGTCAAAATACTAACAAAATCATCGGTTGATAATGATTTTAATTCAACGCGAATAGGTAAGCGCCCTTGCAATTCTGGAATAAGATCAGATGGTTTGGCAAAATGAAAAGCGCCCGATGCAATAAATAAAATGTGATCTGTGCGCACCATTCCATATTTTGTTGATACTGTTGAGCCTTCAATGAGTGGTAATAAATCACGTTGCACACCTTCGCGCGACACATCTGCGCCTGCATATTCTGAACGTTTAGCAATTTTATCGATCTCATCAATAAACACAATGCCACTTTGTTCAACACTTTCGATAGCGCGTGCTTTAATTTCGTCATCATCGATTAATCGTGCTGCTTCTTCTTCGCGTAAAATCTTTTTAGCATCAGCCACTTTCATTTTACGCATTTTCTTGCGCTCAGAACCCAAATTTTGAAACATACTTTGTAGTTGGTTAGTCATTTCTTCCATACCGGGAGGTGCCATAATTTCCACACCAAACGGCGTCATGGATAATTCAACTTCAATCTCTTTATCGTCCAAAGAACCATCACGAATTTTGTTTCGAAATAATTGACGAGTAGCAGAATCTTCTTTAGCTGGTTCATGTGGTTCACCAGCAAAACTACCCCGTACGGGTGGTAGCAAAGCATTTAAAATACGTTCTTCAGTAGCTTTCTCAGCCAGTGAATGCACTTTATCCATCTCATTCACACGCATCATCTTAACAGCCATGTCAACCAAATCACGAATAATAGATTCTACATCGCGACCAACATAACCTACCTCAGTAAATTTTGTTGCTTCCACCTTGATAAAAGGTGCGTTAGCCAGTTTTGCTAACCGGCGCGCAATTTCTGTTTTACCTACACCCGTTGGACCAATCATGAGAATGTTTTTTGGCATAATTTCATCACGCAAAGGCGCTTGCAATTGCATACGTCGCCAACGATTACGCAAAGCCACAGCAACCGCACGTTTTGCTTCCGTTTGACCAATAATATGTTTATCTAACTCACTCACAATTTCACGTGGGGTGGGAGTGGCTGGAATAGGAATAGGCATAGTTTTACTCGTTAATTTTCTAGAATAAGCTCTTAAAGAGGATTTCACGTTAGTGTCTCAATGGTAAAATGATTATTCGTATAAATACAGGTGGAAGCAGCAATAGTTAGTGATTTTTCGACAATGGTTTTAGCATCAAGATCAGTGTTTTCAAGTAAGGCTTGCGCGGCAGATTTCGCATAAGGCCCCCCTGAACCAATTGCAATCAGACTATTCTCAGGTTCTATCACATCACCATTTCCTGAAATAATCAAGGAAGCTTTTGTATCGGCAACGACCAACATGGCTTCTAATCGACGCAACATTCTATCCGTGCGCCAGTCTTTAGCAAGTTCTACCGCTGCACGAACTAGATTGCCTTGATGCATCTCAAGCTTAGACTCAAACCGTTCAAATAAAGTAAAAGCATCAGCTGTACCACCAGCAAAACCAGCTAAAATTTTATTGTTATAAAGACGCCGCACTTTTTTAGCATTTGCTTTCATCACCACATGTCCAAGCGTCACTTGTCCATCGCCACCTACCACTACCGTATCATTGCGTCGAACAGAAAGTATAGTGGTACCATGCATGTCATTGATCAATTGTTTTTCTCCTCTTAAGACTAGAAAATAAAAGACTTGATTATGGCGTTTATTTTCTATATAAGGGCAATTATTTATTTTACAAGCATATTGAGATGAAGAATATACAGAGGTAGCTATGCGACCTAGTCATCGAATGAATCACCAACTTCGTGAGATAAAAATTACCAGAAAGTATACAAAACACGCAGAAGGATCTGTTTTGGTTGAATTTGGTGATACCAAAGTGATTTGCACAGCTAGCATTAGCTCGGGTGTTCCATCTTTTCTTAAGGATAGTGGTAAAGGATGGATCACAGCAGAATATGGTATGCTACCGCGTTCCACTCATGAGCGCATGCAACGCGAAGCAGCTAGAGGCAAACAAGTTGGGCGCACACAAGAAATTCAACGGCTCATCGCCCGCTCATTACGTGCTGCTGTTGATTTAACTGCAATCGGTGAGAAAACTGTCATTATTGATTGCGATGTTATCCAAGCAGATGGCGGTACACGAACCGCTTCTATTACTGGTGGCTGCGTAGCCTTATATGATGCGATAGAAAATCTTATAAAAGAAAATAAACTAACTACCCGCCCTTTTCGACAATTCGTTGCTTCTTTATCTGTTGGGATATATCAAGGTGAAGCGATTCTTGATTTAGATTACGCTGAAGATGCGCATGCTGAAACAGATATGAACGTGGTCATGACAGAACACGGCGGTTTCATTGAAATTCAAGGAACAGCTGAAAAAGAAATATTTACGCAAGATGGTTTAGACAACATGTTAACACTCGCCAGAAATGGTATTCGAGAATTAATTGTAAAACAAAAAACAATTGTGGCTACTTAATAACGTGAGCCACATTATCAATCAAACGAATATCACCTAACCAAACAGCGCCTAAACGACGTTGCCATTTCTCAAAAATATAATCGACTTTAAATCCAAGTGTTTGAAGTTCCGTAGTGATCGTTGAAATATCAGACAAGCTGTTTAATAATCGTGGAAAATGAGCAGCAAGAGCACGTTGTTGCGGCGTTAACCTTGCATTCCGTGAACTTAACGCCAAGCCATCTTCTGCCCGTATGGTTTCACACCCAACAATTTTAGTAGGTAGAAATAAAGCTTCAACCATTTTTCTCACCAACAAAAATTGTTGGTAATCTTTTTCGCCAAAATACGCGTGCGTTGCTTGCACTAAATTAAGCAGCTTTAATACCACCGTTAACACGCCTGTAAAGTGACCGGGACGAAACTTGCCTTCTAATTCACAACTTAAATCTGTCTCAATAATGCGTATGTGATAATGGTCCGCATATAGTTCATGCGATTTNGGAACGAATAAATAATCGATATGATGTGAGGAAAGTAAAGCAATATCTGCTTCTAATGATCGCGGATAAAGNTCGAAATCACTTGCTTGNTTAAATTGAGTAGAATTAACGAAAATACTCACCACTGAAATGTCATTCTCNNCTTGAGCTTGCTGACATAAGCTCATATGACCCTGATGTAAACAACCCATGGTNGGTACAAAACCAATTTTTTTTCCTGTTAATTGTTGGCGAAAGAGTTTCCATTCGTTTAGATGAGTAACAATCTTCATGTCCTCTTGTCCTCATCGTTCCACACTCATTAGCCATTCATCAAAACAACATTATTTTCTAGAGAATTTCTTGAATTTTTCATATTCTTCTAATTGCAACTTCTCTGCTAAAGCTCTATCTAAATTACATTGCATTTCAGGACTTACTTTTTTAATAGTAGTCCTTCCCGTATTTGCATCTGCAATAGAATATTCTATAGTAGCATCCTCTTGCTTTATATCCTGAACTAGTTTGTCTACATCTTGAGTGAGTTTATTCCATGATATTGACTTAACCTTGTTTGTATCCCATTTTGAAAACATTTTTAACGTGTCAGTATAAAGTTTCGATTTCTCATAAGGAAGATGCGCTTTTTTAGTGGTTTCTGCTGAAGCTGCTGCATGATGATCGACATGAGCAATCGTTGTGAGTGTAGGTTCTGTTGAAACTGCTGCATGATCGACATGAGCAATCGTTGTGAGTGTAGGTTCTGTTGAAACTGCTGCATGATCAGGATGAGCAATCGTTGTGAGTGTAGGTTCTGTTGAAACTGCTACTGGATCAGCATCTACTATATCCCAATGGATATCAGGATTCGTTAATTTTATGACTGGCACCGAGTGTCGATAACAAAGTTTCCAAACCATACTAAGTGCCTCGTGATGCTTCATACCAGTAATACGCTTTTTTGCCTNATCACTAGNTACAATAAACTGTTTGGTTTTATTATCCACAATATCGCGCTTAATNAGTTCATGCACACAACCAACCGACCAAGTAGACGGCACGGTTTGTTTTTCTAATACAGCTTCAGCTTTATTTTTGTCAATGAACGCGGATACCTCATCATATTCTGGCACCGCAGCTAAACGAGCATTTATCTCTAACTCTGTCGATGATAGCAATGATAATTGTTTTTGTTCTTTGCTTGGCACATCAATAATATGACGTACAACAAGCTGATTAATATCTTCTTCTTGTAACTCAAACTCTGGTAATCCATGGTTATCATCTTTATTATAAAGTCGCGGTATAGTGCCATAAGCCAGATGTATGTGATAATAGGGAGGATTACAGCAAACAATAGGTATATTAAAATACTGGCCTAATTGTTTTAGTTCTAAATCACCAGCCCATTTTCCATTTTTTTCCATGTGATCAAAAAATGTATGATATCCTTCCCCTTTCCACCATGTTCGCAAATCATCCATGAGATAACCATCCATCTTCTGGTCAAACTCGAAAATTGTTCTATTATCATCTTCAGTACGATTCTGCTTGCGCATTAATTTGTTATATTGCTTTTTATTCGTAAAAAAATCATGGTTACGGTTGTTGAAAATTTCTATCAAGGTTTGATAAAACGCTTCAAATCGCTTAACAATAAATGGATGCGCGTTATAAATATCATCTTGCTCCTGCGAAACAACAAGCTTTTCCATTTTATAAATATAATGTCGATACGTGCTATAAAGAGAGTGAAACATTTCATCGCGATTTTGGTTATCGCATTTAGCTTGCTCAATCGCGAGTTCTCGCAAAATAGGAGCAAGCTTACGTTGTAATGTTGTTTTATCTAACTCAAGCAATCTTTGTTTGACTGACTGCCAATTGTTTTCAATGTTAAATGCTTTCGCGACTTTTTCAATAAAATTTTTGAAAGCCGTATCTGGTTCTTGTTGGCTTTCGACTTTATCTAAAATATCTGGCCGACAAAAAGCGAGCGCAAATGCATTAAAAGCACAATTACCATCACCTAAAGAATGGCCACCATCTAAGGCCTTCTTCTTAGATCGTGTAAGAGCCATCCCCTCTGTCCAGGGGATTCGTTTAAATAATGTATTCAATCTAGCCTTACGATTTCGCATACTATTTGCTCACCCTATCCAATCATTTATGATTCGTGGAATAATCATAGAATGATTACATTAAGAAAATCTTAAGAAAGTAAGCGAATGGATGTTAAAAATGAATATTAGTATTACTTTATATCTGGTTTCTGTTTCTTTTGTGATTCTTCTTGAAGATCCGCCCCCTCTGGTTTTGGAGAGGCAAATAACCCATGAGTGCGTAAGGCAGCCGTTGCTTTAATTGCTTTAACCTCCCTAACCATCATTTCAATTTTGGCAATTACCGTTGATATAGTAGGATCGCCATGTAAAAAAGCATCGCCTTCTAATGTGGCTTTTCTTAACTGCTGATCTGGCCGGCCAGGACCTGCATAAAAATAATCCGAGAAAAAATATTGGAAATTTTTACCATCTATAAAATCATCTGTTGATATACTTTTCTTCTCATTCACCATGGCTTGACTCCTTTGCTAAACGCTCTCTTTCTCCACATTTATCAAGTACAAATTCTGCAATTACTTTTTTAACTGCTCTTGTTGCCGGCCGCCCAAGCAAATCACAATACCAAAATCGAAATGGCATGTGATTAATATCCACCCTAATCAATGATTGTTGATTACCTAATTGATATAAAATATAACGTGGTGTATTTAATGCATCGCCTTTCTCGCGCTCATCTAACAGTTGATCTAGTGTCTTCGTTAAGCCTTCAGGCCCCTTTGCACACACATAAGCTGGTAAGGGTATCATCGTCCGCTATACCTCACACTCATACTAATATTGTATATAAAAAAAACTTAAAATAGCCTTAAGAGCACTTCTAAAAACGGTCAATCATAATATCATACTCGATACTAAGAGGCGCATGATCCGAAAAGCGTTGATTTTTGTAAATAAAAGCTGATTTTACTGTAGGCTTAAGCCCTGAAGTAACCACTTGATAGTCAATCCTCCACCCTACGTTTTTCTCCCATGCACGTCCTCGATGTGACCACCAAGTATATTGGTCCGCTTCTTGATTAATCAAACGAAATGCATCAACAAATCGAAGCTCACCAAATAATTTATCCATCCATTGACGTTCCTCTGGTAAAAATCCAGAATTCTTTTGATTGGCACGCCAATTTTTTAGATCAATAGGTTGATGTGCAATATTAAAATCACCACAAATAACATATTCGTTAGAAAGTTCACGAAGATAATGCGCATATTGATCCAGAAAATCATATTTGATTTGTTGTCTATGATCACCTGATGTACCAGATGGCATATAAAGAGATGCAATCCATATCCCACCTAAATCAATTGCCACATAACGTCCTTCTTGATCAGCTGTATCCCAACCCAATCCCGTCATAACATTTTTAGCCAGATAACGCGAATAAATCCCTACACCGCTATATCCTTTTTGTTCCGCATAACAAAAATATGGATGATAGTGATCGAGCACATGCATTTCTTGCAAATCAGCTGCTTGTGCTTTTAATTCTTGTACACAAATCACATCTGCTTGTTGCTCTTCTAACCACGCAAAACAGCCTTTGCGAGCAGCTGATCGAATACCATTGAGATTTAACGTAATAATTTTTAACATGAAAATATCACTGATTATCCATAAATCGTTGCAGCAGTTTATCTACTTTACCAGGAAGTAGTTTAACTTCTTTTTGAATTTTTGTTTTGATTTTTTCGAATTGTTCTTGAGCGATGAGCGTGTTCAACTTTAGCATATCGAGTCGAACCGATGGATTTTGTAAACTCCCAGTAATAATCATAGGAATAGCCCATTTTATTTTAGCAGTTTGTAGCGGTGCCACTTGTAATTGATAAGTAAGTGTTTGATCGATAAAATTAATTGCGCCTAATCCTTTAGTGGTAAAAGCAGATGATGTAACTAACAAATTCTCAGAAGTAGCCACTCCATTTTTAATAATGGCTGACCCCATCATCTGATTAAAAGGTGTTTCGTTATCTTTCGGCGGAACATGGGGCGATTGCTTATTGAGTAAAGCATCCGCAGTTTGTACTAAATAATTAAGATCAATACCATAAAGAATGCCTTGATCCACATTAAATGTGGCCATACCGTTTAAATTTCTTATTAATTGATCTTTGTTTTTGCCAACCGTATTTATTTGTAATGCCATCTTTCCTATCCCAGATAATTTTATTTTACTGTTAACATCTTGAAACAATGGCTGCAATTGAATGTTATTCCATTGCATATCTCCATCCCATCTTGGAAAAGTAGATAGTTGACTACCACGCACTATTCCAGACACCGAACCTTGATATAAAGTAGCTGTGATCGGTGATAAAGTTAACGTATTATTTTTCCACTCTATTTTCATCTTGGCCTGTTGTAGGTGGAGTGTTGCCAAACGAACATGTGCAACGTAAATTGATCCGCGTAATGCATCATTACGATTCAATAAGGATGAAAGCGGGATAGTCATTCGCACATGGCTTAAATCCATAAAAGGAATAGATTGATTAGGCACACCTAATGTCATGTGTTCAACTTTGACTCCTAATCGTGGATAAAAAGACCACGATAAATGACCATCAATAAGCAAACGATATCCCGTTTGTTTCATTACTTCTTTAACAAGAGTTGGCTTTAATTGATTGGGATCAACAAAAATAATCAAACTCCCAATAGCAACCACACCAACTACCACGATCAAGCTTAGAACAGCAAATGTAATACGTAATATTTTCACAGAAATATGCCTTAAATAAAGCGGGTGATGGGAATCGAACCCACGCTGAGAGCTTGGGAAGCTCCCGTTCTACCATTGAACTACACCCGCATATCACAAACCTTGCGAGTATTGTATGGTGTTTTTTATCTACGTCAATAAAAAACCCGATCTCATAAAGATTTCGGGCTTTTTTTGTCACATCGTTAATGCGTTACTTGTGTTTTCCTTCAGCAGAACATGTATTGGTATCAATGCCTACTTTTGCAAATGCTTCTGCTACCGTCTCTGTATCATACTGATAATCCAGAGCAGCTTTTACCACCCCACAAGCACCTTTAAAAAAGGTAGACGTTGCTGTCCAATAATAGCGATTAGCTTGAACCATCACATCGAATGCCTTCTTGGTATCCCATCCTGAGGATGTGCCCAATAAATAAAATGCGCGATTAAAAACACCACTACTATAATGCACATCTAACCATTCATGGTATTGACTCACATGATCAATAGAGCATCCTGCACCTGGTGTTTTGCCTTCACAATCTTTGCTTGGTTGATCCATATAACGTAATGCTTTATTTTCTGCTTTAAAAATTTCTGGACCAATTTGCCAACTGTTATGCTGATAAGCGTAATACTCTGCTGCTTGCGCTGCAATATCTGAAAATGCTTCATTCATTCCTCCTGACTGACCATAATATTGCAACCCTGAATGTTGTTCTGTAAATCCATGGCTAATCTCATGAGCAGCAACGCCTAAGGAAGTCAGTGGATAAAAATATTTTACACCATCACCAAATGTCATCTGGCGTCCATCCCAATAAGCATTNTCGATAGGATCATGAACAACCATCGTTAACATCATAGGATGACCATTTCTATCTTCTAATACCGGTATGCCATACCATGTTTGGTACATATTTTTGATAACAGCACCACCAAATAATGCATCGTTACTAGGCGAGAAACCACCATTCACTGCATCTGTATCCCCATCCCAATAAACATTGTTATGTTCTTCATCCGGTACACCACAAGAATAATTAATTACTTTACGGCCACGATAATGTTTGACAGTCACATCCGAATTTTGTAAATAACAAGCATCCATTTCAATATCTCGTTTAACAGTTAATATCGGTAAATCTCCTGTTAATCCGTCGTAAATCAATTTGCCCATTTTCAAATTACCACCAAAACCACCGCCTGAAACCTCTTCAGTAGGTTCAATCGTTTGAATATCATTCCATTGAATATAAGTTTTAAATGTAAGAGCATCAATGATATAAATTGGTTTAATTGGCATCTCCCCTTCTGCCGCTGGAACATAAAAACTTATTTTATAAGCCCAATGTGCTTGATGACTTGCATCAATAAATACAATTAAATTTGTTTGTTGATCGCTTGCGTCAACACGTTTGCCAATTTTATTTTGATATTCACTTAAGACATGTTGTAATGCATGATTAGATTGCGCTTGACTAGCAACAAAAGCTGGGGTATGAGCTAAATCTTGGTGGATGTTCTGATAAAATGTACCATCCATAGAAGCATGGGATCTGGCAGCAGTTAATGCTCCTGAAAGTGGTGCTTTGATCTTTCCCTTTGGAAGATGCACAATCGCATCACTACCCCAAACGGGATAACCCGCGTAAGTTTCCTGAATTCGAATATGTAACGTTTGATTAAAATCGATTGAACGACTTACTTCTTTAATGTTAACAGCATTTTTCGCTAATAAAGTCGGTGATAAAAAAGTATGTAAATAAGAAACTGGCTGTTGATTAAGATCAACTGGTTGAGCCGCATAACTCAACTGTCCATAGGCACATGATAACCCTAGCAATAACGATCCAGACAAAATAAATTGTCTTCTGCTTCCCTTCATAACTGCTCCTTATAAAACAAATAATATTTCCGTTGTTTTCTATTAATAACTTTTTAATGTAAACTTATTTTTTATTAAAGTAAAGGCTAAGACTCTATGTATAAAATCTGTTTTTATGTTCCGCAAACACATATAGAAGAAGTAAAAAATGCTATGTTTGCTGAAGGAGCAGGTAAAATGGGCGATTATAAATGTTGCTCATGGCAAACATTAGGTGAAGGACAATTTTTACCTTTATCTGGCAGCGATCCTTTTATTGGTAAACAAAATCAACTAGAAAAAGTCAGTGAATATAAAGTTGAAATGGTTTGTGATGATCCATTCATTCGAAAGGTCATTGCAGCACTTAAACAAACGCATCCTTACGAAGAACCTGCCTATCAAGTATGGCGGATAGAAACAATATGACCATACATAATTCTGAAATAGCGGCCGCTTTTTATAAATTAGCTAATTTACTTGGAATTGAAGGTGCTAATCCTTTTCGCGTGCGCGCTTATCGAAATGCCGCGCGTATCATTGAAGGTTTGACTAAAAGCGTTGCTGAATTAATCACCCAAGGAGAAAACCTCACGGATTTACCTGGTATAGGTAATGATTTAGCTAAAAAAATCACGGTGCTAGTTGAGACGGGAAAATTTCCCTTATTGAAAGAAACTGAAACTCGCATTCCTCCTGTTTTAAATGAACTATTAAAAATTGAAGGTTTGGGTCCTGCGCGAGTAAAATTGTTATATAAAAAATTAAAAATAAAAAACATCAATGATTTAAAAACCGCAATTGAAAAAGGTCGGGTACGAAAACTAGCTCGGTTTGGTGAAAAAATTGAAAAAAAAATTCTTCAAGGCATCCTACACCGCGAACAATATGTTACCCGTGCAAAATTAGTTGACACTATTTCTACTGTTACAGCACTCACCCATTATATTAAAAATATAAAAGGCGTAGAAAAAGTGGAATGCGCCGGTAGCTTTCGGCGTCACAAAGAAACGGTGGGTGATTTGGATATGGTGGTAGCGGGATCATTGGGTAAAAAAATTATTGATCACTTCATTCAATTTGAAGAAATATCAGAAGTCATTTCGCATGGTTCCACACGTTCTACTGTTCGTTTACGCTCAGGCATGCAAGTTGATTTGCGCGTGGTGCCAAAAAAAAGTTATGGCGCAGCATTATTATATTTCACCGGATCAAAAGATCATAATATTGCTTTACGTAAAATAGCCGTACGCAAAAAATTAAAAATGAACGAGTACGGCATGTTTAAATATAAAAAACAACTTGCCGGCAACACAGAAGAAGAAATGTATCGCCAAATTGGCTTGCCCTATATCGAACCGGAATTACGTGAAAATCGCGGAGAAATTGAAGCCGCACAGCAAGACAAGCTCCCTAAACTGATCACCTTAAACGATATGCGTGGTGATTTGCATTGCCATACAACAGCAACAGATGGAGCTGCTCAGTTAGAAACAATGGCAAAAATCGCTGAAGAATATGGTTATGAATACCTAGCTATCACAGACCACTCAAAACATTTAACGATCGCACATGGCCTGAATAAAAAAACCTTGTGGCAGCAGATTAAACAAATTGACAAATTAAATCATCAATTAAAAAAAATTATTATTCTCAAATCAATTGAGGTGGATATTTTAGAAAACGGATCATTTGATCTGCCTCCTGATATTCTAAAAGAATTAGATCTTCGCATCTGCTCGATACATTCAAATTTTCATTTATCTTCTGAAGAACAAACGAATCGCATCAAGCGTGCCATGGATAATCCCTTATTTAATATTCTGGCTCATCCCACTGGGCGCTTAATCAATAGGCGAGAACCATACACATTCAATATCGAGCAAGTCATGCATGCTGCAAAAGAGCGCGGTTGTATTCTAGAACTCAATGCCCAACCTGATCGACTCGATTTAAATGATCTTTATTGCAAGGCGGCTAAAGAGATCGGAGTAAAAATCGCTATTTCCTCTGATGCACATAGCACAAATCAATTTGCTTATATGCACTATGGTATTTTTCAAGCACGTCGTGGATGGCTTACGAAAAATGATGTGATTAATACGCAACCATTAAGTAATTTAAAAAAATTATTGAAACGATAAAAACCTTTAAACGCGAGTATTGTTTTAAATAGTCCTTAACCAACGAATAATATCATCACATACATCCCGTATGGATCGATGATCTGTACCCACTGTACAATCAGCAATATGTTCATAAATGGGCTCGCGTGTTTCCCATAAATGCTTCAATACTTCTTGCGGATTTTCTCCTTGTAGTAGCGGCCGTCTTTTATCCCGCTTTAAACGGTCTAATTGTGTTTCCAAGGATACTTCCATATAAATAATCAAACCGCGATGCTGCAAATAGTCACACACTTCTTTGGTTTCCACACATCCACCACCTGTAGATAATACAGTATTAGTTAATAAACTTAATTCATCAATTATCTTTTTTTCCCGTTCGCGGTACCCTTCCATTCCTTCCAAATCAAATATCCAACTGAGACTGACTCCCATTTTTTTTTCAATTTCCTCATCCGAATCATAAAAATCCTTACCGAGTTGTTTAGCTAACGCTCTTCCAATGCTAGTCTTGCCAGCACCCATTGGCCCAATGAGAAAAATGTTATGTTGCCTTGTTTTCATGTTGGTGTGATCGTTGTCGGCGTAATAAAAATTAATAATTCACGTTTATTTTCTCGCAAATGTTGCTGCTTGAATAATACCCCAACAATAGGTATCCGATCAATAAAAGGTATTCCTTCTTGGCCTTTTTCTTGATTCGATTCAAAAATACCGCCTAATACAATCGTCTGCCCTATTTTCACTAATACATTCGTAACAATCTGACGTGTACTAATAGTAGGCATGCCCAGCACCATTTTATGGCTTGGCCTATCCTGATTAATATGTAGCTGCAATAATACCTGATTGTCAGGTAAAATCTGTGGTGTTACTCTTAATCCCAATACAGCTTTTTTAAACGTAACCGCCGTACCACCGCTTTCACTCACCTCCTGATAAGGTACTTCTTCACCTGCTTCAATGGAAGCTGTTTGTTGATTGGCTGTAAATAAGCTTGGGCTAGAAATCAATTCAGCATGGCCAGAACGTTCCAAAGCAGCCAATTTGATATCTAATAAAGAACCGCCCGCTAATTTTGCAATGGCTAAACTATATTGGCCTGTTTCAGATTTGATGTTCGCTTCTTCATGATTCGATGTTGAAAACGAACTAAAATGTATTCCTAATTCACGCTCAACGTCGTTATCAACACTAGCTAATCTAGCTTTAATAAGAATTTGTTTAATGGGTACATCTAAATGTTTCACCAATTGACGAATAACTTCCAACCTCTCATGAATATCTTGCACGCAAATAGTATTAGTACGCACATCAACATATGCGTGTCCGCGCTTTGATAAAAATGATCCTTGATTATCTTGTATCAAATGGATGATATCGTTGGCATGGCCATATTTTATTTGCCATACACGAGTCACAAGTGGTGATGCATCCTCCCTTACTTCCTGCCACTTTAATTCTTCTTGTTTACGTTTAATAAACTCCTCTCGAGGGCCAATATAGTAAATATTCCCTACTTGCCATTTAACCAAGTCATGTGATATCAGAAGTAAATCGAAAACCGCCTGAGGATACGCATAATGCAAATTCACATTCGCCATACCATGAATAGATGGGCTCATCATCACATTTATCTTCAAAAATTTCGCGATGATACTAATTGCATCGCGAAGATTAGTATCGCGTAATTCGAGAGATAAATTTTCATTACCCGCATAACTCGTATAACTCAGCAACATAAATAAAATGCTCATAAATCTAAAAATAAATTTAATCACGTGCGGATTGCTCCATCTTCAAAATAATCTGCCGCTGGTGAGCAAGCAAAAAAATGATGCGTGATGGCAAGATTTTTTGAACTACACCACGTTCTATCCCAATGCGATCACCTTCATTTAAACTAAAAACAGCGCGATTTTCTGTTGATACCAATGCACGATGTTGCACACCTTGTTGCATATATCCAACCATTTTAAGTTGATCTATAGGAATAAATTGCAACATGGATACATCATAAAAATAATTCGAATCAAATAAATGAGATGTGGTACAAAACAAGTTGTGCGTTGCATCCTGATTCAACCGCGTAAGATTCCCACCATAAAAAAATTTGCTTTGAATAATGAGCAAATTTAATACGAGAGAATAGTAATCTGATTGAAGCGGTTGATAATTAAAATCCAAAATAAAAATGGGATAGGCAGAAAGCAAGCGAATAAATGAATAAATTTGTGTAAAACGACCACGAATAATAAGATGGAGCCTTCTCATATTAGCATGATGAAATAATTGGTGTGATTGATTCAACGATCGNATACGCACACCACTTTGGTGCTCTATGGTCGACAATGCNGCTAGCACATCTACTGAATGTTGTATCGCTTTCTTTGTGTGCGTATCACCCATAACAACATCTTGTGTGAAAGGATAAAATGGTTTGTTTTGTCGTTGTCGATACAATGTTAATTCTCCTAGTAACTGCTGATGATGGTTGCGTAATACAAACAAATCATGATAGATGGGTTTAATATCATAGATATAACCCATAAAAAAAATAGAGGACGTCATGATAACAACATACAACCANCGATATTGATATTGCATAATAAGGTAAGCACCTAGGNGATTCTTGGCTTGGATAGGAGCTCTGCCGCCTTCAATTGAAAACGAATAGAGTCGTCGGATTGATAATAGATTTTCTCTACTTTCATNTCTGTAAAAAGATTTGCTCCACGCCAATGCAAAAAAAAATGAGTTAAATCTGCTATAGAGCGAGCATACCCAGTAAAATAAACCATACTTTGTTCNCGTTGAATGTTAGTAAAACAAAGATAGTATAGATTGGGTTGNCCTAATGCATTCAGTAAGCTTAGGGTGCGATTTTGATAATGCATAAAATGATTCATCCTATTATTAAACAGAAGATGCTCTTTTTTAGTACGGCGAACGATATGATCTGAATCTTCCATATGTTTAACTGTTTGGTTAAGAAGAGCGACGCGCTGATTCAGCGCATTTAGTTTAGAAGATAAAAAAACATGTAGGGCTGTTAGGCTACCAAATGGCAAAAATATAGCCATGCCAATAAACCATGCAATAACTTTTTTTTCATACCGCTTCTTACATTCCCGCCAAGGGTATAAATTGATTACTACCATTTATCATTTTCTCGCATTGCTAAACCACATGCTAATAAAAAATCTGCTGCATGATATTGATCATAACAATTTCTATTGAATGGTTTAAAATGTGCAAAAATATCTGGAAAATAAACAGGTAACCCATAGTGCTGAGTAAGCGCATCCACAATAACGGAAACACACGGATGCGCACCGCAAATGATTAACTTTTGAAAATGAGTAGATGGGAAAGATGTTAAAAAAGATAAGATGTCATTATTTAATTGAAACCAATACTTCTCATCAGTCACCTCCCAACATCGATAAGCAATCATTTCAAAACCATTCAATAAAACCAATGTTACATTTAAATGAGTAAAATATAGCAGTATATTGCCTGCTTGTTGCTCGCGAGTGAATGGATGAAGAGCTACTTGCTGATGGAGGCATACACTTCTATCGTGCTGCGAAAACTGATCATAGACATACTGTATCACCCGCAGCAAAGCGTATACATCGATATCAATCGCTTTCACTCGCAATCCTGCTTGATCAACACATTCGATATAACGTGATAAATATTCTCGAGATGCAGCCACATATAATATTTCAGAACACTCATTTTTTATGAACCGGTAATAATCATGAAAAAACATTTCTTCAATCAACCCTTGCTCTTTCATATGAGCATGAATTTCTAATGCTATCTGAGCATCCGACACATCAAGCGGTAATTGTAATCGCTGCATGTTTACTAAATGGAGCGGAAGATGCAACGATACTGATCGACCCTTGATTCCCATATTCTCAACCATATCCGTTAACACTACTGTCAATTGATCCCAATATTTAATTGTCCCATGCATAAAAAAAGCATCTATACCTTTATCCCTCATCCCAATATCTCCAAGATAAAACGTATGTTTAATTTTTTTTAACCCTAACAAGCGGATGCCATTCGGTTGAATATCCAGCCCCATTTTATTGGACTGGTAAAAAAACGATTTCAAAGAAGCTCCTTTTAAATGGTTTTGAGCAATGAAAAGACTGGGATGCAAAGCTGTAAATAGGTATGTAAAAAGATAAAATAAGGAAAAGACATTGCTTTAATTGTAATGGTGGTACTATACTTAATGCCCATTAAAATGCAAGAGTTTTTTAAATGAACCGTTTTCTTCGTCTCATTCGAGCGGTTATCATCACTTCTTTACTGTTTGCTGCCGTCATTATTATAGGCGCACTTTATTATATTGAATATGAACTCCCCGATATTGATGCGCTAAACACCGTACAATTACAAGTTCCACTACAAATTTTTTCTCAAGATAAAAAATTAATTGCAACATTTGGAGAAAAACGCCGCATACCTATTCCTTACGATCAAATTCCACAACCACTGATTCAAGCCGTGCTTGCCACTGAAGATCAACGCTATTTCAAACATAAAGGCGTCGATCTACCTGGTTTGGGTCGAGCGGCACTTCGCTTGCTAAAAACGGGTAAAAAACTAGAAGGCGGCAGCACAATCACCATGCAAGTTGCCCGCAGTTTTTATCTTTCTCGCCAAAAAACGATGGGGCGTAAAATACGTGAAATTTTATTAGCCATTAAAATTGAGCATAAATTAAAAAAACAAAAAATCCTCGAACTCTATCTCAATAAAGTTTTTCTTGGCAATCGTGCTTATGGTGTTGCTGCAGCTGCAGCTGTTTATTACGGCAAATCTTTAAATGATCTCACACTTGATCAATATGCTATGCTAGCTGGATTGCCTAAAGCACCTTCTGCTTTAAATCCACTTTCTAATCCTGATGCAGCAAAAAAACGCCGCAATCATGTGCTCGCGCGTATGCACGAAGAAGGCTACATCGATGATGCCAGCTATGAAAAAGCCATTCAAGCACCGCTCAATGCTCGTTATCATGATCTAAAAACCGAAATAAAAGCACCGTATGTTGCTGAATTAGTGCGCGAGCAACTCGAACAAATGTACGGCGATAGCATTTATACCGATGGTTTTAAGGTATATACAACAGTCAATAGTCATCTACAATACGCAGCTCATTTAGCAATACGCGATAATGTATTAGCCTATGATCAACGGCACGGCTATCGCGGACCCATTCAAAATCTTGGTATGCCTTCTATAGAAACAATGGATGGTTGGATAAAAGAATTAAATAACATACCCATCATTAATAAATTAGAACCAGCAGCCGTATTTGAGATCACTACAAAAACCATCACCATCCTACAAAGAAATGGCGATCTAACCATTATTCCATGGGCGGGATTAGCCTGGGCACGCAAACAAGTGAATGCGGATTATTTAGGCCCTAAACCAAAACGAGCAGAACAAATTGTGAAATTGGGTGATGTAGTTTACATCAATGCAACCTCTCAAGGTTATCAGCTTGCACAAATACCTCGGGTAGAATCTGGTTTAGTAGCTCTTCATCCCCAAAACGGAGCTATTCTCGCTATGGTAGGTGGTTTTGATTATCAAATAAGTAAATTTAATGTTATTACGAGCGCGAATCGTCAACCTGGGTCAAGCTTCAAACCATTTGTTTATTCGGCTGCACTTGAAAAAGGCTATACACTAGCAACCGTTATTAACGATGCACCCATCGTTATTGAGCAAATGGATAATAGTCTCTGGCGCCCACAAAACGAAACCCATAAATTTTATGGCCCTACTCGTTTGCGCACTGCTATTATGCAATCACGTAATTTGGTTTCTATTCGTTTATTAGCATTAATGGGCTTATCTTATACCACTGATTATCTCAAACGTTTTGGTTTCTCTGCTATGCAATTACCGCCAGGGTTATCACTTGCATTAGGAACAGCTACCGTCACACCACTGCAAATGGCACAGGCTTATGCGATATTTGCCAATAGTGGACAAAAAGTTGTTCCTTATATCATCGATACCATCCGCGATACCCAAGACCAAATTATCTATCAAGCAAGACCCTTAGTTGCTTGTGAAGAAAATTGTCCTTATGAAGTGGTTTCTGCCCAACGTGTGCTTTCCAAACAAAACGCTTTTCTCATGACATCGGCTTTGCACGATGTCATTCAACGCGGTACTGCAACCTTAGCAAAAACTATAGGACGTAATGATATTGCTGGAAAAACTGGCACCACTCAAAATCAAGTCGATGCTTGGTTTGCAGGATTCACACCTGATTTGGTTGCGGTCGCCTGGATGGGTTTTCCACAACCTCAATCTTTACATGAATACGGCGCACAAGCTGCACTTCCTGTGTGGATTCAATTCATGCAATCCGCTTTGAAAGGTAAACGAGAACATGTTATTGAACAACCGAGTGGCGTTATCAGTATTCGCATTGATCCCTCAACAGGTAAACGTACATCAGCAAACGATGTAAATGCTATGTTCGAATATTTTATGTTACCTTTCGTACCAGATAAAGAAAGTAGTACAGATACTGTTGCTGCAGATAGCGGAGAAAAACCAGCGGAAGGATTGTATTAACACAAATTCACGTTGTAAAGAATGAGAAGCTGTTTGGTTAAAATTTGAGATCAAATACTAAACAGCCATTGGCAAGCCACCCCTATTTTTTGAATAACAGTGTTTTCATTAGCTTACGATTTTATACCTATAAAATATCATCTTGAAATCCTTAAAAAAGCCAAAAAATGTACTACATTT
>C687J35021_10000837_pt1 | contig 23586 bp, 24 predicted proteins | sample RifCSPhighO2_12_FD_35021 | JGI IMG/M metagenome (IMG submission 35021) | reverse complement strand
ACACGTTCCAACTGGTCCCATTGAAGCTGGTGTATATGTAACGTTAGAAAATTTCTTTGAATATTTTTTTCATAATTCACCTCTGACCTGTGATCTATTCTTAGAAACTTACGCTTTTTTGAATGTTCCTCATAATGAACACTTTGACGAATATAAAAGTCAATTATTCTATGACACCGAGGCACCCATAGACGAATTGGGAGTTATTATAAGGAAATACGCAGAGTGTTTGGGTGGAAACAAGGAACGATGTGATAAATTTGGAAATGTTAGGTTCCATAATATAGACTTCCGTAGAATTTCTAATATATTCTATAATATGTACGGTATAAGAAATTTATTGACACATGTTTTCGAGAAAGACCCAGAGGGACTATCTAGATATTTTGACAATAGATATCGTTACGGAATAGCTTTAGACGCTTTAATCATCGGAGATTTAGAAGGTGCATCAGAACAATTTAAGATTATATATCAAGATATTCCTGGTATGTCACAACATTATGATGTCGAGGTTCTTTCCAAACTAAGTTCTTATGACAAATTAGGAAAGCAATTCGATAAGATACATAACACAGATAAAGTTCGAGAACATTTTAGTGAAGAATTTAACAAACTATTATCGGACACTATTCCACCAACTGATTCTTCTCAAGAAGAATTGTTACAATTACTCCATGCTTTTCATTTCGAATTCGAAATCTTATTTATGGATGCTTATGCTATTGGAAGAATAATTAAATCGTTATTTCTCTATACTAAAAATATTGCATTTGTTTACGCAGGTGCAATCCATGTTGATACTTATTGTCATATTCTTGAATCACTATACGGAGCCGAGAAGATAGTAGATATTAAATCTTATAGTAAATATGTTGACATTTCAATGATAGATCGAGAGCGTATCTTCCGTGAACTTACTGAAACTATGTTTTTACAATAAATTTCATGTACGACTATATGTCGTACATGTCGTATATGTATATCGAGAAAGTATAACTCTAGTAATATCACAAGACACTTGGATCTTTCTTAAGAGAATATGTCATACATTATGTCGACGTGTATCTATTGCGACAGTATAACTCTAACTCCAAAGATAGGATTACCATCAAATGCTTCAAATATCACAAGACAATTGATATTTGGATCTTTCTTAAGAGAATGCGTTACAAGATCGTGATCAAGATTGACTGCATGTACTTCGTATTTAAAATTATCTTTAGAATCTAATCCTTCTACAAAGATTACAACCATTGATCCGTTCTTATCGTAATCTTCTAATCCTGGGTTTGCTTCAAATAGCTTATTTCCCAATACTGATGAGATATGAGTTAAGCTTTTGATCTCCTCGTCGGTTAATTCCATTTTATATAATATTATATAAAATTCTGTCATTAATAAAAAGATTTATAAAATTTCTTTGGTGCGTGATACCTTCGATGTGATTAAGTTTTAGTGATGCAGAAGTTAAGAAACTTCAGAGAAAATTTAGTATTTTATGATATTGTATTCAGTGTTTATTTGGACGTGTGTTGGGTGATGAAAATTATTCCTCGTCGTCGCTCTCGCATCTTCTCCGATTTAAAGAAGTTTAAATTTTCTCGTCTGTAAGTTCTACATAAATTAAAACTTAATCGTATAGAACTTATACAGGCTCTCAAACAATTTTTATAAGATTTAATATTTTATGATATCATATCATAAAATTATTTGATCGGAATCTTTGAAACATGTGAAACGACAATTATTCTCGTAAACTTCAATTGAAACTAATTTCATTTATTAAGTAATTTTTTTCTCGGTGTAAAATAAATGAGTTTAGTTCGAGCCAACGTTTACGAGGAACCAGCAGATTATCTAACAGGGGTCGATAACGGAAAATGTTACTTTATCGATTTTAGAGATTCTAAAACTAAAGAGATGAAATCTGTCGCCTTCAAGAGAAGAGATTTCGATGTTAATCACGATAAAGCGTATTTAGTGAGATTCGATGGCGTTTGGATATCATTCTATCATAACGATGCTCATTCTCCAAAATTAGATTCCGATTTCGGGTTACTGATTGTATCGGATGATGGAGATAGAAAAGTAGCCGTATTGGAAAATAATACACACTTAATAACAAATGTTGATACAGATTTTGAAATTCGTGACTTTTTTGATGACGAGATAGACAAGGATGATGAACGTGATCCTGAGCATCTCGGAACATGGGTTTGGGAATATGACCAGGATGACAATCCTATACCTATTAAATTTGATATTGTCTAATTTTTAATCATATCAAATAAATCATTTGCCGATCGACGAAGCCACCATAGAGTTTAATTTTGCTATTTGAGACGTATTAAATAATCTCTATCAGATTTGAATGGGGTTTCGAAACTTTTAGAATGTTAATTTATACTGTAGGAATTATAGAACGTGAAATGAAAACTTTTCTATAACTCACTTAAGAATTTGTCTCGTATAACTTATACGAGACAAATATCGAAACGAGATCGTCCTCGTAGATCAATCGTTGATGATGAATTTTAAAAATAAATTCCTATCGGTTGAAGAATTTATTTCATCTTAAAATGACGTCGTTTCAAGTTGTATTAGTTAAACCTGGGAAGGAGTTTGATTGGTGTTGTCAGGGTTCTGGAGATTTCCGAGATTTTCTAGAGGAAAAAATCGGAATTCCGATTTCTGTTCCAAAAGAGGAAATAGACCGACATGATCCTAAATTTGTTAAACTTGTATCGAAAGGAGGATACGAAGTTGATCATCTTAAAATTGTAACAATCTCAGATCCAAAATATTGTATTCTCCATGATAGTAAAGGAAATGAAATTATCGCTTATAAGAATAAGACAAATTGGAAAGACGCACGTACCCGGACTCGATTTGTGACAATTATTCAACAAATCGACAGATGTAGCCCCGGGATGCGTTAGACCTGATTTCATCCCAGAACGTACTGAACATCTAGCGTCCAATGGTACAATTCCTTCGCCATCTTTTATTCCAAATAATCCGTTTGAAGGTTGGAAGTGTTAATTCGTTTAATTAAACGAATTATTTTTACATTTATGCTCTATCAAGTAAATTTGAAGGAATTGAAGAAATATCTATTTTAAATTTTACGTTATTTCTTAAACATAAATGAAATAAGGATGGGAAGTAATAATCAAGTTCTTCAATTACTTCTTGCTTATTATGAGCCCAGTCAAAAGGCGTTAAACCATCTTCATTATCAATATAAGGATCTGCTCCATAGATAAGTAATTTTTTAATTATTTCTAACTGTCCATAACGAGAAGACCAATGCAAAGGTGTATCACCGTGTTTATTAGCAATATTAGGATCTGCTCCTCCTCGAAGTAGTTCTTTAACTACTTCTAAATCCACATTATCGGAAGCCGTAGCTAAAGGTGTTTGACCCTTTCGATCCGCAATATTAGGATCTGCTCCGCCTAAAGAGGAGAGTAATAATTTAACTATTTCTAAATCTTCTCCATCAGAAGCTACAAATAAAGGTGTTCTACCATTTCTATTAGTAACGTTAGGATCTGCTCCGGCTCGAAGTAGCTCTCTAACTACTTCTAAATATCCTTCACGAGAAGCTACAAATAAAGGAGTTTCTTCATCTTCATTAGCAATATTAGGATTCACTTTTTTCACACCTACGACGGAAAGTAATATTTCAACTACTTCTAAATTTCCATTACAAGAAGCCCAGAATAAAGGCGTATTACCTTCCATATTAGTAATATTTGGATCTGCTCCAGCTAATAAAAGTTCCTTAACTATGGGTAAATGTTTATTATTACAAGCCTGGTATAACGGTGTTTCATCGTCTTGATTAAACATATCGGGATTCGCTCCCATGGAAAGTAATACTTTAACTACTTCTAAGTGTCCTTCAGCAGAAGCTAAAGACAAAGGCGTATCGCCATCGGCGCCATCAATATTAGGATCCACTCCCACGGAAAGTAATATTTTAACTACTTCTAAATATCCTTCCATGGAAGCTAAGGACAAAGGTGTATTACTATCGTAATCAGCAATATTAGGATCTGCGCCGGCGTGAAGTAATACTTTAACTACTTCTAAATGTCCATTAGAAGATGCTAAGGACAAAGATGTATTACCCTCGTTATTAGTAATATTAAGATCTGCCCCCGTACCTACGACGTGAAGTAATATTTTAACTACTTCTAAATATCCTCCCTTAGAAGCTAAGGACAAAGGTATATTATTATCGTTATCAGCAATATTAGGATCTGCTCCTGCGGTAATCAATACTTTAATTACTTCTAAATGTCCACCCTTAGAAGCCCAATACAAAGGTGTTTGACCGCGTACATTAGAGATATTAGGATCTACTCCGTCGCCTTCATTGAGTAATACTTTAACTATTTCTAAATATCCTCCCTTAGAAGCTAATAACAAAGGTGTATCACTATATCGATCGGCAATATTAGGATCTGCTCCAGCGTCGAGTAATTCTTTGACTACTTCTAAATGTCCTTTAGAAGAAGCTAAGGGCAAAGGTGTATTACCATCTTCATCAGCAATATTAGGATCTGCTCCGGCGTCGAGTAATTCTTTGACTACTTCTAAATATCCGCGTAAAGAAGCCCAGTACAAAGGTGTTCGACCACATAGATTAGAGATATTAGAATCTATAAATGTACCCGGTACAGAGAGTAATACTTTAACAATTTCTACATGTCCATTAGAAGAAGCTAAGTACAACGGTGTGTCGCCGTCGTTATCGGCAATATTAGGATCTGCTCCCACGACGAGTAATGCTTTAACTACTTCTAAATGTCCATTAGAAGAAGCTAAGGACAAAGGCGTTTGACCCCGTACATCAGAGATATTTGGATTTGTTCCTCTACCTTCGATATCATCCGGCGAAGCATGAAGTAATTCTATAACTACATCTAAGTCTCCATCACGAGAAGCGTCGAGTAAACTCATTTAATAAATGAGTTTTTAAATTGGAAAGAAAGAAACAGAAGAAATATCAATTTTAAATTTCCTTAGAAGTCTCAAACTTAAATGAAATAAGGTTGGGAAGTAATTTTCAAGTTCTTCAACTATTTCTAAATGTCCACTATAAGAAGCCCATTGCAAAGGTGTTTCACCACCTTTGTCGGTGATATTAGGATCCGCTCCCGCTAATAAAAGTTCTCTAACTGCTTCTAAGTGTCCGTTATTAGAAGCAAATAACAAAGGTGTTTCACCGCCTTTATTAGCAAGGTTAGGATCTGCTCCCGCTCGAAGTAGTTCCTTAATTACTTCTAAGTATCCGTTATTAGAAGCAAATATCAAAGGTGTATTACCGTATCTGGTAGCAGTGTTAGGATTTGCTACGATGGAAAGTAGTTCCTTAACTGCTTCTAAATTCCCAATATGAGACGCGCTGAGTAAACTCATTTCGTTAAATTTTTAGTTTATTAGAAAAGAGACAAAAGAAATATCTATTTTAAATTTCCTTTAAGTGAAGCATCAAGTAAACTCATTTTATCAAATGAGTTTCTAATTTAATAGACTATGAATTGAAGAAATATCTACCCCAAATTTTCTTAGAAGTCTTAAACTTAAATGAAATAAGGTTGGGAAGTGATTTTCAAGTTCTTTAACTATTTCTAAGTATTCGTCACTAGAAGCCCAGTGTAAAGGTGTTCGACCTTCATCATCGGTAATATTAGGATCTGCTCCCGCTAAAAGTAATTCTCTAACTACTTCTAAGCATTCGCTATTACAAGCCCAGTGCAACGGGGTATCGCCGTCTTTATTAGCAAGGTTAGGATCTGCTCCCGCTTGAAGTAATACTTTAACTACTTCTAAGTGTCCGTTATTAGAAGCCCATAACAAAGGTGTTTTACCACACATATTAGCAGTGTTAGGATCCACTCCGGCGGCGATTAATTCTTTAACTACTTCCAAATCTCCATTATGAGATGCGATGATTAAATCCATTTCATTAAATTTTTAGTTTATTAGAAAAGAGACAGAAGAAATATCTATTTTTAAATTTTCTTTAAGTGAAATTTAAGAGAACGTGGGTAGAAGAAATATCTACCCCAAATTTTCTTAGAAGTCTTAAACTTAAATGAAATAGGGTTGGGAAGTGATTTTCGAACTCTTTAACTAGTTGAAAATTACGATTCTTCTCGGCCGACATCAAAGGTGTAATACCATCTTTATTAGCAATATTAGGATCTGCTCCGGCTAAAAGTAATTCTTTGACTATTTCTAAATGCTCTGCATCAGAAGCCCAATGTAAAGCTGTATAACCGTCTTGCTCGGCAATATTAGGATCTGCTCCCGCTTGAAGTAATTCTCTAACTATTTCTAAGTATCCATGGTAAGAAGCCCAATATAAAGGCGTTTGACCTCCCCTATTAACAATATTAGGATCCGCTCCGGCTTGAAGTAGTTCTTTAACTACTTCTAAATGTCGATTAAAAGAAGCAATTAACAAAGGTGTATTACTATATCTATTAGCAGTGTTAGGATCCGCTCCGGCGGCGATTAATTCTTTAACTGCTTCTAAATCCCCAATATGAGATGCGGTGATTAAATCCATTTCATTAAATTTTTAGTTTATTAGAAAAGAGACAGAAGAAATATCTATTTTAAATTTTCTTAGAAGTCTTAAACTTAAATGAAATAAGGATGGAAAGTAATTCTCAAGTTCTTCAAATATTTCAACCTTATCAGTCAAATACAAAGTCGTTTCACCATCTCTATCAATAATACTAGGATTCGCTCCCGCTCGGAGTAGTTCCTTGACTATTTCTGAATATCCATAAGCCGAAGCCCAGAACAAAGGTGTGTTACCTTCCGTGTTAGCAATATCTGGATCTGCACCTTTCGCACCTTCGGTATGAAGTAACGCCTTAACTATTTCTAAATATCCATTATGAGAAGCCCAGTACAAAGGTGTACTACCGTACTGATCAGTAAGATTAGGATCTGCACCGACGCCTTCGGCGAGTAATACTTTAACTACTTCTAAGCATTCATCGCTAGAAGCCGTGAACAAAGGTGTGTCACCGTACTTATCAGCGATATTAGGATCGGCTCCGACGGAGAGTAATAATTTAACTACTTCTAAATGTCCATAAAGAGAAGCCCAATATAAAGGTGTTCGACCATCTTCATCCGTGATATTAGGATCTACTTCTCCACCCGACACGGAAAGTAATTCTCTAACTGCGTCTAAATTTCCATCACGAGACGCATCAATTAAACTCATTTCCTTTAACTAAAGGAAATGAATTTTTAACGTAAGAAATTACGAATAGAAAAAATATTTATTTTAAAATTTCTTATGGTTCTTAGACTTAGATGAAATAGGGTTGGGAAGTAATTTTCAAGTTCTTTAACTACTTCTAAATGATGATTATTCTCAGCCCGTATCAAAGGTATATCACCAATACTATCACTAATATTTGGATCTGCTCCGGCTAAAAGTAATTCTCTAACAACTTCTAAATGACCTCTAAGAGAAGCTAGATATAAAGGTGTTTGATTTTTTCTATCAGCAATGTCAGGATCTGCTCCGGCAGCAAGTAATTCCTTAACTATTTCTAAATGTCCCTTATTGGAAGCCATCAACAAAGGTGTATCATCGAGATTATCAGCAATATTAGGATCTGCTCCGGCGATGAATAATTTCTTAACTATTTCTAAATATCCATAATAAGAAGCCGAAATCAAAGGCGTTTGACCGAATTGACCAGAAGTATTAGGATCTGCCCCGGCGGTGAGCAATACTTTAACTATTTCTACATATCCACCATTAGAAGCCCACTGCAAAGGTGTGTCGTCATCGATATTGGTAATATTGGGATCTGCTCCTGCCCGAAGTAATTTCTTAGCTATTTCTAAATTTCCTTTATTGGAGGCAAGGTGCAAAGGTGCATCGTAATCTTGATTAGTAATATTAGGATCTGCTCCGACTCGAAGTAGTTCTTCAACTACTTCTAAACGTTCATTATCAGAAGCCCAATACAAAGGTGTTTCCTTATTTCCATCAGCAATATTGGGATCTGCACCGGCTCGAAGTAGTTCTTTAACCACTTCTAAATGTCCGTTACCAGAAGCCTCGCACAAAGGTGGTGTGCCGAAACGATCGGCAATATTTGGATCTGCTCCTCCGCCTGGGGCGGAAAGTAGTTCCTTAACTAATTCTAAATCTCCTTTACGAGATGCGTCGATTAAACTCATTTCCTTTAATTAAAGGAAATGAGTTTTTTTAAATCATAACAAACTTTCAGGAATTGAAGAAATATCTACCCCAAATTTTCTTAGATGTCTTAAGCTTAAATGAACTAAGGACGGGAAGTAATTTTCAAGTTCATTAACTATTTCTGAATGTCCGTGCCTGGAAGCCCAGAACAAAGGCGTTTCGCCGTCTTCATTAGCAATAGTAGGATCTGCTTCGGCGATGAGTAATTCCTTAACTATTTCTAAATATCCACGAAGAGAAGCCCAGAACAAAGGTGTTTCGCCGTCTTTGTTAACAATGTTAGGATCTGCTCCCGCTCGAAGCAATTCTTTAACTATTTCTAAGTTTCTTCCACGGGATGCCCGATGCAAAGGCACATCATTATAATCATTGGCAATATTAGGATCTGCACCTTTCACCCCTTCGGTGTGAAGTAATACCTTAACTATTTCTAAATGTCCATTATTAGAAGCCCAGAATAAAGGTGTATTACCATCTTCATCGGCAACAGCAACATTAGGATCCGCTCCGGCGACGAGCAATTCTTTAACCACCTCTAAATGTTCTTTACGAGAAGCCTTTAGTAAAGGTGTTTCACCCGTTTCATTAACAATATTAGGATCTGCTCCATTTTGTAATAATAATATAACAATATCTAACTCTCCATTATCAGAAGCTGCGATTAAAGGTGTTCTACCTTTTCCATCAGTAATATTAGGATTTGTTCCAACAGTGAGTAGTTCTCTAACCACTTCTAACTTCCCATCACGAGATGCATCTATTAAATTCATTTTATTAAATGAATTTTTAACCTAAGAAACTACGAATAGAAATATCTATTTTAAATTTTCTTATGGTTCTTAAACTTAAATGAAATAAGGACGGGAAGTAATTTTCAAGTTCCTTAACAGTTTCTAAATGTTTTTCATCAGAAGCCCATTGTAAAGGTGTTTCGCCGTCTCTGTCAGCGATATTAGGATCTGCACCTGCGGCAAGTAGTTCCTTAACTACTTCGAAATCTCCATAAGCCAAATGTAAAGGCGTAGCACCATTTTTATTAGTAATATTAGGATCCGCTCCAGATCGAAGTAGCTCCTTAACCATTTTTAAATTTTCATTACCAGAAGCATAATGTAAAGGTGTTTCACCGTCTCCATCGGCAATATTAGGATCTGCTCCTCCATGAAGTAGTTCTTTAACCACTCCTAACTCTCCATTAATAGAAGCATGATGTAAAGGTGTATCATCGAAATTATCAGTGATATTAGGATCTGCTCCTGCTGATAAAAGTTCTTCAACAACTTCTAAATGTTCGTTATACGAAGCCCAGTACAAAGCTGTTCTACCATCCCTATCAATAATATTTGGATCTGCTCCCGCTAATAAAAGTTCTTTAACTATTTCTAAGTTTCCGTGATCAGAAGCCTCTAGCAACGGTGTTCTACCAATTTCATTAACAATATTAGGGTCTGCTCCATTTTGTAATAATAATATAACAATATCTAAAAATTCTCCATTACAAGCTAAATATAACGGAGTTCGTCCATTATAATCTCTAGTGTTAGGATCTTCCTTTTTCTCAAGAAGATCCTTGACAACTTCTAAATGTCCAAGTCTAGAAGCTGTGTGTAATGGTTGTTCCATAATTCGTTTTAATTAAAACGAACTATTTTTTGTTCAAACGATTAATTCTCTAGGTATTTTTATAATATTTATTCTATTCCTAGTAATAGATCTCATAGATAAATTTTGTAACGAAGGGAAATAATTTTCTAATATTTCAACAACATTATATGTATGTTCGTTAATAGCCACATTTAATGGAGTTTGACTATAAATGCTGTGTATATCAAGATTTGCACCATATGCTAATAATTTTTTAATAGCATCGAGATGTACAAAACTAGTAGCTTTATGCAAAGGAGTTTCATTTGTCCTATCGAAAACATTTGGATCTGCCCCATACAATAATAATAGTTCAAAAATTTCTTTATTGTAATATATAGAAGCTTGAATTAAGGGATATTTACCGTATATTCCGTGAACATTAGGATCTGCTCCATGTTTTAATAATTCTTCAACCATTTCATGAGAATTATCAGAACATGATGAGTATAAAGGACTATTACCGTCATTATCGGTAATATTCGGATCTGCTCCATTTTGTAATAATAATACAACAATATCCAACTTTCCATTGCTAGAAGCAACATACAAAGGTGTTCTGCCTTTTCTGTCAGTAATATTAGGATTTGCTCCATGGTTTAATAATTCTTCGACCATTTCAAGAAAATTATTAGAACATGCTGAATACAAAGGACTATTACCTTCGTTATCCACAATGTTCGGATCTGCTCCTGCTTCTAACAATTCTTTAAGTATTGTCAAATGAGCGGTCAAGCGTATCGCTTGTATAGCTACATAATGTAGAGCAGTTTTACCTCCTGGATATCTTATATTCAGATCAACACCTTGCGAAATGAAATTACGAACTAATTCGACATGTCCGTGTCGAGAAGCTTCGATTAAATTTCGACCCTCAATCCGTTCAATGAAATTTCGTCTATCAATTCGTTCGCGAAAATTTCGACTCATAGTTCGTTTAATTAAACGAACCATTTTTTTTGTTTTAATTAAAACAAATTAAAAAACGATTAATTCTCTAGGTATTTTCATAATATTTATTCTATTCCTAGTAATAGATCTCATAGACAAATTTTGTAACGAAGGGAAATAATTTTCTAATATTTCAACGACCTTAATATTGTCGTCATCAATAGCCACATCTAATGGAGTGTTTTTATAATTATCGAATGTATCAGGATCTCCTCCGTATGCTAATAATTTTTTAACAATCTCGAAACGTTCATAATAACTAGCTATATGCAAAGGTGTTTCGTTTAGTTTATTAGAAACGTTTGGATCTGCCCCGTATAATAATAATAGTTCAAAAATTTCTTTATAATTATACATAGGAATTCGAATTAAAGGATATGAATAGAGTCTACCGTGAATATTAGGATCTGCTCCATGTTTTAATAATTCTTCAACCATTTCAGGAAAATTATTAGAACATGCCGAATACAAAGGACTATTACCGTCGTTATTCTTAATATTCGGATCTGCCCCTGCTTCTAACAATTCTTTAAGCATTATTAAACGAGTATCAAAATCTCCTAGTCTACGACCAGCTCGTGTAGCCCAAAACAAAGCAGTTCTACCTTCTGAATCTCTCGTATTCAGATCAACACCTTTCGCAATGAAGTTTTGAAGTGCTTGTAGACGTCCAAGTACAGCAGCTTCGATTAAATTTCGACTCATGGTTCGTTTAATTAAACGAACCATTTTTTTGTCTAAACGAATTAAAATAATTCTCCAGGTATTTTTGTAACGTTAATTCTATGTCTTCGGATAGACCTTAAAGATAATATTCGTAACGATGGGGTATAATCTTGTAAAATTTTAACAATCGATACTTTTCTATTATAAAGAGCGCAAAATAAAGCGGTTCCTCCAACAGTTCGAGCGATGTATAGATTTACACCACTATCCAACAATTCTTGAATAATTTCCCAATATCCACTACGAATTGCTTCAAATAAAGGAGTTTCTCCTGATCTATCAAGAGCATTTGGATCCGCTCCGTACCATAACAATTCTTTAACCATATCTAAATCTCCATTACGTACAGCTATATGCAACGCAGTTCCAACACTATGTTTCTGATAGAGCATCGTCGTATTCGGATCTGCTCCTCCCTCTAATAATACTTTAACAATATCTAAATCTTTCTTCTTAACTGCATGATGCAATGCAGCTAATCCGTTATCATCGACAAAATTTGGATTTGCACCTCTTCGTGATAATGATTTAACCGTGAGTAGTCTTGATTCAATGACGGCAACAAGCAAATTTTCATTAATCTCGTCATCCATCCTTCGTTTTAATTAAGACGACGTAATTTTTTACTATTGTGAAATTAATTTCAAATATACTTTACGTGATATATCGAAGAAGTTTAATTAATCAGAAAAAGACCTGAAGAAATATCTATCCTGAATTTTACTACGTGTCTTAAACTTATATCAAATAAGGATGGGAAGTAGTTTTCAAGTACTTCAACTATTTCTGTTTTTCCATCTCGAGACGCGTAAAACAAAGGCGTTCGACGCTGATCATCCATTATATTAGGATCGGCGCCAAACAATAAAAGTATCTTAGCTATTTCTAAATTTCCTTTAGCACAAGCCACAGACAAGGGTGTATCATTATATTCACCCCGATATCAGGATTTGCTCCGGCGGCTAAAAGTACTTTAACTATTTCTAAATGTCCTTCTATAGAAGCCCAGTACAAAGCTGTTTCACCAAAGGAATTAGCAATGTTAGAATTTGCTCCGCCGCCGGAGCGGGAAAGTAATTCTTTGACTATTTCTAAATATCCTCTGACAGAAGCCCATGCTAGAGGTGTAGAATTATAATTATCAGTAATATTTGGATCTGCTTTAACGTCCACGGCGTGGAGTAATTCTCTAACGAGAGATAAATTTCCATCCATGGAAGATCGAAATAAAATTGTACCACCTTCCACATCAGGAATATTTGGATCTGCGCCTCCGTCTCCGCCTGGAGCATAAAGTAATTCTCTGACAACTTCTAAATGTTTATTATGATAAGCTGCTAATAAGGGTGTTGTACCATGTATATTTGCAGTATTAATATTTGCTCTTCCATCAGCTGTAGAAAGTATTTCTCTGACGAGAGATAAATTTCCATTACTCGAAGCTTCGACCAAATTCATTTTATTGGGAGTACTAATAAGTAATTCGTTTAATTAAACGAATTATTTTAAATTTGAGGAACGTGTTTAATATGTGTTCCTCAAATTTGAGAGGAGTCCCAGATAAAAATTCTTCTCTTGGGGGAAAGTATTCCAAAATCGTCAAATTCTTTTACTGGTGTTGTATTTAAATTACTGTCATCAGTACAACAAGGTAAAGATATAACAACGACACGTTTTGATACTTTGAGTAAATCTTCGTATAGTTTTTGAATAGGTCCATGATTATGAACACATACAATTATGGAAATTTCTACATACTCCGAGGAAATTGCGAAGTTCTCGACTATATCTTTAACTAAATGTTGATTGTGTAATATTTTCTGTGTCCATTCGGTACTTCGACGTTCCCAATCTTCCGTTCTAATACTTTTCTGTCTTTTAGAAGATGAAAAGTATTCATCTCTCAACCGAGGATCTATTGACCAAACTGTACTTCTGGGAAATTTTTTAGCTAACATATATCCACATTGAGGATCTCGACCATCTCCGGGTACATAAAAATGTACCTTTTCCGAATAAAGTATCCCACGTTGACTCTCGGAAGCAACCCCGTCATCTTCAAAATACCATCTTAAATTATTAACAACTCCTAAACATTCTGTTAAGTCCTTGGTTGTCTGGAAGAATCCAGTACCAATAATATCTAATACATCTTCAGCTCTCTTTCTTTTCTTATGTCTGAGAACTTTAAATAACATATCTAGATGAACGGTATCAAATTCCGACATTTAGTAAATTTATTCGTTTTACTAGACGAATAAATAATTTCATTTATAACTCAGAACAACTGAGTTAACTTTATGCGAAAGAATATCAAGCTCTTCGGGAGAAAGATTAATCTCATCATTAAAAATAGGAAGATGAATATAAGAAGGTAAAGAAAGAGGCATATCAGAATGTATTAATACGACACATTTACGGTATGTAAAATTTGGAGCAAGAGTATGATTGGGAAGCTCTTCGGAGAAAATAAATAGTTCAAATTTATCACTCAAATCTAAAATCTTATCAAGAGGAGGATTGAACCAAGAATGTTTAAACATTCTCGAAATAACTTGTGCCAGTTTTTCACGACGACTCTTAACAGAGGATGAAATGATTAAAATTTTCTCATTTCCGTTGATAAAACTATTTAAAGTTCGAATCAAGTCTTCATAGTTTGTATCTTTTGGTTTCATAATATGATCGGGGATATGAATATCATAAGATTGAAAAAGCTTCCCTAATCCAGCCAAGTTCTCCTTCGTGAAAACAGAGTAGGGAACATGAATATTATATTCTGCAAGAGCACGGATCAATTTCTGGGGAACATTCTCAGGATGGGGAACATTCTCGGGAAGAAGAGTACGAAGATATGCTTCACCCTCGGATAAATCCAAGGGAGTCAAAGCTTGAGGAGCGTTCATACCAAGAGCTAAAAACACACCCGACGGAACCACGCCTGGTGGAACCGCATCAAGAGGAATCGCATTAACCGAACTGGCGGCCATTTGAGTTTCTAAAAACTATCGAATCTCCCATCAAAGATTATTTTAATTTTTATTTATTCGATCGATCTAACATATTTTGTAGCCTGTTCAAAATATTATCCATTTTCGGAAGAGTTAAAGAAAATGTTGTCATTTCATTTATGATTTCCATAACTTCTTTATACTCAGATATTTTTCCATCTGTTAATTTCATAACATCAGGTCGATATCCTAGAATATCCATATATAAATCTACACCTTCTCTATCTTTTATTTCACGAGCATATACACTGGCCATCTTTCTAATCCCTGATACAGTTTTAACATTTAAGAAATTAAAAGAACCTGTCCATAACATATATAACACTACCCCAAGAGAATAACAATCTGTTATTTTTGAAAGTTTACGTCGTAATTTATCAGAAACAGGGGTTCCCTCTTTTAGTTTCTTCGATAGTATAAAAGCATATGGGTGAATGAAATTAGGAGTTCCTCTTACCCCTTTCATACTAAGACAATTTAATTCTTTATATTTCTCTTTTATACTCTCAGATAAAGATGTATCATTAAGATATATACAACTTAGGCCAAAATCTATATATTTTATAACATTGTTAGGACTAGATAAATCTATTAAAATATTATCTAATTTAATATCCTGATGGTATACATGTTTATCGTGAAGATACATCAATCCCGTTATTAATAATATAGTAATCTTTAGGTTCATAATAAACCTACCATCGAAATTTTCGTACAATCCAATATTTCGCCTTGTTATCGAATCATACCTTATATTGTACCACGAATCCTCGTGTCTCTTTGTGATTAATTGTCTAAGATCATATCCTCTCGACAATCCCATAACTATATAAGATCGCAACATATCATCTGAATTACACAGAAATACATCATGAATTGGAATGATTGGGCATACCTGAGCATCATCACATTCTAATGTTAAATATTTAGAAATTAAAGCTTCTTGTTTAATTTGCCGTGATTCTCTACTGAAAGCTTCATCTGATAGATCAAGGACCTTAATTGCGACATCTTTATTATTATATTTACCACTGTAAACTCTCCCATATTTACCTTTACCGATTTCTTTACCAAGAACTATTTCACTTGGACATTCTCTGTATTCTTCTAGCGAAGGTGCAAATTCTTTTTCTAATTTATCCAAAAACTGTTCCAATGAATCTTCAGTTGCTGCCATTTCACGTTTTATAAACGTGAAATATTTTTCATCTAAAGGTAAAAAATATTTCACGTTTATAAAACGCGAAATGATTCGATCGTTTATTGATAAACCAAATTATCACGATATACTCAAATATATTCGGTCAAATAAACAATTTTCAGAAAATGATATTTATCATTTAATTCAAGACTACATTCCATTCCATTATAATTACGATAAATTGTCTAACTATCCGTATAAATACGAACTACTCGATGAAATTATTAATTTAAACTTTGAAAAGGTAAATAATAAAATATTGGAAAATATAGTTGCGGATGAATCAGCAGCGCCTCTTATATTGAAACTGATAGAAAAAGGATATATTCTAAATGAAAGTAGTCAATATATTTTGATGGGATATCAAAGTTATGAATGTATATCTAAAATCATTGAATTGGTAGGGATTGAATATTCTAGTAGAAAAATTAAGCAGCTTATATTTAATAGAACCCTTACTCCAGAACAACGAACAAAACTTGTTCTTACAGTAATGTCTAAAGGATGGATTATTAAATCTATATCTCCTTTTATTAAATACTTTATAGATCATAACGGAAATGACGACGGTAGGTTAGAACTTGTTCTTTCTGTACATCCCTTTCCGTCTCCGACAAAAGAGTTAGATTTTGATTTGGATCTTGACGAAGGATTAGATTATGATGCACGAGTATATGTTCTAAGTATATTATCTGCTTTTTTCTTGGAAAAAGAGTTCAGCGAAACTCTTTTTCCAAGTTTACTTGAATTATCTCAACTTTCTACAGCTATTTACAATATAGACATTTCGACAGTCTCTTCGATACTAAAATTCTCGCCAAATTATAATCTTAAAGAAAAAAGGTTAGAAGCGAACAAGTTAGCTTCTGACTATCTTAGAAATTTATAAACCGATATTAAATGTCCGCTCACAAAGGTTATCCAAAGAAATTATCTAAAGAATTGAGAGAACAATTAGAAGCGTTTTCAGGCTGGTACAGTTCGGGATATCATATTACTCTAAATAATATAATTCTCCGAGATGGCCTAATATATATTTTTGACGCTAAATGGATCATACGAGGAAATCCTATTAGTGTAACAATCAAAGTTACACCTATTTATTCTGTACATATTTCAGGTAAGGGTAAAAGAAAGATAGTAAAAGATTGGTTTGCAACTTCAAATGAATGCGATATAATAGGGAAGATTAACGAACCTTATATTCCTAAACTTCTTAAAACATTCTCCGAGAATAAGTTTCATTTCTCAGTATTTGAGAAGATTGAAGGATTAACTCTCAAGGAATACGCTTTAAGTTATAATGTAAAGAACGGTTCAGATGGATATTTTAACACTGCGGGACTAGAAGAAAGTTTGTTTAAAATTGTCACAACGTTTCATCAGAAATTTAAATGTGTTCATCGAAATATAACTCCAGATAATATTATAATTGGAGAGAATAGTAAACTTTATCTTACTAATTTTTATAATTGTACTCAGATAGACGATCGCCCAATTCATTCGGCTAATCTATCCGATCCAAATTATACTTCAATTAATATGATGTTAGAAGAACCATCTTCGTATGACGATGATTTGGAATCTCTTCGATATACGCTTCACTATTTTAATAATGGAACTCTTGAGTGGTTAGATAAATCTAGTAATAGAAAGATTCTTAAATTAAAGGTCGCGTTCGTGAATCATTCAAAGTAATTATCCTATTTAATAGGATAATTTTATTCACCGATAGGGTAAGGGTATTTAAATTTACATATCCTTACTCTGTCGGGTAAGGGTATTTAAATTTACTACCACATCTTTCATCTGGGAGTTCATAAACTTGTGCCATTAAAAATCCATTCTTTAAAGTATCTAAGGCTTGTTCAACTGTGATTCTTTGTGTATAATCTGTTTCAATTAATCCTGCGATAATATCTACGATTTCGTCAGGTACATCATAGTGGAAATAATCAAGAGACATAGATGGACCACCTTTTAATGTAGCTTCTTGTATTAATTTTTTATAATCTTGTATATTTTTAACACGATGATTAGGATCTCCGCCTATCCACATAAAATATAATGTTAATCCGAGAGAATATGAGTCTTGTAATTTAAGTCTATCCATCTTAGGCATAGATTTATCATTTCGAAGACCTTTTATTCCTAAGAATTCTGGTGCCGTATAATACGGAGTTCCACCTCCGAATCTTAAGGAACATTTTCGAGTTTTTCTAAAATGTTCTAACAGACTAGGATCAAGATTTTCGTTCACGAAGGCTTGGAACCTCTTGGAATTCTCTTCGTCAAAACAACTTAGTCCAAAATCTATATAGATCGGATTATATCCTAAAGTTCCTTCAAATCCTTCGGGATGCTCTGTTCGTTCTATAAATATATTTTCGGTTTTAATATCTCCATGAATTATTCCATTACGATGACAACAAGTCAATCCGCATAACATTCGATAAGTCAACATAAAATAATGGTCGATATCATAATTCGTTCTTTGAATATTTATTAAATCGTTTAAATCTGTACCTAGTAATTTATCCATGACTATATAAGATTTGCCATCAGAACATTTGAACGCTTTATGAGTTCTCACAACACGACAATCTTGAGATTTTAAATATGCAGTAATTAAACTCTCGTATATGGATTGATCGGCATAATTAGATAATATTGGTTCATTTATTTTAGTATCTGGATCTGGAACGAAACTATGATTGGCTTTAATAACCTTAATTGCATAATTTTGTCCTTTCCATTCACCCTCGTATACATCGCCAAAACCCCCAGATCCCAATTTTGTTCCCAATTTAAAAAAATCTTCACAATTTACTATTTTATCTTCGCTGAATGATGCCGTTTATTTAAATAGTGGCAATTTATTAATTTGAATAGTCTGAGATACATTCTTTTAAATTTTTAACGAAGTTTCCTCTAGATCCGACTTCTTTGACAAAACATACGTATTTTCCTTGTTTTTCAAATATATTTACAATTTCATTTACACTATCACGGTCATCTCCGTCGTGAGCTTCGTAAATACGATCATAAGTTATGATAATTAAATTTACATCTTTGGAATATTTCTCCCATCTTGATGGTTCAGAATTTAGAAGAGTTATATTAACTAAACGATCTTTATATCTCCAACTTCCATATACAAGACTACGGTCACTTCCTTTCTTCCTCCTTATTTTATCCATTTCTACACCTTCGTTCTTTAATTGTGTTAATATTTCATGAAAGTCTTTAAAGGGTAGATCAAAGACGTTTAATATTTTAAGGGGAGATTTTTCATCAGATAACCCGATCAACCCTTTAGGTAGTGACGGAGTTCGAAGTACTTTTGACGATCGTTTTATAGGAGATGGAGTTCTAGGTTGTAGTAAATTAAGCATGGAGTATAATTTACTAGATTTAAATTTATTCAAAGCATCTTCAACTGTAAATCTTTCAGTATAGTTAGACTGGATTAAATTAGTAATAATATCTGCAATTTCATTAGGTACATTGAAAGGTAAATACTTCGAAGAAAGAACTGGTCCACCTTTCAATGTTATATCTTCGATTGTTTGTCTATATTCATTAAGTTCTTTAATATCAGCAAAAGGATTACCTCCTGCCCACATTATGTATAACGTCATTCCTAAAGAATAAGAATCTCGTAGTATGAGTTTATTCATATCGCTAATATCCTCAGTTGGGACTCCTTGAACTCTCAGAAATTCTGGAGACATGTAAAATATAGTTCCTCCTCCGCCTGTCAATGTATCACATTTTCTTGTTTTTCTAAATTTTCGTAATACTTTCGAGTCGATATTTTCGTTAATAAAGGATTTAAATCCTTTAGGCATATGTCCCTCATTATAACAACTCAATCCGAAATCAATATATACAACGTTAAGCTTGTTGGTACGTTCGATGAATATATTTTCAGGTTTAATATCGCCATGTATAATTCCATTACGATGACAACATACCAATCCGTCCAACATTAAATAAGTTAAAGTAATATAATCTTTGACGTTATATTGAACCCCAGAACGTGTAAATAAAGAATGTAAATCTTCTCCCAATAATTTATCCATGACTATATAAGATTTACCATCGGAACACTTGAATGCTTTATGAGTTCGTACCACTCTACATCCTTTTGAATATAAATATGCGGTAATTAAACTTTCATACATAGCTTGATCTGAATAATTAGTTAATATTGGATCTCCCATTTTGTCATCTGGATCTGGGGTATAATAATTCTTAGAACGAACAACTTTTATTGCGTAGGTGTTTCCTTTCCATTTTCCCTCGTAAACATCACCAAATCCTCCTGATCCTAATTTCCTTCCCAATTTGAAGAAATTTTCGCAAGGTATGGAGGTTCCTTCAAATATCTTTTCTGTCTCCATTTTTATCTTGAAGATAAAAATAATCTTTCGAATGTATAAGATAGAATACTTAGTTCGCTTCATTAGAAGAAATAAAAATTAAACTAAGAACTTTATATCTTTTAAGTTCACCCTGGGTATAAAAGATGTTGTCTCATTTTCGAAACTCTCAAGTATCAGCTATAGAGAATCAGATTATGGAGGAAATTTCAAAAATTGTTCAAAATGGATTTAAGGATGTCTTTACTGGTACATCTAAAATTGCATCCCTTATCGTGTTAAATCATTGTTTGAAAAATTCTGAAGATGTTTTAGGGATAATCAAAAGCGTATCCTCGTCGTTATTTTACAAAACTATCAATTATTCCAAGCATAATGATGAATATTTAGAATTACGGAAGTGGATCGAAGAACATCCTGATGTTATGTTACAAGAAAATTACTACATATTAATTCTCAAAGGATTTCCTATATACACAGAAAAGAACATAATCGATTCAAAGATTTATTATATTCCTAAATTACATCAACAGGTTATTAACGAAATAAAGAAAAATAGAACTAGAGATAAGTCAATTATTAAATATATAGGAGATGGGTGCAATTTATCAACTCCGTTGAAATTATATCCTAATGGATTTATTTCAGGTTATAATTCAAATATTGCTGAATATATTAAGACTTATACTATTTTAGAAAATGCAACTCGAGAAAATAAAATTTCCGTATTGCTAGTAGAAGGTCCTAGTAATTCCGATTATGATTTGATTTACAATAGTATAAATCAATTAGATGAAGTTTCACACCTCCAAGTTGTGAAGGATCAAAATTTAACGGATTTTGACAAATATTTTACTGTATTATCTCGTATACCCAACGAAGCCGAAAAATCTACAGTTGTTATTTTTCATAAAATCGATATGGTACTTGAACGTTTCCTTCGCTCTACCGAAGGGGTTGAAAGTGTTCTCAAACAAAGAATCTTCAATGATCTATTATCATTATTGGACTCTCGATTGTCTGGCCCTACAGTTGTAATACTCCATGTTCGGAATATTGATTATTTTGAGGGATTTTTCAATGATAAGCTTTATTGTTTCAAATTTGAGAAATACTCTAAAATCGATATATGTAATTGCTTAAAATATTACAATGAAATTTTCTTATCTACGGAATGTCTTAATAAGTTTTATTGTCCATCCTTAGATACTATCTTATTAAACTTATCTGACGATGTTAGAATTTCGTATCGTAGTTTGATGGTTCTCTTATTTAAAGAATTCTTCGATTACCCTAGAATAATTGATGTTCTGAATTCTGAATTTATCAAACAATTCGACGTTGTGAGTTCGAGTACGAATTCTGTTAAGAATGATAAGAATTCTGGTATTATGAGTATTCCAAAAGTCTTATGTAATGGTTGTGACGCATCCGTTACACAAGACTTATTCAAATTAGGGATTAAGAAATGTGTTCCGTGTCGTAATGTGAAAGAAGAATGTTCTATATGTTTGACTTCTGGAATATTCAAATATTCCATTAAAAATGAAACATCATATCTATGTAAAGGTTGTGCCGAAAAATTAATAGATTTATATGATATCGAAATAGTATATAATGGTTCATGTACTTTTGTTAAGGATCGTCGATTGTGCGGGATTAAACTTATTCAATCTATTGATCTCAGTCATTTCACAACCCAAGGACACCATCTATGCGAAATGTGTAGCACATGTAATAATAAATGGTGCGGCGATTGTCGTGAAATGTTAGATATGACAAATTGTTACATTAGTTGTAATGGATTAAAAGTCTGTAGTAAATGTACAAGTAAAGGGAATATAAAATACCAACAAGAACAAACAAATTATGAGAAAGGAATCTGTTTTAAATGTAATGGAAAAGCCTCATCTGATCGAGTACTATGTAAAAAATGCAAATATGGATCGTATGCTGAAAATTTATGTACATATTGCGGGATGATAGGTGTCATCGGATATTTAAGAGGAATGGAAGCATGTAAATCATGTATGGATTCTTCTCCGGAAAAGAAACGTAAAAATATACATAAATATTATTCATGTAAAAATTGCGAAACAAAAGTTTTTGCTGAAGGATGGATCGAAGGATATACTAAAAGCACTTGTTATTGGTGTAATATTGGAGTATGCGATGTGTGTATCAATCCTCTGGGTGAAAACGATTATTTTATTTTATCGACCGTAAGGATACACGAAAGATGTATTGTTGAATGTTCCGATGCTGTTAAGAATAAATTTAAAAATCTGAAAATCGACGGGGTTAGGTGTATCAAATGTGCCAATACTTTAAAGAGTTGTGATATTACGGTAGGTTCTAAAATTTGCGGTTCATGTAGCACGTATAATCCTAATTTAGGATGTGTTAGATGTCTCGAGGTCGAACCAAATGTAGAATTATACGTGCTTACATACATATATCAAAACACTCTAACACATCCTAATTCTCATATATGTATTCATTGTATGAAATGGGTCCATCAATATTTTCCAACTATTTACGCTTTCAGACAAAAAGACTATAATTGTAAGAAATGTTATTGTCCATATCATTTCGATGTCGTTGGTGGTAAACTTATAATTGGTGATATTTGTCAGGAAGAAGAGTGTATCAAAGATAGATGTTTCAACTGCGGTGAAACGAATCCTACTTACGAAGCTCCTTCTATTAACAGATTAGTATGTGAGAAATGTAAGTATTCTTGTCAAGACATAGTATCCCCTTCAGAATTAGTTCACGTTATTAAAACGTAATTTACCCCAAATTTAAACGAAAAAGTTTTCGTTTAATATAACTCTATATCATGATCCTCTTGGAAGTTAGAAAATAAAAAATTAAACCTGAACGAGTGTACGTTCTTCTTCTTCTCTTATTTAAAGATGTTGTCTCATTTTCGAAACTCTCAAGTATCAGCTATAGAGAATCAGATTATGGAGGAAATTTCAAAAATTGTTCAAAATGGATTTAAGGGTGTCTTTACAGGTACATCTAAGATTGCATCGCTTATTGTGTTAAATCATTGTTTGAAAAATTCTGAAGATGTACTAGAAATAATTAAAAATATACCGTCGACATTAGTATATAAGACTATTGACCATTCTAGATGTTACGAACATTTTATTGTATTAAGAAAATGGATAGAAGAGCATGTTAACACAAAAGAACAAGGTGAATATTTTGTATTGAATCTCGGAGGATTACCTATTTATACAGAAAAGAGTTCAAATTCAAAAATTTACTACATTCCTAAATTACATCAACAAATTATTGATAAGGTAATTTTAGATAGAACACATAATAAACTAATTATCAAATATATAAGAACCACGACTAAATCGAGTGTATCACAAAGTATCCCGAAATTATCTTCCA
>C687J35021_10000836_pt1 | contig 23595 bp, 14 predicted proteins | sample RifCSPhighO2_12_FD_35021 | JGI IMG/M metagenome (IMG submission 35021) | reverse complement strand
AACCGGTGCAGCCACAACGGCGCCATTCGACGCGGCCGCCCGGGGTGCGGATGCTACGGGCGCCGGGGCCACGCTCGACGCCGACACCGGCCGTGTGACAACGCCGCCACTGTCCTGCACAGCCGGCGTCGCAGCCACGGCCACTGGGGGAGCAACGCGTAAAACCTGGCCCACCTCGATCAGATTGGGGTTGTCCATGCTGTTCCAGCGTGCAAGGTCCTTCCAGCTTTGCCCTGTATCAAGGCCAATGCGGATCAGGGTGTCCCCGGGCTTGACGGTGTAATACCCTGGCTTGCCCGCGTTTTCGGCGCCTGGCAACGCTTTGACAGCTGGAGCTGCCACCACTTCACCAGGTTGAACCACTACAGCAGTTCCACGATCCTCAACTGGAGCCCTGGTCATGCGGGTGCCACAGCCAGCCAGCACAAGCCCAGCCAGCGCCATAGAAACCCAGAGACCACGACCACGCGATAAGAACATAAGCAATTCCCTTCAGGCAACGCCCGATTTTAGGGGGACAAAATGTACTGCCTCGAGAACGGTTTGTTTCAATCCGTGCGCCGACTTGTCTACAACCAGCAACACTTGCTGCCCATCGGCCCGTGCAAACGGTGCTACCAGACGCCCACCCACGGCCAATTGCTCGCACCATGCATCTGGAAGTGTGGCACCGCCAGCGGCGGAGACGATGGCAGCATACGGCGCGCCCTTGGGAAACCCGACCATGCCATCACCAAACAATAGATGCACATTGGCCAGGCGCAAGGGGCGCAAATTGTCCCTGGCTTTATCGTGCAGGCTCCGCAATCGCTCAATGCTATATACCTCACGGGCCAATCTGCTGAGCACCGCCGCCTGGTAACCACACCCCGTGCCGACTTCCAGCACGCGTCCCAGGCTACCTGTCGTGCGTACGATCTCGGCCCCCAGAAGCAATTCAGCCATCCGCGCAACGATGCTTGGCTTGGAGATGGTCTGCCCCAACCCGATGGGCAAACTGGTGTCCTCATAAGCTTGGTTGACCAGCCCCGTATCCACGAAACGGTGCCGCTCCACCCCTGCCATGGCCTGGAGCACCAGGGGCGCCGCAACCCCCATGGCCGACAACCGCTGCACCATGCGCGCTCGCACGGCAGCTGAGTCCAGACCCAGCCCAGCCGGAACAGGCACACCGGGAGAAGAACCAACCCGTGCCACCAGGCCGGAGGACGGCCGTTGGCCGGACGTTGGTAAAGAGATCCGCGCGGGAAATCCTGGACGGCGCTGCTGCATCAATGCGCCTCAGTCGCAGCCGCCGGGGGTTGCGCACCCAGGCCAATAGACAAGCGTGCCGCCGTTTGTGCCCAATAGCCCAGATTCTGATGATCGGTCAGGTCCACCTTGAGTGGGGTCACGGCCACATGGCCTTGCGCCGTGGCATGAAAGTCCGTCCCCTCGGCATCGTCTTTGGCAGCACCGGCGCCACCGATCCAGTACATGGTCTCGCCCCGCGGGCTTTCCTGGGTAATCACACGCTCCGCCGCATGGCGCCTCCCCAGGCGACACAGCTTCATGGGCCGCAGGGCATGCAGAGGCAAATTGGGGATATTCACATTGAGCAGCCAGGGCGCCTGCCCCACCAGGCCCTGCACAGACATCTGGCGCACAATATCAGCAGCCTTCTGCGCCGCCGCGTCGATCTCCCCCCAGCCTTTGTCCACCTGGGAAAAAGCAATCGACGGAATGCCGAACAGATAACCCTCCATCGCCGCCCCTACCGTGCCCGAATAGATCGTGTCATCTCCCATATTGGCACCGTTATTGATGCCCGAGACCACCAGATCGGGTCGGTAGCCCAGCAGCCCTGTCAGCGCAATATGCACACAATCGGCGGGTGTGCCATTGATGTATCGAAAACCGTTATGCGCCTTGTGCACATACAGCGGCGAATGCAAGGTCAGTGCGTTGGATTTGGCACTGTTGTTGTGTTCAGGCGCCACCACCTCCACATCGGCCACCGCAGACAGTGCCGCATGCAGCGCCACGATGCCGGGCGCCTGATAACCGTCGTCATTGGAAATAAGGATTTTCATGGTGGGGACAGTGTTCAACCGAGATGGTTCATTGGTGCTGCTTGGGGATCAGCAGTGCATTTGCGACCATCCCAAGCCCGACGGAACCATCGCGGTTGACAGATTGTAGGCGTCGCTCCGCGTCGCTCGTGGGACATGGCGCATCGGCACCACAGCCCTATCATTTCGCCTCCCAATGACCGGAGACACATCCCATGCACGCATGGCTATGCACCAACCCCACGGGCGTCGAAGCCCTGACCTGGACCGAACTGCCCACCCCCACCCCCAAGGCGGGTGAAGTACTGGTGGAAATCAAGGCCGCAAGCCTGAACTTTCCCGATCTGCTGATCGTCCAGAACAAATACCAGATGAAGCCCCCCTTGCCTTTCGTTCCGGGCTCGGAATACGCGGGCGTGGTGCAGGCTGTAGGCGAGGGCGTGACCCACCTACAGCCGGGCCAGAACGTGGCCTGTCTGTCAGGCACTGGTGGCTTCGGCACCCACACCATCGCCCCTGCCGCACTGTGCATGCCCCTGCCCCCCGGCTTCCCGCATGTGGATGCCGCCGCCTTCATCATGATCTACGCCACCTCGCACCACGCGCTGGTGGACCGTGCGCAGCTCAAGGCTGGCGAAACTGTGCTGGTGCTGGGCGCGGCCGGCGGCGTGGGCACGGCGGCCATCCAGATCGCCAAGGCCATGGGCGCAAAGGTGATCGCCGCTGCGTCCACCGACGAGAAGTGCGCCCTTTGCTCCTCGCTGGGCGCCGATGCCACCATCAACTACAGCAACGAAGACCTGCGCGAAGCTCTCAAGCGCCTGACCGGCGGCAAAGGCCCGGACGTCATCTACGACCCGGTGGGAGGCGACTTCGCCGAACCAGCCTTCCGCTCCATCGCCTGGCGTGGCCGCTACCTCGTGGTCGGCTTCGCCTCAGGCCCCATCCCCGCGCTGCCGCTGAACCTGCCGCTGCTCAAGGGCGCATCCATCGTGGGTGTGTTCTGGGGCGAATTCTCCAAGCGTGAACCCAAAGCCAATGCCGCGATGATGATGGAACTGGCGCAGTGGTACGCCCAAGGCAGGATCAAGCCAGTAATCGACCGCACCATGCCCATGTCCGAGTTGCCCGCTGCCTATGCCCGCATGGGCTCGCGCAGCGTGCAGGGCAAGCTGGTCATGGTCAACGGCTAATCACCGGTCTCTCGCACCGCGCCATTCTGGCGCGATGGTCTTGCACCTCCCGCAGGCGCATCGAAAGACGGACTTACCCTCGTTCATCTCGGGCGGTTGGTTGGTTATGATGCCGCATTGTTGCAATTTTTTACATGCAACCAATGTTCCGATGGCATCTGCCGCTACGGCCGAGCATGGCATCGGTGGATATGCCACGCTTGCGACCTTCCGATGCATTTCACGCCTCTCTCTCGGGCCCGGCCACGCATGCACAGGCCTAGCGGCATCCTGTCTCAGGTTGTACTGATAGGCTCTCTTCTTGGCAACACTGGCGCGCTGGCCGCCCATGGCGAAGACATCACCAGCCTTCCGCTGGAGGCACTCATGCAGATGGAGGTGCGCACGGCGAGCCGCTACGCCCAGACCCTGCTGGAGGCGCCCGCAGCCATGAGCGTGGTCACAGCCGAGGACATCCGTACCTTCGGCTACCGCACGCTGGCAGACATTCTGAACGGCATGCGCGGGCTCTACACCAGCTACGACCGCAGCTACCACTACCTGGGCATGCGCGGCTTCTCCACGCCGGGCGACTACAACACCCGCGTTCTCTTGCTCATCGACGGGGTACGCTACAACGACAATGTCTTTGACCAGGCCGCTATTGGGACCGACTTCACCATCGATGTCGATCTGATTGAGCGCGTCGAATTTCTGCCCGGCCCCGGTTCCGCCGTCTACGGCGCCAATGCCTTCTTCGGCGTGATCAACGTCATCACCAAGGATGGGGTCCAACTCGCTGGCGCGCGCACCAGTGTCGAGGTGGGCAGCAAGGGCCGCGCGCGGCTCCAGGGCAGCTGGGGCACCATGGACGCCCAGGGCACCAGTTGGCTGTTGTCGATGACTCGCTCCACCGAGCGTGGCAAGGATCTCTACTTTCCCTTGTACGACACGCCGCAGGACAACCACGGGATCGCGCAAGGATTGGACTACGACCACAGCACCACGCTGTTCGCCCGAATACGGCATGAGGGGCTCTCGTTCTCCCTGTCACATGGCGAGCGCGACAAGGGCCTACCCACGGCGGCTTTTGCCCAGCAGTTCAACGACCCACGGTCGCATACCCTGGACGAGGGCACGCACCTGGCCGCCGAATACACCACCCAGCTGGCACCCGGCACCGATCTGACCACTCGACTGCACGCTGGCAGATACCGCTACGTGGGTGACTACATCTACGACTACCCTCCCGTCACGGTCAACCACGACAGGGCGCAAGGTCAGTGGTGGGGTGCTGAGCTGCAATGGGTCAGCACGGCCCTGACCCGGCACAAGATCGTGTGGGGCTTCGACTACCGGCGCGACACACACATCACCCAGTCCAATACCGACCTGGAACCCGCCACGACCTACCTGGACACACACCGCAGGGGCCAGGTACTGGGCGCATACATTCAGGACGAATGGGCCTTGCGCCCCGATCTGGCTCTGCACGCGGGCCTGCGCTACGGTCACCATACGGGCCATGGGGGCAACGTCCACCCCCGGCTGGGCCTGGTCTACTGGATGACGCCATCGACCACACTCAAGCTGCTGCACGGCACCGCCTACCGCCCCCCCAATGCCTATGAGCAGGATTACCGGGTAGACCAGCCCGGCGGTGTGGTGGATTCCGGTATTCCCATGCGCCCGGAACGCGTACGCACCAGCGAACTGGCGATCGAACACGCGCCCAGCAACGCCACACGCATGCTGTTCACGGCATTCCGCTCGGATGTGCGCAACCTGATTGCGCTGGGCGAAATCCCCGCAATCGAGCGGATGACCTTCAGCAACGTCGACAGTGCGCAGGTACAGGGCATGGAAGCAGAGATCGAGCACCGCTGGGGACAGGGCCTGCACCTCAAGCTGGCCTACGGTTGGCAGCAGGCACGCAACGCGTTGACCAGCGAGACTCTGGTCAACGCCCCACGGCATCTGGCCAAGCTCCACTGGTCCAGCCCCGTCGGCAATGCCACTGGTGCACCCTGGACCCAGGGGCGCCTGGGCCTGGAAATCACCGGCATGAGCGCACGCCGGAGCCCGAGCAACCGCGTGGCCGGGCATGTACTGGCCCACCTCACGTACAGCACGCGCCTAGCCCGTGGCACGGATCTTTCGTTCAGCATCTACAACCTGTTTAACCGGCGCTCTGCCGACCCGGCATCGTTCGAAATCCGTGGCAACGCCCTGCAACAGGACGGGCGCAGCCTGCGCATAAAACTCGTGCACACGTTCTGATGTACATCCTGCTTGTCCGACTGGCCTGGTGGCTTCTACTGACGACAGCATGCACGCTGGCTCTGCAGCGCCAGGCATGGGCACAGCTGCCGGTAGCGGAACACGACCTGAAGGCGGCCTACATCTTCAACTTCATCCAGTTCGTGGAATGGCCAGCAGACATTCCGGGAGAAACCAAGGAGTGGAGCCTCTGCGTCTCGGCATTCAGCCCGCTACTGCGCAGTCTCAGTGCACTGGAAGGCAGGCCACTCCCCAATGGCCAGAACATCAGGACACGCTTTATTGACCCCAGTGACGTGCGGGAATGCCGCATGCTTGTGCTCCAGCAAGCCGATATGGAGCGATTGAGCAAACTACCCCATCCTGTGCTGGGCAGCCTGGGCATACTGACCCTGTCGGATGATCCGCTTGCCATCCGCACTGGCGTAATGATCTCGCTATCGGAACAAGGTGGGCGCATCGTTTTCGATATCAACACAACAGCAGCGAGGAAAGCTGGGCTGAAAATCAGTTCACGGTTGTTGCGACTGGCCAGGACGGTGCAATGAAATCTCCTGCCGTCAACAAGAACACTGCGGCCAGCGTAACAGCCCGGTTGACACAGACCGGAATCACTGCAGCTGGTCTGGCATTATTGATGGTTGTGGTGCTTCTGACCGCCTTTGAATACTGGGGCATTCGCGTTGCCATGCAACAGGACAGCCATGTGGAGGCGGCCATCGTGGCCGACACCGTATCAACCTCTTTGGTGTTCGAGGATGACCGCGCTGCACGTGAGATTCTGCAGGCGCTAAAAGCCTCACCCATGGTTTTGGCCGCTGGTGTTTACTCCCCCAATGGGGAGCTATTTGCCGACTTCCTGCGCAATGGCGAACAACCGCTTGCCGACCGCTTGCCGGCCGAATTCATGGGCAACCCATTGAGTCACTCGGACTTCAGCATGCTGGAACTGCTCCACCCCATCGGCCCGCAGCACAAGCCCGAAGGCTGGGTCTACCTGCGCAAATCCATGCAGGACGCCTACAAGCGTCTGGCCGTTCATTTCTTCGGCGCCCTGCTGATTGCCATGGGCGCCATGGGTCTGGCCTCCCTGCTGGTGCTGCGCAGCCGGACCGCAGTGCAGGATGCAGAAAAGCGGCTGGACATTCTCGCACACACCGACCCCGTCACCGGCATAGGCAACCGCCACGCCTTCAACGAGCGGTTGGCCGCCGAAGTGGCCCATGCCCAGCGGACAGGCAGCAGCGTGGCCCTGATCCTGATCGATCTGGACAACTTCAAGACGATGAACGACAAGCATGGCCACGCCGTCGGCGACGCCCTGCTGCTGCAGGTGGCCCAGCGCCTGAAGACCGTGGTGCGTCAGAGCGATGTGATCTGCCGCATGGGGGGCGACGAATTCGCCATCATCCTCTCGGATGCCTTGGACGAAGCCATTCTCGAACGTTACGGCCAGCGCATCATCAGCACCTTTCAGACCGTTTTCGCAGACTCTGGCCAGGCACTGCAAGTGACAGGCAGTGCGGGTATCGCCACCTTCCCGAACGACGCCCAGGACCTGGACAGTCTGGTGCGACATGCCGATACGGCCATGTACCGCGCCAAGGAACTGGGCAAAAACCGCTGCCAGCGCTTTGACCCGGCCATGAACCAGGCCCTGCTGCGCCGACTGGCAGTCGAACAGGAACTGCGTCTGGCGCTCAAGGATGGCCAGGGTCTGGCTCTGCACTACCAGCCTGTATTTTCCGCCCAGAACCGCACCATGGTGGGCGCCGAAGCGCTGTTGCGCTGGACCAGCCCCGTACTGGGGAACGTGCCGCCTCTGGAGGCCGTCATGGTCGCGGAGGACAACGGCCTGATCGTGGAGCTGGGCTACTGGGTGCTGCGCACGGCCTGCGCCGATGCAGCACGCTGGCAATGCATGGCCCCGACGCGCGTGGCTGTCAACGTGTCAGCCCGCCAGTTGCACGATCCCAAATTCCTGGAATCGGTCATGGACATCCTGCGCAACACAGGGCTTGCACCCCGACTGCTCGAGATCGAGCTGACCGAAACCGTGCTGATGGACAACATGGACGCTTCTGCCCACATCCTGCACCGGCTCAGCCAGCTCGGCGTGCAACTGGCCATCGATGACTTTGGCACCGGGTACTCGTCCATGGCCTACCTGCGGCAACTGCCCATGAAACGCATCAAAATTGACCGCAGCTTCGTGCGTGATCTGCCCCAGCTAGAGCACAGCCGGATCATTGTGACCGCCATCGTGAACCTCGCTCACGGACTGGGGCTGGACGTGACGGCAGAGGGTGTGGAAACCCTGGAGCAGGCCGACTACCTGACACACCAGGGCTGCGACGTGCTCCAGGGCTACGCCTTTGCCCGCCCGATACCCGTGGATCAACTCGAAGCAAGTCTGGCGGCACCAAGAACCTGAGCAGCCATTCGGTTTGACCCTATTCAAGCCCGGTCGCCTCTGTCACACTTGCTGCCTCCAGCATTCTCTGCCCCGGTGGCTGTCCATGGCCGAAAGACTCCCTTCGGATATAGCGCGTGAAACCCTCAAGCAACTGGCCCTGCGCAGGCTGGTGCCCACCCCCGACAACTTCCGGGCCCTGTACGACGAAATATCCGGCAACACCACGCCTGCGCCTTTTCCCGAGGGGCCGCTGCGCCAGATCATTCGGGTGATTCCCGGGCAAACGCCCACCCAGAAACGCCTGCTGGACCAGTTCGAGACGGCCGTGGGGCAGAAGGACTGGTCGGCCCTGCAAAGTGTGCTGGTGGGCTACGCCAAACTCGGAGCTGGTACCTCTGTGGCCAGCCTGGATGTTGCAGCCAGCAACCCCACTGCCAACAGCACGGCCAGCGTGGCAGCTGCAGCCACTCTGCCCACACCAGGCACGCCACTCATCGTCCCGGAAGACCTGGCCGAACAGATGGCACGACTGGTCGAGCACACGCTGCATGGTCTGAGCAGCGACGACGCCCGCGTGCACCTGCTGGGCGAACAACTGGTGCAGTTCCTGCGCCAGCCCGCGCCGCCCGCCAGCACCCTGCAGCTGATGCTGTCCAATTTCAGCTTCCGCCTTTCATTCGCCNCAGAAGACCAGTCGGCCATCCGTGCCATGCTGCTGGAACTGCTGCACATGGTGTTTGCCAACATTGCCTCCCTGAGCCTGGACGACCGCTGGCTGCATGGCCAGGCAGAAGCACTGGTGGCTGCCACTGCGCAGCCCCTCACGCTGCGGCGCCTGGACGATGTGCAGCGCCGCCTGAAAGACGTCATCTTCAAGCAGACCGAAGCCAAAGGCCGCATGGTCGAGGCACAGGAGCAGATGAAGGAAATGCTCGCCACCTTCATCGAGCGCCTCTCGACCATGACCCAGGCCAGCAGCGGTTACCAGGACAAGATGGAGAACTATGCCGAGCAGATTGCCCAGGCCAGCACACTGGAAGAAATCACCCCCGTGCTCAAGGAAGTGGTAGGTGCCACGCGCACCATGGCCCTGGACAGCCGCGTGGTACATGACGAGTTGACCGATCTGCGCGAACGCACTGCTCTCAAGCAGGCAGAAATGACCCGCCTGCAAAACGAACTGGACAAGGCCAGCGCCCAGGCGCGGCACGACCCCCTGACCGGCTCGCTCAACCGCAAAGGGCTGGACGAGGTCATCGAGCGCGAGATTGCCCGTGCCCGGCGTGCCGAAACCCCGCTGTGTGTGGCCTTGCTCGACGTGGACAACTTCAAGCAGATCAACGACCGCCTGGGGCATGAGTCCGGCGACGCTGCCCTGGTGCACCTGGCCACCGTGGTGCGTGAAGTCCTGCGTCCACAGGACATGCTGGCACGCTACGGGGGCGAGGAATTTGTGGTGGTATTGCCCGACACAGCCCTGCCACAGGGCGTGGAAGCCATGCAACGCCTGCAGCGCGAGCTCACCACACGTTTCTTCCTGCGCAACAACGAGAAGCTGCTCATCACCTTCAGCGCCGGAGTGGCCCAGCTGGCCAGCACAGAAACGGCCACCGAGGCCATTCACCGTGCCGACCAGAGCATGTACCTGGCCAAGCGTGCAGGCAAGAACCGTGTCATGGCGGCATGAGATGAGGCGTATCCCCGTGTAGCGCTGCGGGCCGCACCAGTTGCATGGGCGGCGACTGGTGCGCGGCGCAACGAATCACTGAACCCGACCATGTCTGTGCGTGTCCACCCTGCCCTGAAACGGCGCAACTTTCTACGTGATGCAGCCTCCGTGGCAGGCATGGCCGCCCTGCCCCGCTGGGCCTGGGCGGGGGCCGTGCTGCGGCACGACCCATTCGGCCTGGGCGTGGCCAGTGGCGACCCCACAAGCGACGGCATGGTGCTGTGGACGCGCCTGCTGCCAGCCGAGCCCGGTGCGATCGCCGGCCCGCTCACCGTACGGTGGGAACTGGCCGACGATGAGGGCTTTCGCCATATCGTGCAGCGCGGCACAGCCACAGCACTACCCGAGCTCGCGCACAGCGTGCATGTCGAGCCCACTGGCCTGGCGCCCGACCGCTGGTACCACTACCGTTTCATGCATGGCGACGCCGTGAGCCACACCGGCCGCACCCGCACAGCCCCTTCTGCGGACCAGATGCCCGCGCGCCTGCGCCTGGCCTTTGCCTCGTGCCAGAACTGGGAGCACGGCCACTACGCCGCCTGGCGCCACCTGGTGGTGGACGCACCCGACCTGGTGCTGTTCCTGGGCGACTACATCTACGAATACACCACGCCCGCCAACACCAGCGGGCTGGCCCGCGTGCAAACATTGCGGCACGCCACCACGCTGGCCGACTTCCGCGACCGCTACGCGCTCTACAAGAGCGACCCTTGGCTGCAGGCCGCCCACGCCGCCTGCCCCTGGGGCGTGGTCTGGGACGACCACGAGGTACAGAACGACTACGCCGGAACCAGCGGGCGGGGGGAACCGGGTGCCTTTCTGGCACTGCGCAGCGCCGCGTGGCAGGCGTTTTACGAGCACATGCCATTGCGCGCCGCCAGCCTGGGCGCGCCCGGCCTGGCCCTGCACCGCCGCCTGACCTGGGGCCGGCTGGCACACATCCACCTGCTCGACATGCGCCAGCACCGCGACATGCAGGCCTGCCGCCGCCCCACGGCCCGCAGTGCCGGTGCCGTAAGGGCCGGGGACTGTGCTGCGCTAACCGACCCGGCCCGCAGCCTGCTCGGTGCAGCCCAGGAGCGTTGGCTTGATGCAGGATTGGAGCAGGACGCCCGCCAGCAGGCGCGCTGGAGCGTGCTGGCGCAGACCACGCTGTTCTCGCCGCGCCTCTACCCCTCGGGCCTGCGCGCCGCCGACACCTGGGACGGCTACCCCGCCGCACGCCAGCGCCTGCTGCAATCGATTGCCGGACATGCGCCGCGCAACACCGTGGTGCTGGGCGGCGACATCCACCAGAACTACGTGTGCCGCATACCTACCGACGCCGAACGGCCCGATGCACCCGCCCTGGCCAGCGAATTCTGCGGCACCTCCATCAGCTCGCGTTCGGGCACCACGCAAGACAAAGTGGATGCCATCACCCGCCACAACCCGCATGTCCTGCTGGCGCGCTGCGAGGAACGCGGCTACGGTCTGGCCGACATCACCCCCACACGCTGGACCACCACCCTGCGCACCGTGGACGACCCGCTGCGTGCCAACAGCAGTGCCCGCACCCTGGCGCGCTTTGTGGTGCAGGACGGCCGCCCCGGCCCCGACATGGCATGACTCAAAAGCTATTATTTTTATAGCTATTAGCGCTTACCCATAAAGCGCCAGAGTCGAAAAACACTCAAAATATTACACAAATCCACCGACAGAGCAGCTCCCATCCGCACGCTGCAGGCTGGTTCGCATTACCATGACCGGCACCCCACTTTCTGGAGGAGACCGACATGCCGCACCACCACCCCCTGGCCCACCTGGGCTTGCTGGCTGCCGCCGCCCTGCTGGCCGCTTGCAGCAGCACCCCGCGCTTCAGCTACACCGTGCCCACCCAGCCCGAGGGATCATCCGGCTACACCGATAAACCGGGCTGGGCCACCACAAAATTTGCGGTGGCCGCTGCCAACCCGCTGGCCACCGATGCGGGCTACCAGGTGCTCAAGGCCGGTGGAACGGCCGTGGATGCAGCCATTGCCGTGCAGATGGTGCTGACACTGGTGGAACCCCAATCCAGCGGCATCGGCGGCGGCGCCTTTCTGCTGCATGCCCATGGCGGCCAGGTGCAGGCCTATGACGGCCGCGAAACCGCTCCGGCCGCCGCCGACGAAACCCTGTTCCTCGACGCCAGCAGCAAACCGCTGGCTTTCCATGACGGCGTGGTCGGCGGCCGCTCGGTCGGTGTGCCCGGCACCGTGCGCATGCTGGAAATGGCGCACCGCCAGCACGGAAAGCTGCCCTGGGCTGTGCTGTTCCAGCCCGCCATCCAGCTGGCCGAGAGCGGCTTCAAGGTCAGCCCCCGGCTGAACACCCTGCTGGCCAACGAGAAGTTTCTGGCCAAAGACCCGGTGGCGGCCGCCTACTTCTATGACGCCGCAGGCAAACCCTGGCCCGTGGGCCATGTGCTGAAAAACCCCGAACTGGCTGCCGTGCTGCGCCAGATCGCCACCGAGGGCAGCCGTGCCCTGCATGAAGGCCCGGTGGCCCAGGCCATCGTGGACAAGGTGCAAAAACACCCCACCAACCCCGGCCGCCTGAGCATGGTCGACCTGGCCGGTTACCAGCCCAGGCAGCGCGATGCCCTGTGCGTGGACTACCGCGCCCGCGCGCAGGACTACCGTCTCTGCGGTTTCCCCCCCCCCAGCTCGGGCGCCATCGCCGTGGGCCAGATTCTGGGCATCCTGAACCAGACCCACGCCGCCAGCCTGCCGCTGCAGGACGGCCTGCCCTCAGCCGAGTGGCTGCACCTCTACACCGAAGCGGCACGCCTAGCCTTTGCCGACCGCGCGCTCTACGTGGCCGACCCCGACTTCGTGCAGCCCCCCGGCGGCAGCTGGATGAGCCTGCTCGATCCCGCCTACCTCGCCAGCCGCGCCCAGCTCATCGGTGCGCAAAGCATGAAGACAGCCCAGCCGGGCCGCCCTGGCGGCAGCAAGACCAGCCTGGCCCCCATGCCCGACCAGCCCGAATACGGCACCAGCCACATCAGCATCGTGGACGCCCAGGGCAACGCCCTGGCCATGACCACCACCATCGAAGATGCGTTTGGTGCGCGCCAAATGGTCAAGGGCTTTTTGCTGAACAACGAACTGACCGACTTCAGCTTTGCCCCGCGCGATGCGCAGGGTGCGCCGATTGCCAACCGCGTGCAGCCGGGCAAGCGCCCGCGTTCGTCCATGGCACCCACGCTGGTGCTGGACAAGGCCAGCGGCCAGGTGCTGATGAGCGGCGGCAGCCCGGGTGGCGCGCTCATCATCCACTACACGGCCAAGACGCTCTACGGCACACTCCAGTGGGGCCTGATGCCGCAGCAGGCCATCAATCTGCCCAACTTCGGCTCCCTCAACGGCCCCTCGCTGCTGGAAGAAAAACGCTTCCCGCCTGCCACGGTGGAGCAGCTGCGCGCGCGGGGCGCCGAAGTGCGCGAGATGAACATGACCAGCGGTCTGCAGGCGCTCACGCGCGGTCAGGCCCATGGCCAGCCGGTGTGGCTCGGCGGCGCCGACCCGCGCCGCGAAGGCGTGGTCATGGGAGATTGAGAAAGAAATGTGCCTCCAGCGCTTATTTCACGAGCGCTGGAAGCTATCAAATATGGAGCATAAAGCTTACTCGACGGACGCCATGCCCGTCGAGCTGCTATCGACCTGCCTGTCATCGACCTGCGCCGACAGCTCGGGCAGGGCCGCCAGACGCTGGATGGCCTTGAAGCCCTGCTCGACCGCCCGGCGCAGATCACTCAGCCGCGACAGCCACTCGTACACGGCATTGACATCCACGGCACCGCCCGCACCCGCGTGCAGCAGCCCGGCCTTGGCCGTCTGGTAGGCCTCTTCGAAGGCGGTGCGTGCCTCGCCCACCAGCCACTCGCCCCCCGGCCCCTTGTGCGGGCCTTCCGGGTCGGCCGAAGCAAAAAAGCTCTGCGCCGCCGTGAACACCGGCACCACGCAAACCACGATGTCCGCGCTGGCAGCGTCCGCATCGGCGGGCGGGTTGTCAGGCATGCCCGGCAGGATCAATCCCGACAGCACCGACGAACCGCCCCCGCTCGCCCGGGGCGTGTGGCTGCCCTGCACCCCCACGTGGTGCATCACCCGTGCCAGGGTGTCGAAGTGCGTGGCAATCCGCAGCAGCTCGGGCAACTGGCCCGCCACATCCTGGTGCATGGGGTTGCGGCTGATCTCGCTGACAAAGCGGCCAATTTCCTTCTGCAGATGCTCCACCGTCTCCAGTTGGCGTGCCAGGCGCGCATCGGCCTGCGGCACCGGCGGCGCCCACGGCAGGGCCAGCGGGTTCTGGCGCACGGCTTCACCGGCCAGCTGCATGGCCAGGTGCCCCAAGCGCACCATTTCACGGCGCAGCGCCTGCAACGCCAGCGCCGGCACAGCCGCCACGTTGCGGTCCAGGTAGCGCGGCCGGGCGGCGTCCTCATCGGCCGAGCCAAAGCGGGCCAGCAGAAAGCGCACCAAAGGCCCCGACAGAGGCCACATCAGCGCCACACCGAGCAGATTGAACAGCGTATGGAAAATGACCAGCTGGGTCACCACATCGCCGCTGCCCGTGAGCCAGACCCCCACCGCATGGATCAGCGCCAGCAATGGTGAAAGCAGAGCCATGGCCACCACGGCCGTGACCACGTTGAACAACACATGGGCAGCGGCCAGCCGCCGGGCATTGGACGTGGCGCCGATGGCCGCCAGAATGCCGGTGAGCGTGGTGCCGATATTGGCGCCAATCACCATACCCGCCCCCACCTCGACGGGCATCATGCCCCCGGCCACGGCCGTCAGCACCAGCGCAAAGGTTGCTGCCGAGGCCTGCAGCAAGATCGTGAGACCGATGCCCAGCAGCCCCGCCAATGCCACCCCGGACAAAGTGCTTTCCAGCGGCGGCAAGGCCTGGGGGCCGAGGCCTTCGAAACCGTCCTTGAGCAGATCAATGCCCAGGAACAGCACGCCAAACCCCGCCAGGGCCATGCCAAAGCCGCTGCGGCGCGTGCCCTCGCCCGTGAGCTTGAGCGCCATGCCAATGCCAATGAACGGCAGGGCAAAAGCGTCAATCTTCATCTTGAAGCCGATCCACGCCACCAGCCAGCCCGTGACGGACGACCCCACGTTGGAGCCAAACACCACCCACAGCGCCGAGGTGAAGCTCAGCAGCCCGGCGTTGACGAAGCCGATGGCGGCCACCGTCATGGCCGTGGACGACTGCACCAGCGCCGTGAGGAGAACCCCGGTGAACAAGCCGTGCAGGCGGGTGCGCGTCCAGGCCGCCAGTATGCGCTCCAGCGCCCGGCCCGCAGCCAGCTTCAGGCCATCGGTGAGCATGGTCATGCCCAGCAGGAACAGGCCAATGCCGCCCAGCAGGGACACCCCCATCAACCAGGGAGAAGGCACAGCGGTCACTGCGGCATCAACCACGACAGCCCTGCACCGTGCAAGCGCTACACATCAATGGCGCCAGCAGACCCGGCCAGTTTGCGCAGCTCGAACTTCTGGATCTTGCCCGTGCTGGTCTTGGGCAGTTCGCAAAACACCACCGCACGCGGCACCTTGAAGCCGGCCAGGTGCTGCTTGCAATGCGCCACGATGTCCTCGGGCGTGGTCATTGCACCCGCCTTGAGCTCGATAAAGGCGCACGGCGTCTCGCCCCATTTGGCGTCGGGCTTGGCCACCACGGCGGCGGCCAGCACATCGGGGTGGCGGTACAGCACGTCTTCCACCTCGATGGACGAAATATTCTCGCCGCCCGAGATGATGATGTCCTTGCTGCGGTCCTTGATCTTGATGTAGCCGTCGGGGTACTGCACAGCCAGGTCGCCACTGTGGAACCAGCCCCCGGCGAAAGCTTCCTCGGTCGCCTTGGGATTCTTCAGGTAGCCCTTCATGGCGATGTTGCCCTTGAACATGATCTCGCCCATGGTCTCGCCGTCCTGCGGCACGGGTTGCATCGTCTCCGGGTCGAGCACGCGCACATCGCGCTCCAGGTGGTAGCGCACGCCCTGGCGGGCATTGAGGCGCGCGCGCTCACCGATGTCCAGGCGGTCCCAGGCCTCGTGCTTGGCGCACACCGTGGCTGGGCCGTACACCTCGGTCAGGCCGTACACATGGGTCAGATCAAAGCCCATCGTCTCCATGCCCTCGATCATCGAAGCCGGGGGCGCGGCGCCCGCCACCATGGCCTTGACGCCTGCGGGCACACCCTCCTTCATCGAGGCCGGGGCATTGACCAGCAGGCCGTGCACGATGGGTGCGCCGCAGTAGTGCGTGACGCCGTGCTCCCGGATGGCCTGAAAAATAGCCTGCGCCTCCACGCGGCGCAGGCACACGTTGACACCCGCGCGCGCCGCCACCGTCCACGGAAAGCACCAGCCATTGCAATGGAACATGGGCAACGTCCACAGGTAGACCGCGTGCTTGGGCATGTCCCACTCCAGCACGTTGCTGATGGCGTTGGTGGCCGCACCCCGGTGGTGGTAGACCACGCCCTTGGGATTGCCCGTGGTGCCGCTGGTGTAGTTCAAGGCGATGGCGTCCCATTCGTCTGCGGGCAGTTCCCAGGCGAACCGCGGGTCGCCACCCGCCACAAACGCCTCGTAGGTGGTGCTGCCCACCGTCTGGCTGGCGGGGCCGTAGACGGCATCCTCCACGTCGATCAGCAGCAGTGGCGCTTTGCTCTGGCGCAGCGCCAGCGCCTTGGCCATGGCGGGCGCGAACTCGGGGTCCACGATCACGGCCTTGGCCTCGCCGTGGTCGAGCATGAAGGCGATGGCCTCGGGGTCCAGGCGCGTGTTCAGCGCGTTGAGCACGGCGCCCGCCATGGGCACGCCAAAGTGCGCCTCGACCATGGGCGGCGTGTTGGGCAGCATCACGGCCACGGTGTCGTTCTTGCCGATGCCGGCTCGCCGCAGGCTGCTGGCAAGCTGGCGGCAGCGCGCGTAGGTCTGGGCCCAGGTCTGGCGCAGGCTGCCATGCACGATGGCCAGGCGGTCGGGGTAGACCTCGGCCGTACGCTCGATGAAACCCAGCGGCGACAGGGGCGCGAAGTTGGCGGCGGTACGGGGCAGGTTCTGGTCGAAGATCGACGTCATGGGCGTGGGCTTTATGGAAAGAGTTTACAAAGTGCCATTGCGGCGGTTCAGTTTGGCACGGTACATCGCTGCATCGGCGCTGGCCAGCAGGGTGTGCGCGTCTTGCGCATCGCGCGGGAACAGGCTCAGGCCGATGCTGGCACACACAGGGTAGGGCTTGCCCTGAACGATCAACGGCTGCTCGAATGTCTGCTGCAGTTTGTCGACAATCTGCTGCGCGGCTTCCTCTGAATCAACGTTTTCGCACAGCACGGTGAATTCATCCCCTGCCAGCCGGGCCACGGTGTCCACCTGGCGCACGGCACCCAGGATAGCGCGGGCTGTGGCCTGGAGCACGGCATCGCCCATGGCATGTCCCAGGTTGTCGTTGATGGATTTGAACGCGTCCAGATCCACAAACAACAGCGCGCACGGCCGGCCACTGCGCCGTGACATCTCCAGCGCCTGCGCCAGGCGCTGTTCAAACATGCGGCGGTTGGGCAAGCCGGTCAGGGCATCGTGGTGGGCCAGATGCGACATGGCATCGCGGCTGGCATTGAGTTCAGACATCTGCAGGCGGATCTGCTGCTCCATCTCGCTGAAACTGCGGGCCAGCTCACCCAGCTCATCCTGCCGCTTCACAGGCAGCTCGCCATGCGCCCTGCCCTGTGAGAAAGCCTGTGTGGCCCGCACCATCGCATGCAGCGGCCCGGTGACCACGCGCGACACCCAGGCCGCCAGCACAATGCCTCCCAGGCACAGCACCAGCAGTATCTGAGCGATGCTGCGCCCCAGCTCGACGGCTTCGCCCTGCACCACGGCCATGGGTTGCGAAAGCCCCACCACCATGAACCGCCCATCGTCCTGAAAACCCAGCGGCATGCGCACGAAGGCCAGCGCCTGGGGGCTGCCGTCACTTCCCTGGTGGGCCATCACCTCCTGGCGGCTGCGCCCCTGAATGATCTGGCCCACGCGCGGCAGACTGTCTTGCGCCAGGATGCGCTGTCCACGGTCAAAGCCATAGGTCTGGCTGCGGTCCGAATGGACCAGAAAATCCCCCCAGCGGTTGAGCAGATAAAACCCGTAGGGAGCGGGCAGCCCGGCGCTGAAGTTGGAAAAAAATGCATCGGCTGCCACGCGGATGACGATGACACCCACCACCTGCCCTCCTTGCACAATGCTGGCCGCCATGTTGAACACGGGCAGCTCCCCACCCTGGTCGGGATTGCCTTCGTGGTTGATGCCGAATTCAGAAACATACACCGCGCCCGCACCCAGCTTGAGGGTTTCGAACACGAACGGAAAATGGGCCTTCTCCTGCAGCACATCCCCTTCGATGCGAAGCATGCCCATGCCCGCGCGCTCGACCCGCACCAGCTCCAGCCCATGGTCGTGCGCACCAATCAGCCGGATTTGCTGGTATGCGGGACGGGCCGACAACGTGGCCTTGAACACATTGGCCAGCATATCCCGGTCATGGGCGTGCACCGCAGGGGTGGCCTGCGGGCTGGCGGCCTGCGTCTCGGCCACCAGCGCGGCCAGCATGACGGTGTCCCGCGCCACGGAGGAAAACCCGGTCTGCATGTGCTGCGCCAGAATTTGCGTGGTGCCCAGCAGCGATCGCTGCGCCCTGTCGTTGAGCATGTCGCGCCCGGTCACGAACGCAAAGTACCCCACCAGCACGGCGGCCATGACACTGAAGCACGCCAGCAAGACCCCGAGGCGAAAGCCGATACTCCAGCGCATCCTAGAACCTCTCGGGCCGGTCGCCCGAAACGATGCGTTGCCACAGGCGGCCACGGCGCGTGCCATCTTCCACCGGCTCAAGCCAGACGATCGGGCCCTTGACGGCCCCCCCTACCAGCCCGGCGGGCTCCTCCAGGGTGTTGGCCAACCCCTGGCGGAGCGTCAGCTCACGGTTCACCTGGGGCTCAAGCATGTAGTTGATCCACTGCGTGGCCAGGGCCAGCTGGGTCGATCGGCTGGAAATGGCCCAGCAATCCAGCCAGGCCAGGGCGCCCTCGCGCGGCACGACATACCCCACATCCAGACCAGCATCCAGGAACTGTTTGAGTTGCTGCTGTCCGTAGTTGGCATGCATCACGGCCACCCCGTGGCGGCGAAACAGGTCCAGCGATTCTTCGGGAAGGTTGTAGAACGACAGCAAATTGCGGCGCAGCGCCACCAGGTGCCGCGCCACGGCGCCGAACTGGTCCTCGGCAATGCGGAACGGCGACTGCCCCAGATGCATGGACGCGATGGAAAACCCGTGGCTGCTGCCATCGAAGGCCAGCACCCGGCCCTTCCAGCGCGGATCCCAGAGCACCTCCAGCGAGTCGGGCGGAGCACCGAACTCCTTGCGGTCATAGATCAGGCCCATTTCCGAATAGGTATAGGGCACGGCGTACACCCGCCCCTGGTGGGCAATGCCCGCAATCGCATCGAGCTGCCTGAAACGCGGCAATTGACGGGCGACATTGGGAATATCCCCCAAGGCCAGGGGCTGCAGTTGCTGCTGCGCCACAAATTGGGCAATTTCCACCGTGTTGGCTGCCACGACATCGAACACCGGGCCTTTCGGGTCGGTCAGCTTGGAGCGCAGGATGTCATCAGACCCCACGGTCGTGACCTCCACCCGCACACCATGGCGTTTTTCAAACACCGCCACCAGATCAGGATCGGCATAGCCCGGCCAGGCCAGCACCCGCAGGACGGCGGGGGCCGCCAGCGCGGCCGACGACATCGCGGCCCACCAGACCAGGGCCAGCAAGGGCAGCCACCGCCATGCACGTTGCACGCGGCGGCCATTCACCGGCGCCCAGATCGTGTTCAGCATCCGTCCTTCTCCGTTGTGCAACGACAAGTAACTTGCAGTTTACGCGGACAATACCCGGGTGACGATCCCCCAGTCTTTCATTCAGGAACTGCTTGCGCGCGTGGACGTGGTCGACATCGTCGGCCGCTACGTGCCCCTGAAAAAAGGCGGCGCCAATTTCATGGGGCTGTGCCCTTTCCATGGGGAAAAGTCGCCCTCGTTCAGCGTCAGCCCCTCCAAGCAGTTTTACCACTGCTTTGGCTGCGGCAAGAACGGCAATGCCATCGGTTTTCTCATGGACCACGTCGGCATGGGTTTTGTCGATGCCGTACAGGACCTGGCCCAGCAGGTCGGCCTGCAGGTGCCCGACGATGACATTTCCCCCCAGGAAAAAGAACGCGCCGCCGCCGCGCGGCAGAAACAGGCCACGCTGACCGATGTGCTGGAGAAGGCCGCCGAGGCATACCGGCGCCAGTTGCGCGATTCCCAGCGGGCCATTGCCTATTTCAAGGGCCGGGGCGTCTCCGGCGCCGTGGCCAAGCGCTATGGACTGGGCTATGCCCCCGAAGGCTGGCGCAGCCTGGCCAGCGTCTTCCCCCACTACGATGACCCGCTGCTCGAAGAAAGCGGGCTGGTCATCGTCAACGAGGACGACGGCGACAAACGCTACGACCGTTTCCGCGACCGGGTGATGTTTCCCATCCGCAACGTGAAAGGCGAATGCATCGGTTTTGGCGGCCGCGTACTGGGGGACGACAAACCCAAATACCTGAACTCGCCCGAAACCCCGGTGTTCCACAAGGGCCGGGAGCTGTACGGCCTGTTCGAGGCACGCACCGCCATCCGCGAGCAGGGCTACGCCTTGGTCACTGAGGGCTACATGGACGTGGTGGCCCTGGCCCAGCTCGGTTTTCCCAATGCCGTGGCCACGCTGGGCACGGCGTGCACGCCCGACCATGTGCAGAAACTGCTGCGCTTCACGGATGCGGTGGTGTTCAGCTTCGACGGCGACAACGCTGGCCGCCGCGCGGCGCGCAAGGCCCTCGACGGTGCACTGCCCCATGCCACCGACACGCGCAGCGTCAAGTTCCTGTTTTTGCCACCCGAGCACGACCCCGACAGCTTTGTCCGCGCCCATGGCAGCGACGCTTTCGCCCGCATGATCGCCGATGCCGTGCCCCTGAGCCGCTTTCTGGTGGACGCGGCCAGCGAACAATGCGACCTGGGCACGCCCGAGGGCCGGGCCCACATGGCCAGCAACGCCCGGCCCCTGTGGAACGCGCTGCCCGATGGTGTGCTCAAGCGCCAATTGCTGGGCGAACTGGCCGAACTGGCACAGCTTGATGCCCGCGACCTTGCCGACCTGTGGCAGCAGGCCAGCGCCCGGGATGCCACACGCCATGCCCCCGCCCATGAGGCCCCACCCTGGGGCAGCAACGCGCCCGACACCGGCTGGCCCCCACAGGGCGAGCCCGCACCGGGCGGATACGGCAAGCCTCCGCAGCGCAAGAGCGGTGAATGGAAAAACGGCCGCTGGACCAAGAAGGAAGCCAGCCCGTGGCCACCCCAGCCGCGCCTGCCGCGCACCCCCGCCACGGGCCGCATTGACCATGCCGCGCGCCTGCTGCTGTCGCACATGGCGTTTCTGGAGCACCTTTCGCACGACGACCATGCCGTGCTCTGCGCCCAGCCAACCCCTCACGGCCCGCTCTTTGCCTGGCTGGAAGGCCAGTTCCACGAACACGGCGCCCTGCCCTGGGCTGTGCTGCGCGAGAGCCTGCGGGACCATGCCTGCGAAGCCCTCGCGCTGAAGGTCATGACCGGCTCGCACGCCCAGACCGAGGGCGACCTGCACGAACTGCGCCTGGAACTGCGCGACCTGCTCAACCGCATGCTGATTGACGACATCAAGGCCCAGCAAAAAGACCTGATCGCACAGGCCCCCCACGACCCGACCGCCCTGGAGCGCTACCGCGCGCTGGAACAGAAACGCCACACATTACAAGTCATTGCGAGCAAGCCGACTTGAAATTGCACGTTGTCGGTATAATGTAAGGTTTGTCGGCAAGAGCGACAGCAGCACCTCCGGGCCGGGCCACCGTGACACACACGCACAACCGCCCACCTCACCGCAAGGACTGCACACCAAATGTTCGCCCACACATCTTGCCCCTGAGGATCCACTCCTCGAACCGCGAAGGCCCTGCCTTTGCCGTGCCTCCCGCGCCGGGATTCGTGGCGCTTGCGTTTTCTTTGTTTCCTTTTTGAATCTGAGGTTGTCCATGCCCGCTCAAAAGTCCGCGAAGTCGCCCAAGTCCACCCCCGGCACTGCCGCCAAGGCTGCTTCCGCAACTGCCAAGAAACCATCCGCCAAAGCTGCCGCGCCCGCCAAGAAAAGCGCCGCAGCCGCCCCGGTGGCCAAGAAAGCCCAAACCGTGCCCGTGACCAAGCCTGCCGCCAAGACAACCGCCGAAGAAACCAAGACCCCCCGCGCCAAGGCAGCCGCCGAAGCCGACGAGACCACCGAAGCGCCCAAGAAGCGCCCCGGACGCCCGGCCAAGGCCGCAGGCACTGCCGCGGCCAAGACACCCGCCAAGCGGGGCCGCAAGCCCAAAGCCGGTGCCGAGACGGCCGATACCGACGACGCCGACCTGTCCGACATCGAGGCCGACCTCGAAGGCGAAGCCGAGGAATCGACCGAGGCCACCGCCACGGTCGAGAAAGTCAAGCCCCTGCGCATGAAGATCAGCAAGGCGAAGGAACGCGCCTTGATGAAGGAATTCGGCCTGGACGAAACCGTCCTGTCCGAAGAAGACATGGCCAAGCGCCGCTCGCGCCTCAAGACCCTGATCAAGCTGGGCAAGACGCGCGGCTACCTCACGCACGGCGAAATTTCCGACCACCTGCCCGACAAGCTGGTGGACCAGGAAACGCTGGACGTGGTGATCTCCATGCTCAACGACCTGGGCGTGGCGGTGTACGAACAGACCCCCGACGCCGAAACGCTGCTGGTGACCAACACCGCGCAAACAGCTGCCACCGAGGAAGAAGCCGAAGAGGCCGCCGAAGCCGCCCTGTCCACCGTGGACAGCGAATTCGGCCGCACCACCGACCCCGTGCGCATGTACATGCGCGAGATGGGCACCGTGGAACTGCTCACGCGCGAAGGCGAAATCGAAATCGCCAAGCGCATCGAAGGCGGCCTGATGGCCATGATGGAGGCGATCAGCGCATCGCCAGCCACCATCGCCGAGATCCTCAACATGGGTGAGGAAATCCGCGAGGGCAAGGTGGTCATCTCCACCATCGTCGATGGCTTCTCCAACCCCAACGAAGCCGACGACTACGTGGCCGAAGAAGACTTCGACGAATTCGACGAAGACGACGACGACGACGGCAAGGGCGGCAGCAAGGCCCTGACCAAGAAGCTCGAAGAACTGAAGAACGAAGCCCTGCGCCGCTTCGACCGTATCCGCGACCTGTTCGAGAAGGTGCACAAGGTCTACGACAAGGAAGGCTACGGCACGCCCGCCTACATGAAGGCGCAGCACGCCCTGTCGGCCGAGCTGATGACCATCCGCTTCACCGCCAAGACCATCGAAAAACTGTGCGACATGGTGCGCGGCCAGGTGGACGACGTGCGCAAGAAAGAGCGTGAGCTGCGCCGCATCATCGTGGACAAGTGCGGCATGCCGCAGGAAACCTTCATCAAGGACTTCCCCGCCAACCTGCTGAACCTCAAGTGGGTCGAGAAGCAGGCCCAGGCCGGCAAGCCCTGGAGCGCGGTGATGGCGCGCAACATTCCGCCCATCCAGGACCTGCAGCAAAAGCTCACGGACCTGCAGGCGCGCGTGGTCGTGCCGCTGGCCGAGCTCAAGGGCATCAACAAGCGCATGAACGAGGGCGAAGCCACCTCGCGCGATGCCAAGAAGGAAATGATCGAGGCCAACCTGCGCCTCGTGATCTCGATTGCCAAGAAGTACACCAACCGCGGCCTGCAGTTCCTCGACCTGATCCAGGAAGG